>Ga0265298_10003659_pt1 | contig 20138 bp, 20 predicted proteins | sample AusTroGonzalo_MG_3_FD_193486 | JGI IMG/M metagenome (GOLD analysis project Ga0265298, IMG submission 193486) | Bovine rumen microbial communities from tropical cattle in Woodstock, Queensland, Australia - Gonzalo_01 | ecosystem: Host-associated > Mammals > Digestive system > Stomach > Rumen ... | reverse complement strand
TCTTTGCCGGTCAGCAAATCATATGCATCGAGGATTTTGCCGCAATCGGCATCGGAGACTACCCCGCAGCCGTGGTTCACAATCTCCACCCATTCCGTTTCGGGACGCATTATAACACAGGGTTTGCGGAAATAGTACGCCTCTTTCTGCACACCGCCCGAATCGGTAAGCACTATCTTGGCGTTTTTCTCCAAAGCTATCATCTCGAGGAAAGAAGCCGGAGGCAGTATTTTTACATCCGAAGTCTGCAATTTGCTGTAAACACTGCTTTCGAGATTCTTTTCCAAGAGTTTGGCGGTACGCGGGTGCAATGGCAGAACAACTTTACTCTGTTCCGATATCTGTAGCAATGCCCTGAAAATATCCGTCAAACGCTCGGGACTATCGGTATTGTTGTCGCGATGTATTGTTGCCAAAACGAAATTGCCATCGTGCAACATATTGTCTTTCAGAATGGAAGTCTTGCTATCGGACACAGAAGCGAAGTACATACTGTTGTCGTACATTATGTCGCCACTATTGTATATTCTGCGTTTTCTGCCACCGACAAATGTAGCTTTTGAGTTCATAAAACCCTCGGTGCGAAGATTTTCCATACCTGTCTCCGTCGGTGCGAACAGCAGGTTCGAAAGTTGGTCGCAAACTATGCGGTTCTGTTCCTCGGGCATGGTCATATTGAAAGAACGCAAGCCTGCCTCTATATGTATCACCGGAACATGCAGTTTCGATGCCGCCACAGCTCCTGCCAATGTGGAGTTTGTATCGCCGTAAACCACGAGGGCGTCAAAATGTTCGGCCTGCAAAACCTCTTCAATACCCTCTATCATTTTTGCTGTTTGCACACCATGACTGCCCGAGCCTACGTGCAGATTAAAATCGGGACGCGGAATGCCGAGTTCGTCGAAGAAAACCTGCGACATGTTGCTGTCGTAGTGCTGACCGGTATGCAGTATTTTTTCCGAAACACTGTCGGGAAAACTGTTCTTTATAGCCCTCGACAATGCCGCGGCCTTTATTATCTGGGGGCGCGCCCCGATTACAGTAAGTATTTTAAGATTACCCTGAGCGAAAGATATGTTATTAATAGGATTCATAGTTAAACTTTTTTGCATTACACCTTTTCCAATGACCGCCTTTTGCGGATCTAAAATTCAGTCCACGCAATTAATCAGAAACAACACTTGTGCTTATTAACTCTTTTTCCAATATAAATTCACCATTTTCCTATAAAGTCTGGCCACCACTTTATTATTCTTCGCCCAAAGTTTCAAATTATTCCGTAAAAACTCACGTAAATGCAGCCAATACCATTGAACAGCATTATCCGTCCACAAGGTGTGGGCAAGGATCATATTGTTGTCGGGGAAATCGCCTTTATTTATGGATTCCACTATTTGTTGTGTTTTATGAAATCTTAATCCAAAGCCACTTTCTACAATATCTCTGGTGGCATACTTCCCTCCATCCCAAGCATAGCCTGTATCTGTCAAATAAAACACCTTATCGAAATCGACAGAAAGATAGGGTTCTCCAACCAATCCGAAATCCGAGAGGCTACGATTTTTCCACAAAAGCCGGTTATCATATTTCGATGTGGAGCTACCATGCATACATATAGACCTCACAGGATAAAAGCGGCGGAAATAGTTCAAATTATTTTCAAAAGACTTTATAGCCTTGCTGTCGTCGCCTTCGGCCAATGCAAGATCCTCATAATGATAGCCTACTTCATGACCGAGTTTTACAATCTGTTCGATTACCTCCGGCACATTACTCTGTTTGACGATGCGGAAAAAATACGTTGCCCGGATACCAAGGGAATTCTCCAACTTGGCTATTTCCAAGGCATTCCACGCCAACTCATCCACATCGTGGCGCATAACAACGGTTTTGCCTTCGGCAGCAGCGGTCATCATCTCCTCGAAAGTCTGGAAACGATAGCCTGCCTGCTGAAAAGCGACAAGCAAAGATTGGTATGATTTCAGAGTGAAGTCTCGCATATTCTACTGATTGTCATATTGTTCCAATAGGGGATTCAAATCCTTAACAACCTTGGCTGGAACACCAGCAACCAAAACCCTAGGTGGAACATCTTTAGTAACAACCGAACCTGTTGCAATTACCGCTTCGTCTCCAATCGTAACGCCTGGAATAATAGTTACATTCGGCATAATCCAAACACCCTTCCCAATAACAGTCTTTTTTATACTACGAGGATATATCTTTTTAAGTATGGTATCCGACGGTATGTTAGCATGAGCCGTTATAATAGCCCTGTCGCCTATTGATGAATAATCGCCAATTGAGATTTGGTCGGTGAAAACACGGTCGAAAATAACTTCATGACCAATATACACACCTTTTCCAATCTTCACGCCACGCCATCGTTGCATAACAGTTCTCCACGATTTGACAGGTGTGATAAAAATCAATTTGTCGAGGTAAAACCTCCACAAAAATTTAATAGCATACCATATCTTGCCAAAAAAACTATCTAACCCATAAAATTGTAAAACTTCTTTTGCTGGCATAATTTTTATTTTTTTCTATTATACAGTTCTTTACATGTAATAAATTCAAAATTTTTTTTCTGAAAAAAGTCTAATTCCCGCTCATATATTGGCAATGCCTTCTCCCCCAAATTCTTAACTTTAAGCCTATGTCGAAGCACATCTCCTAAAAGATACGAAATATAGTTGTTCGCCCTTCTTTCAATTTCTGTTGTTTCTCTGTCTTCATCTATAAACTCGTTGGGGTGTGTGAGAAAGACAAACTGCCTGCCGTTGCACTTTGTTTCCCAATATAGGATTCTTCTTGTAACACGGTTCAGTCTTGGTGAGATTCTCATGAATGTTCCTATATAAGGGAAGCCGAAGGCTGAAATAGGAGCCTCCAATATTTCAGAAGTCCCCTTATGAAAAATATTGTCAATTTGGGTGAAATATGCCTTCCGCGGAGCTGTGAGCCAGTTCAATTTTTTCAATGCCCCAAAAGAAAACATCATATCCAACCTTTGAGACGATACTGAACTATCTACCTTGAAACCCGCTTCAGATAGAATCATAGGAAATTTTTTATCCACACGGGCTGCAGGTGCTCTAAAAGATACAATCTCATCCCCTATAATGTCCTCCAAAATATGTTTAGATTGAACGAGGTGCGAAAGCTGTTCTTCGGGAGATAGGACATCAAAAGCCTGACTCACCTCATGGGTCAATCCATGAGAGCCCACTTCATGGCCACGATCATAAGCCATTTTTACCACTTCCGGATACAGCTTTGCTATATGACCCGTATAGAAAAACGTGGCTCTGACGCCATATTTCTCATACAAATCCAATAATCGCGGCATGCCTTGGTTGAGGACATACTCACCCGTCTTGTCACGCAACTTGTGATTCAAGATCGATGTGGTCTCCACATCGTTGGTAATCAAGCAAATCCTCTTCATCTACTTATTGTTTTACAACCTCATAAACTGTTCGCCGTTCTAAATCGAATAATTTCCGCAGGATTGCCTCCCACGATAGCATAATCAGGCACATCCTTTGTAACAACCGCACCTGCTCCAATAATAGCACCGTGACCAATACGACTACAACCAGGTAATACAATAACCCTTGCGCCAATCCACACATCGCCCGCAATATGGAGTTTCGTCTTCCCCTTCGAACCTTGTATCCCCATAGGGATTTCGAGGTCATCAAAACAATGTCCTCCACCAATAATCATGACATCCTCTCCCATCATCAGATAATCATCAATAGTCAGAATACAGTTGTGTATAGTTAAATTCTTTCCCAAACCGACCATAGTACCGACACGGATATCTTTACCATTTCCAAAATAAGCTCCTTGCTCAACATTCAGTTTATCACCACACGAAACAAATAGTTTTTTGCAGCATAAACGACGCAATGCCAACGCTATTTTCCCTATAACGGGCATAGTCGATTTAGGCAAATGCCTTGCGAAACCATAATACAACAACCTATAAAATGTCTTCATTTTAATCTCAATAATACATCCACAATACGTTCAGCCGCATGTCCATCCCAAAGCGGAGGAATGCCACCTTTTTTCCATTGTCCGGCAAACAGTTTGTCCAAAGCAGGCTTTATGTTGTCAGGATTAGTCCCAATCAGTTCATTGGTGCCGATGGTGCATGTCTCCGGACGTTCGGTATTGTCTCGCAGCGTGATGCATGGCACCCCCATCACGGTAGTCTCCTCTGTAATGCCACCGCTATCTGTGATAACCGCCTTCGACTGTTCCACCATGTAGTTGAACTCCAAATAACCCATCGGTTCCACAATATGTAAGTTGGGTGCTTCAATACCTAAATCCTTGAAAATCTTCGCAGTGCGCGGATGGATGGGGAAAACTATGGGCAATCCTTGAACATTGGTAACAATCTCATTCATCAATCGCTTCAGCTTTTCAGCTTCGTCTACATTGGCAGGACGGTGCATGGTCAAAGCCAGATATTGTTGCGGCTGCAAGCGCAATTCATCATAAACAGCTGGCTTGACAAAACGGAAACGATTGGACAACAATGTGTCAATCATCACGTTACCCACAAAGAACAAGTTCTTTTCCTCTACCCCAAAACGGCGCAGGTTGACGTTGGCTACTTCTGAAGTCGTGAAGAAATAATCCGCCAAGCTATCCGTCACCATGCGGTTGATTTCCTCTGGCATGGTCAAATCCCAAGAGCGGATACCTGCTTCCACATGTGCCACCTTGGTGCAAAGTTTCTTGGCCACAATGGAGCACGCCATAGTGCTGGTCACATCGCCCACCACCAAGACAAGGTCGGTGGGATGAGCCATAAGGTCCTTCTCAAAGGCCACCATAATGGCCGCAGTTTGTTCAGCCTGCGTGCCGCCACCGCAGCCCAGATTGACATCGGGTTGAGGGATATTAAGCTCCTCGAAAAAAGTCTCGCTCATCTGACGGTCGTAATGCTGACCAGTATGAACCAACCGATAACGGATATCTTTTCCATCCCCTTGCGCCTTTTGGATGGCGTGAATCAAAGGGGCAATCTTCATGAAGTTCGGGCGCGCGCCCGCAATAAGGGTGAAATGACGCATTTTACTTGAATCTATATTGATAATCAGGATTTTCTTTCATTATCCTTTCGCTTTCTGGATAATTTTCGATAAACCATGTCAAGAACTGAGCATAATCTATCTTTTCGGAAAGCATCTTTTGACTAAGAGAAAGCCATTCCTGCTTGCGGTTTGGCATAGTGAGAATCTTCTCGACCGTATTATACATCTTTTCCGCAGAACCAGATTCTGATGCCTTTATACCATAACCCAAATGATAAACATCCTCAAGCTCATTAAGATAACCTATCCGCCCTACAAAATCATTGAACCGCACAAACGGCACACCCAACACCCCTGCCTCTGCCGCCATAGTTTGGCTGTCGCCGATATACAATTCAGCAAAAGCCATTACATGATGCATATCTAAAGTGTTGATTTTAATGCGATATGGCTCAAATTGCGGTTCCAGCTCACGTTCCGAGGTGATGAAGATACGGCCATAAGGTTTAAGAATGTCAATCAAATGTTGTGCAATCTCATTATCAATGCCATGTATACCTACATCATGGTGTGCTTTTAGACTGGCAAAACGAAGAATGAAGTACGGGGAATCTGTTGGGAAATATCGTTCAACAACACTTTTATCCGCTTGGAAATGATTGGGATGCAGATATGCCAATTCATGATATGAGTCGTATTTCACCGATTTGTTCTCCAATTTCCAATTGTCGCAAACCTCGGGCGACAAAAGTGTTTGTATAAACGGACCGCCTATTTTTTGAACCAATGGTACTACTCGCATATCGTCTTCACCAGTGTTGATACGGTACTTTCTTGTGAGCCAGCCCACTTGAGCAACCTCAACTGTTGAGCCTGTAAGCAGGTCGATTTTGTTCTTCCTTACAAAACGCAATATGCGCCAATCGCGCACGAACATGTCCCAAAGGATACCCAACTTGCTTTTGCGGTGCGCCTCTTTCAATATGTTGTAATAAGGCAGTCCCGATGCTTTCAACAAGTCCTCAAGAATGTCTTTGGTCTTGATTAGAATAAAGACCTTGTGGCCATTACGCATCAAATTCTTGGCCACATTCCTGTAAAGATGAAAATGAGCCGGATGGCTCAGTTGAATGAGAATATTCATACCCTATTCGTTTTCTAACAAGCTACGCAAATCAATGCTTTTCAACTTATTCGCCATTTGCACCATATTGTAGTCTGGCACATCTTGTTCTATAGTACATCCACTTGAAACAACCGCATACCTACCCAATTTCACTCCCGGCATAATGGTGCAGCGCACAGCCACGATGGCATTTTCTCCGATAATTGTGGGTTTCACCTCCGCCGAAAACACTTTGCTGAAAGTTTCGAACGGATTGAAATGCGTAAGAATCATAGAGTTGGCATTGATACTGGCACCATCATATATGTAAATGTACTCGGGATACATATTGTCCAAAAAACAGAAACGTCCGATATAAACCCCTTTCCCGATATGGCAGCCACGCCAGCGGTGGAACTGTACCCGCAATGAATTAACAGGGCAATTGTAAGCCCAGCGGAACAAAACAGTATTCTTCACCTTGCGGATAAGCTGCCCCAAAGTGCGTTTGGGATGGCCGTAAGGTATCTGCTTCGGTTCCTTGATAACCCAATCCTTGCAATCGCTCATGACATTTTACTTTTTACGATTCGTACAACATCCCCATACGACCTCATCTCGGCAATTTCCTCCGGTTCAAACGAAACGCCGAACTCCATCTCCAGTTCCACAATCAGATTCAGATGGTTCATAGAATCCCATTTCTCGCAATTCTGCTGCGAACATGTTTCATCAATCCCATCGGTCTGAAACACTGATTTCATCAGTTCCAATATCTTTTGTTCCATCATTTCAAATCTATTTTATAGTAATCTTTGATATTCAAATCCATTTTCTCCAAATCGGCAAAGTATTCCTTCTCACCAAACTCCGTTTCCGAAACGCAATCGAATCCGCATCTCTCGTAAAACTCCTTCACTTGTGCATTCTTGACTGTCGGTATATATTTTGCTTTTATCTTTTTGTTGCCATCGGCTTTCAAGACCTGAAGAATACGTTTTATAAAAGCCATCTCGATACCTTTGCCCAAAACCCTGCAACTCAACAAGCAAGAATCAATCTCGTCACCGTTAACCAAAATGCAGCCGGTAATGCCGCTGTCGCCAAACTTATCGTTAACCGACACACAATACACTTTCCAATGCTCGGCGAGCATGGTCTTTATGTCGGCATCAGTATAACGTTTTGTGGTAAGGTTGAACTGGTTGGTTTTCTGCGTCATCTGGGCAATACGCGGAATATTGAACTCGTTGGCCGCCTCGATAGTCAAACGGATTTCCAAGCTTTTCAAGAAAGCCTCGAAATCAGCAAACTGTTTCTGCGACTCCGACCGCAAAGCATTGGCCTTGTATTGCTCGGTCTTTTTCGTATCCTCGTCGGTTATGGCATAAACCATGAAATAATCCTCGACCAATCTCTTGAAAAATTCGGGCAACTCGTATGGCTGGACTGGAAAATCGGGTGCGGACACCATTGGCAACAACTGCTTGACCAACTCCCTTTCTGTCGGATTATCGTCAACAAAGACAAAACTGTCCAAACCGATATTCAATTCCTCGGCCAATTCTTTGATATTGTTTGCCTTGTCCTGCCAATTGATTCGACAGGCGGCGAAATGCTCTTTCTTCAGCACTATAAAAGGATTCTTTTCCCATGCCTCCAGGACATCCTGTTCGTTATTTTTTGAGCAAACCGTAAGGATTACACCATTTTTCGATAATTCTAACAATGCCTCTTGGAAATACAGAAACGCTTTCCCAGGATAATCACCGCCAATTTTGATTCCGTCGATTCCATCTTCGCCTAAGACACCTCCCCACAACGTATTATCCAAGTCCAAAACGACGCATTTTTTCCTTTTCAGAGCAATTTGGTCCAACTTCTTTGCAAACCATGCCTTAAAGTCATTGGCCATCCTCGGATTCAAACCCATTTGCGAAAGAAAATAGAACTTCCAATCCATCAATTCTTTGGCAGGATACTGTCGCGTAAACTCTGTTATATCAACCACTTTTATGTTCGAATGAATACTGGCGGCTTCCAATAGACCTGCATTGTATTGAACAACAGCCTCTTTCACCCGAAAATCACCATTGAACAAAGGTACTGTATATATCAAGTCCATCATGAAAGCGATGAACGTTTTATTCGGGTCAACCCTGTCCATTACAAAACGGAACTTTTGCAGATAAGCATTAACTTCTTCAGCCAAAAGCCCGTTGTCAAACTTAATCGGCGCTTGGTAGAACCATATATAGCCATCCGCATCCTTTGGAATGAACGAAACATCGTCATATCCCGAGAACTCATAATCCTGAGGAAAAAAACGCTCTATGGTATTGTTTCTGAAAACAAACATAATCAATATTCTATCAATTGCGAAATCTCACATTTGCGCAAATCAAGCAATACGCTGCCCCAGCTCAACCCAGCTCCAAAGCCAGAGAGAATGACATTTTCCCTTTCGGGATAGTTGCTTTTCAACTCAGCAACTATCGTCAGCGGAATGGAAGCCGAACTTGTATTGCCAAACTTACGAATGCTGTAAGGCGTTTTTGCCTTGTCAAATTTCAGCCATTTGGTGAAGAAATCCGTCATGAATTTGTTGGCTTGGTGATAGATGAGCAAATTCAATTGCGACAATTCCACTCCCGCCTCTGCCAACAGGTTCTTGATGTCACGAGGTTCCTCGCTCATGCCGAAATTGAACACCGCCATACCGTCCATGCGAAACTGTTCGCGATTACGACAGTCGCCATTGGCATCAGTTTCTTCAACCAAGCTTTCCGCAGTTGTCGGATTGCGGAACCCGCCATCAGGAATCATCATCACTTCATAGCCACTTCCGTCCGAATGAAGCGAGAACACCGAACGGCCGTAATCGCCTTTTTCTATGAGCGTTGCAGTACCAGCATCGCCGAATAGCGGAGTGTTCACCTTGTCGTAACGCGACACGATTTTCGACATAGTCTCACCCACTAAAAGCAAAACCCTTTTGATTCCAGGCTGGCTTGCGTATGCGTATGCAGTAGAAAGCCCATACACATAGCCCGAACAGGCCAGATTAATGTCGAACGAAAGGGTGTTTTTCGACAAACCTAACCGATGCTGCAAAACAGGAGCCGTGGCCGGCTGGTGGTAATCAGAGGTCTGGCTTACAAAAATCAAGGCATCTATAGTGTTTTTGTCAATTTCATTGTCGCCCAATAGTTTTTCTGCCGCTTTGAAGCATAGATCCGAAGAACAGACATCCTTTTCGGCTATCCTACGTTCCTCAATGCCAATGTTCTGGATGGCTTTTTGGATTTCCTCCTCGCTCATGAAATAGCCCAAATCCTTGTTATATTCCACTTTTGACGGTACACAAGCCGATATTGCCTTGATTCCTATATTATTGTAATGTAATATTGCCATAACTCATTCGGATTTTAAACTATAGAACTTCCTCCATCGACCACAATTTCCGTCCCAGTCATATAAGAACTTGCCTCAGAAAGCAAAAACAGAATGGCATTGGCGATTTCTTCGGGTTTGGCAAAACGCTTCATAGGCAAGGATTTTGCCGTTTCCAGCAACATTTCCTCCGTCACATTGGCTGTGCGAATCATTTCGGTATCCGTTGTCCCCGGCAAAACACAATTGACACGTATTTTCTTACCGACCAAATCAACAGCCATATTCCGTGCCATGCCTACCAGAGCGCTTTTGGAAGCCGAATAAACCGAATTGCCGGCATGAACTATCTTTGGCCCGTCAATTGAAGAGACAAAAACCACGGAACTGCCCTTTTGCAATTTCTTAGATTTCAGCAACTTGTTGACCATCATAATAGGAGAAAAGAAATTGGTCGAGAAAACAGCATCCATTTCTTGCCTGCTCACAAACTGGAACGGATTCATGTTGGCCAAACCTGCACAGTTGGCGATACCGTCAAGCAAAGGCATTTCCGAAACGGCCGCTTCAACCGCCTTTTCATCGTTTAAATCCAACACAATCCTGCCATGACCTTCTCCTGTCAATGAAGACACCGTATCTTCAAGCCTGTGTTCGTTTCTGCCAACAGCAACCACCTTTGCTCCCATATCGGCACAAAGAAGGGCCGTCGCCTTCCCAATGCCCGATGAGGCACCGGTGACCAAAATGGTCTTGCCTTCCAAAGAAAAAGGGTTATTCATCTCAACAATGCAATTTTACAATGTCAAACAAATCCTGAACAGTCTCTGCATCACGCATTTCCTGCGCTGTTACGGCAACATCGTACTCACTTTTGATCATGGCCATGATAGCCAAAGCCAAGAACGAACTCCATTCATCCAGATCACGAAAACGGGTTTCCGCCTGGAATTCACTTGCGTCAGTGTCATCGAACTGCGATGCAAAATTGTTGATAAAACTTTGAATATCCATAATATAATTCAACCATTAACAAATTACTTTATTATATATTTCCATTAATCTTTTCACTACTAATTCATTATCCAAACCATCGGCAATTATCTTTTCTCTGCCATTGGTTTTTTTGCCAAAAGCCAACGCTTTTTTTAGCAAGTCCGCCAATTCCTCGGGGTTACGTGTGTTAGCTGCATAGCAGCCTTCAATTCCTACCATTCTCTCCCTTACGTCACCTACATCGACGCTGACAATTGGGCAGCCACAAGCCATAGCCTCTTTGATTACCTGTGGCGAGCCTTCTGTGAAAGATGTCATAAGGAAGGCATCTGCAGCACACATGAGCAATGTGACTTCGTTACGGGAATATCCTTTCAGTTCAAGCAACTCCACATTATCATCCTGCAACAAAGCAACGGCTTCCTTGGCCAAGGGCGCATTCTTCACTGCATTGTCGAAAGCTCCTGCGAAAAGGATGTATTTTTTGTAGGCTTCCAGCCCTATTTCCTGTCTTGCTTCGTTTTTCGAGGTCAGTTGTGCATCCGACAAATCGATACCGCAAGACAAAAGCGTGTATTTCTTTGAGGGTTTAGCTATTTCCAAGGTCTTTTGAGAAACGAAAATATTCCGAGCCGACAAACGCATAGCCAAATTGGAAAAACACAAGACTTTCCTTTCATTGATATCAGAGCCATGGTAGGTTGTTACAACTGGAATATCACGTTGCAGGTTGGCAAAAAGTCCCGATAGACCATAGTGTGCGTGGATAATGTCGGGATGGAATTCTTTGATTTTTCGTTTCAGTGCAGGAAAATTCTTGATATAACCTTTTATGCCTTTGCCCTGCAAACCGAACCAATCCACATCGCAGCCTGCTCGTTTCAGAGCTTCGGCCTGCTCCACGACAAAAGGGGCAAAGCATCCTTTGTTATATGAAGCCACAATAAGAATCCTCATTACACAAGTCCCCTTCCTTTAAGTTTGAACCAAGCCCAAAAAATATTAGCGACAAATATAAACACCATCCACATATTTAACCACCGTACCTGTTTGGGTTTCAGTTGTGTAACTCCCCATGCCGCAAACATCAATTCAAAAGGCAGTGCTGGTTGGTGGAAACGCTCCGAATGGGCAAAAGCACTGAAGGCTATCACAACAAGATATCCGCACATAAAAGCTATAAGCAATGTGTGTTTACGCCATTCGCCACTGAATAGCATAGTAAACAAGGCAAAGATAATAAAACCTGATAATATATTCTTTACAAAATTGCCGCCATGAATCATTTGCTGATTTTCCTGTCCATCAACATTAACCATTGTAGGAAAAGGTATCGTAAAAATCAGCGGTGCAAATACTGCTCCTGACAGATTTTTTACCAAAGTATTGCCTCCTACCCTTTGCGAACGCCATTCCATACTATCTGACTGGTTGGTCTCCTTAGTTTCCCACAATTCAGTAGCTTCACCCATAATTCGATTTCCCACACTTGTGCCGAAAAGACCTATCGATACCACCAACACAAGGACTATTCTTTTCCACCAAGATCCTAATTGACCTTTGTTGAACATTATTGCCACAATTACAGACAAAAGTGCCACAGCCCCCAACGCTGTACGGAATGTGAAAAGAGCTATTGCCGTCAAAACGGCAATAATTAAATTTGCAAAACCAATTTTATTACCTATAAGTATAATATCTATCCTGTCAATGAAAAACACTATAAGAAACACCATATCAGCCTCTTTAAGATGTGTTCCACAATAATATATTAGGTTCGGCATAAGCATACAGTATACTGCGGCAATCCTGGCAAGAGGCTCTTCGAAATGGCGATGGGCTATACGATATATAAGAACACATGTGAACGCACTGAGTACTGCATGACCTATACGCACTGGAAATATGTGTGGTCCGAATATATTACACAAAAAAGCCGTCCAATACATCTCGCCAGAGTCACTAAATCCTATATTTCCCATTGAGTTAACAAACTCCTGAAAACCATACTTTCTCCATAGTAAACTCATATCATAATATAATTGCTCATCAGCTGAGTGGAACATAAAAGGCTGTCCTGTCATGAAGTTGTAGAAAAAATAGGCAAAAATCACATAAACAATACGAATAATCAATGATGTCCAAAAAATTCGGCTCACAAAAATTTTAGTGCTTATGTTCTGCCACCTCTGTGTAAGCGCATTGCTGAAATAGAAGAAAGTTATCACTTCCATTGCACCGAAAACCATCCACAGCAATGATGTACTGTGTCGCATAAAAATCAACGTCACTACCAGTAGTGTGGCAAAATACCATAGTATCGCTTTACGTGATATAAAATCAGGAAAAATTTTCAACATGTCGTATATTTCTCAAATATTAACGGTAAGTGAAAAAAACAATTTTTTATTGTATGAATCATAAACTACTTTTTTTACTAAAGCCCGTCAAAAGTCTCTTGTAAACATTTCCAAGCCTTGTTATATGTTTCTCTATAGAATAAAAATCTATTATATCATTCATATATGTAGTTGCTCGTTTTTGACACAATTGCAAATTTTCTATAAGATTAGCAATTTTGTCAGCACAGTCTTCCACATCATTACTTTTGTACAATGTAGCCCATTTCCCATTTTGTGTAATTTCTCCCATCACATCCCAGTCATTAACTAAAACTGGTAAACCAGCTGCCATAGCCTCCACTACAGCAATGCCAAAAGTATCGTGATCGGTAGAATATACAAAACCGTCAATGTTCTGCAAAATGGCAGGTACATCACCTCTTCCACCCATAAAATGCACACATTCCGACAAACCGTTACCCTCAACAAAACTAACACAGTCATCGTATCGCCACGGTTCTTTATCGTTGCGTTTTCCTATAAAATAAAAATCGAAATCACCTAGACCTCTTTCCCTTAAAACAGCAAGAGCTTTACAAACAACACTTTGTGAACGGACGTTCACAAAGTTACCCACCATTGCAAGTTTTATTTTTCTCGGCTGTGCAAAGTCGATTTTTTTTAGAAAATCGGGGATATCGTACTTTTGATCCAACTTGGAAAAATTAACACCATTGTACACAACATGGCATTTGCCCTGCAATTTTTTGCTTAAACGATATGATTTAATATAATATTTACATTGCGCCTCACTCACAAAACAAACCGCATCTGCTAATCGAATAGACAGCTTATTCATACATTTAAGCACTCTGCTTCCTTCAAAATCATATCCGTGAAAAGTTTCCACCACCCTTATATCTGTTCCCAAACAAGCGATTTTGGCAAACAAAAAATCTATAGTCTGCTGAGCATGAACAATCTGTATTTTCCCGTTTTTCAGCAGTTTACGCAATCTGAAAAGATATGAGATATACCGTCCTTTACTGGGTGAACATTGAAAAAATGGCACTCCCGTGGCCTCGAAATCTGGCAAATACGAACCCGTCTTTCGGTAAATGCCAATAAAATCGAAGTCAGCGCAAGATGCTTTGCGAAATACATCCAGCACCAAGGTCTCAAGTCCTCCCCTATTCAATGAACCCAAAAGAAATGCAACTTTCATATTCTACATACAATGTTTTTCAATACAATAACTACCTGTACACCAACCTTTTTCACCTCTCCATCCTATGTGGATTGTTCAGAAAATCCTGATAAGCTAATCTTATTCCATCCTCCAATTCGGTTTTATACATCCACCCAAGACTTTTGGCTTTGCTTACATCCAACAACTTGCGCGGAGTTCCGTTGGGACGTGTTTTGTCCCAACATATTTCTCCTCGATATCCAACAACTTTAGCAACCAACTCCGTGAGTTCTTTGATAGTAAGTTCTTTGCCAGTTCCCGCATTAACTGTCTCATTACCCGAGTAATTGTTCATCAAAAAAACACAAAGATTGGCCAAATCATCAACATACAAAAACTCCCGTAGCGGACTTCCGTCCCCCCAACATGTAACGCTTCCCAAACCTTGTTCTTTAGCCTCATGAAAACGGCGTATAAGCGCCGGCAGAACATGACTGTGTTTCGGATGGTAGTTGTCGTTTGGGCCGTAGAGATTGGTGGGCATTACACTGATGTAATCCGTACCGTACTGTTTGTTTAGATACTCACAATATTTAAGTCCTGATATTTTGGCTAAGGCGTATGCCTCGTTGGTCGGCTCCAAAGCCGACGTAAGCAGACAATCCTCTTTCATCGGTTGCGGTGCCATACGGGGGTATATGCAACTCGACCCAAGGAATTCTAATTTTTTGCAACCGTTCTGCCAAGCGGAATGTATCACATTCATTTCCAAAATCATGTTTTCGTACATAAAATCGGCCAAATGATTGTTGTTAGCAATTATTCCTCCTACTTTGGCAGCTGCAAGAAAAACGTATTCGGGTTTTTCTTTCTCAAAAAAAGCCTCCACCTCGCACTGTCTCGTCAAGTCCAAATCTGAATGGGTTCGGACAATAATGTTGGTATAGCCCTGCCTCTGCAATTCCCTTACAATGGCACTACCAACCATGCCACGATGTCCGGCAACATATATTTTGCTGTTTTTTTCCATCTATTCCGGTTGTTGTGCTTTCAAATAAAGTTTCCTCACAAATTTCATGTCGTGCTGAACCATGATTTTCACAAGCTCCTCAAAAGACGTTTTACGCGGATTCCATCCAAGTTGGGTCTTTGCTTTTGTAGGGTCGCCCAAAAGTTGATCGACCTCGGCGGGACGGAAATATTTCGGATCCACTTCCACAAGAACTCTACCTGTCTTGACATCCAGACCTTTTTCATCTACTCCCGAACCTTCCCATTGTAATTCAATTCCAGCCTCCTTAAACGCAAGCGTGCAAAAATCCCTAACCGTGTGATATTCGCCCGTGGCAATTACAAAATCTTCCGGCTTTTCCTGTTGCAAAATCAGCCACATGCACTCCACATAATCCTTGGCATAACCCCAGTCTCGCAATGAATTGAGATTTCCTAAATAAAGTTTGTCCTGAAAACCCTGAGCAATGCGGGATGCTGCCAAGGTTATCTTCCTTGTTACAAAATTTTCGCCCCGCCTCTCGCTTTCATGGTTGAAGAGTATTCCGTTTACAGCATACATACCGTAGCTTTCACGATAATTCTTCGTTATCCAAAAACCATACAGCTTTGCCACACCGTATGGCGAACGCGGATAGAACGGTGTCGTCTCCTTTTGTGGAACTTCCTGCACCAAGCCATAGAGCTCCGACGTGGATGCCTGATAAATACGGCATGTTTTCTCCAATCCGCATATACGCACTGCCTCAAGCAAACGCAACACGCCAATAGCATCGTCCTCGGCTGTATATTCGGGAACATCGAACGACACCTTTACGTGCGACTGTGCCGCCAAATTATATATCTCATCCGGTTTCACATCGCTGATGATGCGTATCAAAGACGAAGAGTCGGTCATATCACCCCAATGCAGGTTGATAAGACGTTGCTGTTTCATATCCCTTACCCACTCGTCGAGATAAAGATGTTCTATCCTGCCTGTATTGAAAGACGAGGAACGTCTGAGAATCCCATGAACCTCATATCCTTTTTCCAATAAAAACTCAGCCAAAAAACTCCCATCCTGACCAGTTATTCCTGTAATTAAAGCGGTTTTCATATATTATTGATGTGTGTTATTTTTATAAACTTACAGTTCTGTTATCCTTCAATATTTATTTTTGATTCTAATCATCCAAAAAAGTAATATTGGCGAAATATTTGCAATTTTAATTTTCCGTTTTGCCGTTTTGGTGGAATGGTAATACGACAAAGGAAATACTTTCTTTGCTTTTATTATTTCAATGAAGTTTTTTCGCTCTTCATAAAAATTAATACTCACATTGCAAATAGCCGATACCACAATTTGTGCTATCATGCCCTCAAACCAACGTTGGTCACTAACATCCTGCATTTGTGTCTTCATTGTATCAACAAGCGACAACACATCCTCAAGTACCTTGCGTTTTTTCTTTTTATCCACACTCTGAGTTATACTACCACTACGCATCATATAGTTATATACCATTGTATCAACAGATGTAACACGTTTAGTTTGTAATAGTAAGCGAGGGATCCAGTCAGTGTCTTCCATATAAATGCCACGCGTAAACCTTATGCGTGTCAGTTCGTACTTTAGTACGAACTGACACGCATAACAAGCAAATCCCAACCGCTCAGTCAGGAAAGTCAATCCATCACAAATTTCATCGCGAAAATCTACAAAAGGTTTACTCTCCTTGTTAGGTTCAAATACTTCATACTGTTCATTTACATTCCGATAGTTGAAACGCAACACATCCAAATTATCCTGTTCCATTTTATCAATCAATGATTTCAACACATTAGGTTCCAAATAATCATCGGAATCAACAAACTGGACATACTTACCTTGGGCCACCTCTATTCCCGTATTACGGGCCGCACTCAAGCCTCCATTTTGCTGATGGATTACTCTCACATTCGAATGGTCCAGACCGTATTCATCACAAATCGTCCCGCTATGGTCAGTGGAACCATCATCCACAAGGACAATTTCATACTCCTCGGGCGATAGGTCCTGTGCCAATAGGCTGTCGACACATTTGTGGAGGTATTTCTCCACGTTGTATACCGGAACGATAATACTCAGTAACATAGTTTATTTCAACTTTTTGAAAGCTGTCCTCACCAAAATGAAATTGATAGGAACCACCAAACAATACACAGGAATAGGTGCCCACTGTTCTGACATCCCCAACCACAAAAACAAATTGAGGAAGAGCATGTGGAGAAGATAATTCACGCCATTGCAAAACAAATATCCACCAATACGCATAGCAGACACCTCAGTCCGAAACGTAAAGCGGAAGGTCAGCCACAAATGGCAACATACGCTAATGACATAACCTATAGTATAGGCAACATTGACATTAATCCATTGATTTAGCAATAAATAAAGGCCATAATGAATGACTACGGCAATTCCTCCTACGATGCAATAGCGCAGGAACTCTGCCATTTTTTCATTGGCGAACAACTTCTCAAGCCATTCCTTCATCGGCTTCATTCCTCTTCCCAAAAAACGGCATCTAATTGTTTTCTTTTCCTCGCCTGATTTGATGGAGCATTAGCTCATACAACTGGCGATGTTTTTTCACTACCACATCGAGAATCACCCCACAAATCCACAAAAGCATGCCCATAATTGCTGTAACTCCACATACGATTACCGTAGGGAATCGTGGTACCATGCCTATTTGTAAGTATTCGTGGAATACTGGAATAAAAAAGACAAGTGAAACGATCCATAGTATGACACTAATGATGCTAAAGAAAGCAAATGGCCTATACTGTTCAAAAAGTCGTGCTATCATCCTCAAGACCCTGAATCCATCAGTGAATGTATTCAACTTCGACTCGCTGCCTTCAGGTCGGTCACGAAACTGTACCGGTACCTCCTTAATTACAAAATTCTTGTCAAGCGCATGGATGGTCATCTCTGTTTCGATTTCAAACCCTCCCGACAAAACGGGGAAACCTTTTACAAAATCTCTGCTCAAGACACGCTGACCGGAGAGGATATCATGAATGTTGCTGTGAAACAACTTATTAATAAGGAAACGCACCAACTTGTTGCCCATGCCATGGAATCGACGCTTATTCTCTGAAAAATAAGTGGCCGAGAGCCTGTCACCAATGACCATGTCCACGCCTTGATTCAGCACAAAGTCACACAATTCCCTTGCGTTATCCGCAGGAAACGCGTCATCCCCGTCAATCATCATGTAGCACTCTGCCTCAATGTCGCGAAACATGCTGCGAATCACGTTCCCCTTGCCTTGACGGGGCTCGTATCTCACAATGGCACCAGCCCTTTCAGCAATTTCGGCCGTGCCATCCGTCGAATTGTTGTCGTAGACATAAATGCTGGCTTCCGGGAGCGCGGTCTTGTATTCGCGGACAACCTTTTCAATGGTTTGACTTTCGTTATAGCAAGGTATCAATACTGCAATTCTATCCATATGTATTTATTATGTTTGCGAAGTTTTTCTGTAACTAACATAAGTCATTGTCCCAATGACCGGCATAGTGCAAAACACGGAATAAGCATACCTGAATTCGGAAAAAACAGGAGTCGCCATAAGCAACGATAGGATTACCATCAACGATGGAATTGCCATCAAGGCCAATACTTTGTCTTTTTTAATTACCGAAACATATAGAAACAAGATGACGCACCACACGAAAAACCCTATGCTAATCAATGGTTTCAGCAAGAAGAATTTTATGAAATGTGAAAGGGAATGATTCACTAAATTATTCATTATCTCAGAGTGGGTCGTATTATATATCCCCATCTCTTTTCCATCTGTATAAAGGCACCATATCCAATAAGGGTATCCCGAATTCCAATACCCCTTGGTCTGGTCGACCCAAGCTTTCACGTAGGTCCAAGGATGCTTGATCAGCCTTGAGAAATACAACTTGATGTAATCCGCTTTGTGTTCTGAAAGCGTTTGCTGGTAGTTTTTCTCCCTCATCAATTCTTTCATTGGATCGGAAATATACCACAAATAGGTTTCAGGAATCCGTTCCACATCCGCCAATTGATTAAGAAGACGGTATTGCTCTTCGGTGAAGTCTTTATTCTCAACTACATCGCGGGCTACCTGCTGAATCGGTATCGACAAAGATTCTGCCTTATCCGGTTGCGCGACATCAAGCATTTTCAAGACAGGATGTTTCAGGATAAAACTTACTATGATTATAGCGGTCATAATGAAGGCCAACTTCTTGTGTTGTCCCTTGAATAACAAGAGGAACAACAGCGTAACCCCCACAAAGGCGAAGAATCCATTGCTTCTGAACAGGCAAAAACCCACACCTGACAGGACCAGTCCTATCAGATTCAATTTGCCGTTGCCGACCTCTTTGAGCTTTCTGTAAAGAAACACTGTATAGAGCAAGACGAGCCCGCCAAAGATAACGTCTTTCCACAGTGTAAAGCTGTAGACCACGTGATATGGCATCAAGGCAAAAAACGCGACAAGCGCAATCACCAACCATTTTGGAGCGCCAACCTCTTTCATTGTCGTCACGGCAAATGCAAACGATAATGCCATGAAACAGATTTGAAATACCATATATGTGGCCACCGCAGCATTCATATTACCAAACAGCGACATTCCAAGAGTGAGGAATAGCTTCAGCAACATGGTATGATAAAAAGGATGGCTGTTGGTGTACACACCATCCATGATCTGCTTCACCTGCAGAACGCTATCCATGGTAAGGAAACCTGGATACTTGCACGAAAACAAAATGGTGCTGTTGATAATGACTATCAACAAAAAAGTAAACAGAAACACTTTCCTGTGGCCAACCTTAGATGAAGCAAAATCGCCAACGCACTCTCTGCGAGCGATATACGACAAAATATGGACAAATGAAAAGAATGTCCCCAAGAAAAGTAAAACAAACTTGACAATCCCGACAACTTCCCCAACATCCCAAAGGTTGAAGTTGGCCATAGTAATCATCAGCGCGAACATCAGCGCGAACACAATGATAACAACTATCTCATA
>Ga0265298_10003658_pt1 | contig 20139 bp, 21 predicted proteins | sample AusTroGonzalo_MG_3_FD_193486 | JGI IMG/M metagenome (GOLD analysis project Ga0265298, IMG submission 193486) | Bovine rumen microbial communities from tropical cattle in Woodstock, Queensland, Australia - Gonzalo_01 | ecosystem: Host-associated > Mammals > Digestive system > Stomach > Rumen ... | reverse complement strand
GAGAAAAGTTCTCGACAGGAAAAAGGGACGAAGCATTATGATGCAAGTAAAGTGAAGACGTGTATGGAACAAATGGGGCTAGCTGAAGAAGAATACACGTTTAAACAGGAATTTGAAAAATTTGAAGGCTTTGGTCAAGAAGCGTATAATCGAGCAAAAAATTTTGTTGAGCAAAATTATCTAAATCACGATTCTGACTTTAATTTTTTGTTATCGTCAAGAAATCCATCTAGTAGTATGGGGAAAAAAATGGAGGTGTCTTATTCATTTAGAAAATCTGCCTCAAGTATATTTAATTTGGCCGTGAAAATAGATGGCCTTGCGAGCGCGATAGGAATGACGTCTCCATTAGCTTCGCTTATACCTACTGGAGTGGATGTAAAAATGACGAAAGAGGTGCTTGTTTCAAAAGAGATTCTTTTAAACATTGAATTTGACTGATTATTATGTTGAACACTCGTTACGATTCCGCTCTTCTCTCCCTCCCGTTCTACGCTTCACATCCCTACATGCTTCCGTTTGTAGGGGATGATTACGATTCACCAAAGCACAAGAAGCTCTTGCTGATTGGCGAAAGTCATTATATGCCTAGCGGCTCTACCGTTCATCATGATGCGACTGCCTGGTATAATGGCACGCCAGTGCTTTCGGACGATGAACAGAACTGGTGCAATACTCGTGGAACCCGCGAGGGCAAAAGTGGACGTTTCGGGAAAGAAATAGACCGTTGCCTGAATCTGGTCTTGCCCTCCGGTGGAAATGGCTGGCATCAGGTTGCTTTCCTGAACTATTTTTTGCGCCCGGCAGATGATCGCGAAAGCATCGAAGATTTGTGGAAGGCTCACGGTGGCCAAGATTTGGACCGCGAATTTGCCATCAAGAATTTCATCCAGGTGCTTGAAATCCTGAAGCCGGACTTGCTCATATTCCTGAGTTCTACGGTATGCAAACAAGCGGAGGGCTTTGACTATCCGAAGTATTACGGCGGTAATCTCTGGGATTGGACAGGTTCCCACGGGATTGTGGACTACATCTACACGAACCATCCGTCAAGCCCGCACTGGAATCAGACTATGCCCAATTATGGGAAATCAAACGGTCTCACATCCCGCGAATTCTTCTGCGCTTGGCTAAAGCAAAATTGGCTCAATTAGTTTGCTATATTCTCTAAGAGGCGATCTCTTATGGATAAAGAACCTGAAGTTTTTGATGTGAAGGATTTGAATGGTGCGTCTCCGATGCAGAAGGGGCTTGCCGTTTTTCTGATGGTCATGTCGCTTTTGTATACGGCGTCACCGATTGACTTGGCTCCGGATGCCATTCCTGTGGTAGGCTGGCTTGACGATATCGGATTCCTTGTGACGGCTACCATGAATTTGGTCCAGCAATTTTCCAAAGACCAGAATTCCGCCATGGTGAAAATCCTGAAATACGCCAAGTGGTTTATGGTGATTGCTGTTGTGATTGCAGCTCTGCTATTGGGCGGACTCATTGCCGCTATCGTGGCATTAGTGACGAAATAACTACTCCAGCATAATCGTGAACGGGCCGTCGTTTGTCAGGCTTACCTGCATGTCGGCACCGAATTTCCCTGTCTGAACGACAGGGATTTCTTTTTTGCATTCTGCGATAATGTATTCGTAGAGCTCGTTTGCAAGGGTCGGGTTTCCGGCACCATTGAATGTGGGGCGGTTGCCCTTGTTGCAGTTGGCGTATAGCGTGAATTGCGAAACCAGCAAAAGTTCTCCGCCCACATCTTTGATAGAAAGATTGGTCTTGCCGTTTTCGTCAGCGAATATGCGGAGTGCGAGCATTTTGCGGATGAGCCTGTCGGCGATTTCCTTTGAATCTTCTTCACCAACGCCGATAAGAATCATATAGCCCTTGCCGATTTTTCCGACGGTTTCACCATCAATGTCAACTTGGGCGTTTAGGACGCGCTGAATCAGAAATTTCATGCTACTTCACCTCGGTCAAGGCTTTTTGACAAATATCCTGCATCACCAGGCCTGCTAGCGTAAATCCAAAAATAGCGGTGATGTGGGCCATAGTGCCGTTGTAAGCCACCTTGTGGAACTCGTCGGGAGAACTATCGTTTTCAGGAATGTCGCCCAGGTTTTGCAGCAGTTCGTCGCTATAGACGCACATCACCTTCTTGGCAAGGTTCTTTTTTTTGCTTTTGAACTTGTCCCGAAGGCAACGGGCCAGCGGACAGCCTGCCACTTTCCAGAATTCAGCCACCTTGATGCGCGTGGGGTCCATTTTGAGGGCCGCACCCATGGAAGAAAAAACGGTGGCCTTGGTGCGGGTGGCATGCCACAGCAACTGCATTTTGTTTTCCAAGCTGTCGATGGCGTCGATGATATAGTCGAAGGTATCCAGCTGGAATTTCTCGGTGTTCGCTTCTTCGTAGAGGTCTTGTAATGCGACAATGTTTGCGTTCGGGTTGATTTCCAGCAGGCGATTTTTGAGAACTTCGACTTTTACTTGCCCCACGGTCTTGGTGGTGGCCATCAATTGCCGGTTCACGTTGGTAATGCTTACGCTGTCGGAATCTACGATGGTCAAGTTCTGTATTCCAGAACGGACCAAACTTTCGGCACACCAGCTGCCCACACCGCCTACGCCAAAGAGGATGACCCTTTTCTGGAAAATGTTTTCCATAAGGGCGTCGCCCACAAGGCGTTTGGTGCGGTTAAAGATGTCGTTCTCGATTCCCATAATGAATTTTGCGGCGAATTCGCAGTGGATTATGCGAAAAGTCGAACGACTCTCTTGAGGCCTGCAATCAGGCGGTCAATGTCCCGCTTCAGGGTGTAGGCGCCAAAACTCAAGCGGAGCGTGGCGTCGACGCCGAAACGGTCCATTACGGGTTGGGCGCAGTGGTGTCCGCTGCGGACGGCGATGTTTTCTTCGTCGAGGATCATGGCGGCGTCGCTGACGGCGATGCCATCCAAGGTAATGCTTACGAGGGCGCCGCGTTCCTTGGGGTTGCCCAGCACTTTCACCTGCGGAATCGTGGCGAGCTGTTCCAGCGCATACTGGGTAATTTCTTCTTCGTGCTTGCGGATGTTCTCGACGCCCTTCTCGTTCAGCCATTCGATGGCTTTGCCGAGGCCGATGACTTCGGCGATGGCGGGGGTGCCTGCTTCAAAGCGGGCGGGAACATCGGCATAAGTCGTCTTTTCGAAGGTCACGTTCTTGATCATTTCGCCGCCGCCATGGAACGGAGGCATGCTGTCCAAAACGCTGTACTTGCCGTAAAGCACGCCAACCCCAGTGGGGCCGTACATCTTGTGCCCGCTAAACACCAGAAAGTCGCAGTCCAGTTTCTGCACGTCGATTTTGATGTGGCTGGAACTCTGGGCGGCATCGATTAAGACTTTCGCTTGGGGGGCGGCGGCGCGGACGGTCGCAATAATTTCTGCGACGGGGTTTACGGTCCCTACGGCGTTGCTCACGTGGGTCACCGCCACCATCTTGGTGCGCATATTCAACAGCCCGGGAATGGCACTCAAATCCAAGTCGCCGTTATCCAGAACCGGAATGACCTTGATCTTGGCACCCTTCATTTCGGCAACGAGCTGCCAGCTCACGATGTTGGCGTGGTGTTCCAGCCCGCTAATCAAAATCTCGTCGCCCGCTTCAAAGAACTTGCGACCGTAACTCCAGGCCACCAGATTGATGCTTTCGGTGGTGCCGCGGGTAAATACGATTTCGTCTTCGGTTTTGGCGTTGATGAATTTGGCCACGTTCTTGCGGGTGGCTTCGAATGCCTCGGTGGTGCGGGCGCTTAGGCGGTACACGCCCCGCTTTACGGAACTGTAGTGCTCGCGGTAAAAGTCGTCCATGACGTCAATGACGCAGGCGGGCTTTTGCGTGGTGGCGGTGCTGTCCAAAAAGGCCAAGGGCTTTTCTTCCTTGTCGCCTGCCACCAGCATGGGGAATTCGCTGCGGATTTTTTCCGCATCAAAGTTTGCATCAATCATGGGGACAAATTTAGAAAAACTATATTTACACCGCAAAAAATCAAAGAGGCTTGTATGAAGAATTTCTGGACCGCTTTTAAATGGACTGCAATGACCGTTGTTTGCCTTTCCGTTTCCGCTTTTGCCCAAGACGCCCTCCGCGAGGCCGTGGATGCCGGGGATGTGGCTACGGCACAGAAGATGGTAAAGAACGGCGAGATAGAGGAAATCTATTGCGGAAAGCTTTCTGCAACCGATGCGGTGAAAGTCTATGAAAAGATTTTCAAGGCCATGCCCGATGAATCTTTTGCCCAGTGCCCCGCCCAGTTCTCGTATGGCTACGGTGCCAAGGCTTGTGCCAATGCAAAAATGTTGAATGCCTGTAACGAGGTGGCAAGCTACCTGCTTATGGAAGGTACTGCAGGCAACACTAACGCCTTGGAGGCTCTGGATGGGGTGGTGAAAGCAGCCCTCAAGACCAAGGCTTTTGCCAAGCCCGTCAAGGAACAGGTGGACACCACCACTTGGGTAGCCTGCCCCAAAAAAGGCAAGGATCGCGAGTTCTGCAAATTGCAGTGTGAATCCCAGGCGGACTCCTTGAAGGACGAGGCCCACAAGGCCACTTGCGCCACCAAGCCCGAACACTTTATAGAGACTACCATTACGGTCACCAAGCCTTCGCCCCTTTACGAAAAAATCAGGACCGGTCTTACGGAAGGTTATTGGAAGGCTCCTATGACCGTGGCCGTGTATTTCTCCAAGCTGATCCAGTCTAATGCCAAGGCTCTTTCCATTGCCGATTCTACCGTTCCCAACATAGCTTATGTGAACCGTTGGGCCGACAAGCATAAGGCGGATTCTACGGACCTGCCTGGCGGCGAACTGTTCCGCTTCTGCACCGCATGGCAGCCGGCGGTGGATTCCATCCTTGCTGCAAAGGAATTCGAAACCCGCTGCCCTGTGTTTGAAACCTTCACAGACAACCGTGACGGACAGTCTTACAAGGTCAAGGAAATCAACGGCACAAAATGGTTCGTACAGAATCTGAACTATGCCATAGAAGAAAATTCCATGTGCTATGACAGGGAAGATGATAACTGCAAGGTTTACGGTCGCCTCTACACCCAAGAGGCCGCCATGACGGCCTGCCCCGAGGGTAGCCACCTTTCTACGGATGACGACTGGAAGATGTTGGAAATCTTTGCTGGTGGTGCCAACACCGCAGCAGAAAGGCTCCGCAGCAACGGCAGCGACAATTATGCCTTTACGGTTTTGTTCGGCGGCTATGCCAACAAGAACAACATCTCGGTTATCGCAGGCGAGGGAGCCTATTTCTGGACTAGCCAGACGGCAAGCGATGGGCGAGGCGTGGCCCGTTCCATGTTCTCTACCGACAAGGAAGTGTCCACCATCCCTGTGGACAAGAAGTTCTGGCTTTCTGTCCGCTGCGTGGTAAACGCCCAGTAGTTATGTCTGAACAAAAAAAATTCCGCCCTACCTGCGACCGCGATTCTTGGGTGCAGCGCCAAGCCCTGATGGGCAAGGTCCGCCGGTTCTTTGAATCCCGCGGGGTGCTGGAGGTGGAAACGCCGGTGGTTTCCTACGCCGGTGGTACGGACCCGCAGTTGGACTACTTCGAGGTGGCGGGCAGTCCGAACCGTTACCTGATGACCAGTCCGGAATTCCACATGAAGCGCCTGCTGGCGGCGGGCTACGGGGACATTTTCCAGATTACAAAGTCGTTCCGCAAGGACGAATTCGGTGCCCACCACAATAACGAGTTCAGCATGGTGGAATGGTACCGCGTGGGCATGCCTCAGGAACAATTGATGGACGAGGTGGAAGCCTTGGTGTCCGAAATCATGGGGCAGCCTGTGAACGCCCGCCGCACCCGCTGGATTGACGCCTTCAGGAACTACGCTGGCGTGGACCCGCTTTCGGCTACTCCGGCTGACTTTGCGACAGCCTGCAGCTCCCGCAACATCCCGCTCCCTGCCGATGTTACTGCCATGTCCCGCGAGGACTGGTGGGACTACCTGATGGTTTTTGCGGTGGAACCCGCACTGGCGAAGAACGGCCCCGAATTCATTCTGGATTACCCCCAGTCCCAGGCAGCGCTGGCCCAGACCTACGTGGGCGAAGACGGCCACACTTGGGCCCGACGCTTTGAACTTTTTGTGGACCAGGTGGAACTTTGCAACGGCTACACGGAACTGACCGATGCCAAGGAACAGCGCCGCCGCTTCGAGGCCGACCTTGAAATCCGTAAGCAGATGGGCAAGCCCCAGCCTACCTTGGACGAGAACTTCCTTGCGGCACTGGAATCGGGTATGCCGGCCTGTTCCGGCGTGGCTCTAGGCCTGGATCGTCTGTTTATGCTGGCTCTGCACAAAAAGGAAATCAAGGACGTAATCCTTTTTCCGAGCCCGATTGCCTAGAATCCGCGCAGCCGCACGCCGCGCAGTCCAAATTCCCTAATCCAACAATTGTCGAATCCGTTTTTCCAAGTCGCCTTCGGAAACGTCCCCGACATAGACTTTCTCAATTTTGTCGTTGCTGGACACCAAGTAACTGACAGGGAGAACTCCCGGGTTCCCCAGGGCGTTCATGGCGTTGTAGTTCCAGTGGACTACGGTCCAGGGCATTTCTTTCGCCTTGATGAACCGTGCCATGACCTTCAGGTTATCGTCTTCGTTGATCATCAAGATTTTTAGTCCCTTGTCGCTGTACTTTTGGTGCAGGTCTTTCAGCAGGGGGATTTCCATAAGGCATCCGGGGCACCAGCTGGCGCTCAGCACTATGAGGGTAGCCTTGCCTTTCTCGCTTTCGTATTCCGTTTTACTGCCATCGGCCTTCAGCGCTGCAAAGTTGACCACCGCTGTGGGCATTTCCCGAAAGGCCTGTTCCTGGACAATGGTGCGGAACAGGAAGATTCCCGCAAGCAAAAACAGCGGAATCAGGGCCCATTTTAGTGTAGAAAATCGCATGGCGCACTAGAATTTATGAAAAAAATCCACCTTTTTAGTTATATTCTTTGATATGGCATACAATATTCAAGAACTTCTTTCTGAAATGGTCAAACGTGGGGCTTCCGACTTGCATATCACGGCAGGCTCCCCGCCCCTCCTCCGTATTTCTGGCAAGCTCACCCCCATCGGTGCCGACAAGCTGAAACCGGACGAGACTATGCGCATGACCTATAGTCTTATGAACGAGATGCAGAAGAAAATCTTCGAGCAGCAGAAGGAGTGCGACTTTTCTTTCGGTATTGCGAACTTGGCCCGTTTCCGTGCCAATGCCTACCTGCAGCGCGGTTGCGTGGCTCTCGCCCTGCGTATCATTCCCCTGGACATCCGCACCTTCAAGGACTTGGGACTCCCCAAGATTCTGGCGGAATTTACCACCCGTCCTTCGGGCCTGGTGTTGGTGACCGGCGCTACCGGTTCCGGTAAGTCCACCACCCTGGCGGCCATGATCGACAAGATCAACAAGGAACGCCATGACCACATTTTGACGGTGGAAGACCCCATTGAATTCTTGCACAAGCACCAGGGATGTATGGTGAACCAGCGCGAAGTGGGCAGCGATACCAACAGCTTTGCCCAGGCTTTGAAGATGGCTCTCCGTCAGGACCCCGATGTGGTGCTTATCGGCGAAATGCGTGACCTGGAAACCATCCGTGCGGCACTGACCATTGCCGAAACGGGTCACTTGGCCTTTGCCACCCTGCACACCAACTCTTGCGTGCAGACCATCAACCGTATTGTGGACGCCTTCCCCAAGGGCGAGCAGCAGACGGTGCGTACCCAGTTGTCCTTTGTGCTCCAGGGCGTTATATGCCAGACCCTGGTCCCCCGCATTGGTGGCGGTCGCGTCATGGCCTATGAAATTATGAACGTGACTCCCGGTATTCGCGCCCTTATCCGCGACGACAAGGTGCACCAGATCGAGTCCATGATCGAAATTGGTCAGAAGTTCGGCATGAACACCATGAACATGTGCCTGTGCGAACTGGTGAAAAACCGCAAGGTGGACCGTTTCGAGGCCCTGTCCCGTTCTCCCAGCCCCGACCAGCTGGAACAGTTGTTTGTGAAGGAAGGGGTGTAACCTATGCCAGAATTTCTATACAAGGCCCAAAACACCCAGGGCAATGTTTTCCAGGGTTCTTTGGAGGCCAAGGATAAGGCCGAAGCGGAGGCCATGCTCCTTCGCCGCAGGCTCGTGATTACCAGCCTCAAGAAAAAGCCTACCGAAATCAAGATTAAGATTGGCTCCGGCATCAAGCATGCCGACATCGCCCGCTTTACCCGTATGTTCTCTTCTATGAGTTCTGCGGGCCTTCCCATGCTCCAGTGCTTGAACATCTTGGAAGAGCAGTGTGAGAACCCGGAATTGAAGAGCGTGATTCACAAGATTACCCAGTCCATTAACGGCGGTTCCTCTTTGGCGGACGCCTTGGCCCAGCACCCCAAGGTGTTTGGTCCTCTGTACACCAACATGGTGGCAGCCGGTGAAGCGGGTGGTATCTTGGATGGCATTCTCGCACGTCTTGCAGAAACCCTAGAAAACCAGGAACGCCTAAAGCGCAAGGTGAAAAAGGCTCTGACCTACCCGGTGATGCTTATTATCGTGGGTATTTTGGTGGTGGTGGCCCTTATGACTTTCGTGGTGCCTACCTTTGCCGAACAGTTTGCAGCCTTGGATGCGGAACTACCGGCCCCAACCCTTGCGGTGGTGGGAATCTCCGACTTCTTGCGTGATAACGGTGCCTTCATTATCATTGCGGTTATCGCCTTGATTGTAGGTTTCAAGCTGTCCATGAAGGTGCCGCAGATCAAGTTTGCTTGGGACGGCTTTATGTTGAAGGTTCCCAAGCTGGGGGACCTTCAGATCAAGTCTACCACGGCCAGTTTTGCCCGTACCTTGGGAACCCTCTTGAATGCAGGTGTGTCCATTATGGATTCCCTGAAGGTGGTGGCCTCTACCGTTAGCAATAAGGTGGTGGAAAAAGCCATCACCAAGATTGGTACCGGTATTGCCGGTGGTAAGTCCATTGCCGAACCCATGACCGAAGTAGGTATTTTCCCACCCATGGTGATCCAGATGACTGGCGTGGGTGAAAAGACCGGTAACCTGGGTGGCATGCTCTTGAAACTTGCCGACTTCTATGACGAAGAAGTGGACGCCGCCGTAGATGCGGTGGTGGGCATGATGGAACCCATGATTATCGTGGTCCTCGGTGTCGCGGTCGGTGGCTTGCTGATTGCAATGTATATGCCTATGTTCTCCATGGGCGATGCCGTTAAGGGATAAAAAAGCTTCGCGATACGTCGTTGCAGGGCTCCTCACGTACGAGTTGTACGCTACGTCGCTCGTGCCTCGTCTCGCCTGGCAAAAATGATACAGTTGATACAGTTTTGGTATTTTTATTGCTTGTGGTTGGCCCTTTCCCCTGGCGAAAGTGTATATTATGAGTGTAACAAGAGAGGTTTATCATGAAAATGAAGTTTTTACTCCCCATTGTCGCCATGAGCCTGTTTGTGGCTTGCGACGGTGACAATTCTACTTCCGCCACTGGCGAAGGCACGGAACCCGAATCCTCTGCCGAAGAAGTAACTCCCGAAAGCGGCACTTCCGCTGCCGCACCGGAAAGCAGTGCTTCCATAGAGTCCTCTGCCGAAGAAGTTCCCCTCCAGGAATTCCGCAAGGAAATTGAAAATACTTATCCGGACAATGAGGCCACCGAAGTGGAAGATTACGACAATTACGAATATTTCGGTGCGGAACTTACGGGACTTGAACAGTTTACCTACGGGCGTTTTGAAGCCCGCATGAAGATGGTTTCCGTTTCGGGTTCCGTCAGCTCCATGTTCCTTTACTACGACCCGTCCTACTTGCTGAAAAAAGAACCGTGGAACGAAATCGATATCGAAGTCCTCGGCAAGAATCCGGGCATGTGGCAGTCCAACCTGATTACCCGTTATCCCGATGACCCCGAGACAGGTGCCAAGAATCCCAAGATCACTTCTGAATTCAAGACGGGATTTGGATTCAATGCAACGGAGGACTTCCATCTGTTTGCCTTTGTGTGGACTCCCGAATACATTTCCTGGGAAATCGACAGCGTTGAAGTTCGCCGTGATGTCGTGGGTATGGCCAAGGCTCAGGTGGAATTCATGACTCTGCAGCAATCCCTGCGGTTTAACCTTTGGGCTTCCAAGTCTGCCGGCTGGACAGGAAAGTTTACGGGTGCCGAACTGAAGGACGGCCCTGTGGCACAGGAAATCGATTACGTTCGCGTGTACAGCTATGACACGGCGACCAAGACCTTTACCGAGGCATGGACCGACAATTTTGATGGCGATGCCTTGGATTCTAAGCGCTGGAGCAAGGGCAACTGGGAAATGGAAAAGGTGACGCTTTCCAAGAACAATGTTGTCGTGGAAAATGGAGTCTGCAAGCTCCTGTTGAGCCGCGTGGCAAAGTAATTTTCCCCGATTTTTCCTCCTTATTTGGGGAAAGGTAAACCTTTAGTCTTTGGCTAAAGGTTTATATTTATTTTATGGAAAAGGTCAAGATCCTCTTCGTTTGTCATGGCAACATTTGCCGCAGCCCCATGGCGGAATTCGTCATGAGGCACAAGTTGTCGGTTGCAGGAATCGAAGGATTCGAGGTGGCCAGTGCTGCCACCAGTATCGAAGAAATCGGGAACCCCGTTTACCCGCCGGCACGGCGTATGCTGAATTCCCACGGCATAGATTGCAGCGGAAAACACGCCCGGCAAATGACGGCTCGGGACTACGATTATTACGACCACATCGTGCTGATGGACGGGAACAACCTGCGGAACTTGCGGTGGATTCTTCCTCGTGATACGTACGAACGGGAATCCACGCAGCCTCACAAGGTGTCGCTGCTGATGGACTGGACTGGAATTTCCCGCGACGTGGAGGATCCTTGGTATACTGGGGACTTTCAGGCGACCTGGGATGACGTGAACGCCGGCTGTGACGCCATGATAGAGAAATTAACGGCGCAATCCTAAAAATTACAAGAACCCGTGGGGCTTGAAACCTAAGCCCTTTACCAGCTCAAAATCCTTACAGCTATTTACGCCTGCGGTGGTCAGCATGTCGTCGGTAATGGCGGCGTTGGCCCCGCTTTTAAAGGCACGCTTGCCGTCGTCGCCCAAGACGCCGCGACCGCCCGCTAGGCGAATGAACGCCTTGGGGTTGATGAATCGGTAAATCGCCACAATACGGCAGAATTCGTCGTTGGTAAGTTTGGGAAGGCTTTCGTAGGGCGTGCCGGGAATGGCGTTCAGCACGTTCACTGGGGTGGACTTTACGCCCAGCTTTCGCAGGTCCAGGCACATGTCAATGCGGTCTTCCATGGTCTCGCCGAGGCCCATGATGCCCCCGCTGCAGATTTCCAGGCCTGCGGCAAGGGCATTTTGCAATGCGGCAATCTTGTCGTCGTAGGTGTGGGTGGTGCAAACGTCCGGAAAGTGCCTGCGGTAGGTTTCCAGGTTGTTGTGGAAGCGGGTGAGTCCGGCCTCTTTCAGCTTGTCGAACTGCTCCCTGTTCAACAACCCCGCCGAAAGGCATACGGAAAGTTTCGTCTCTTTTTTCAACCGCCGAATAGCTTCGCTAATCTGCTCCACGTCGCGGTTCGAGAGTGTGCGGCCAGAAGTCACGATGGAATAGCGGGGGATGCCTGCCGCCTCTTTCTTCTTGGCGTCTTCCACGATTTCGTCGGCGCTGAGCAACTTGTATTCGGGTGCTCCCGTGTGGTAGTAGCTGCTCTGGGCGCAGTACTTGCAGTTTTCGGAACAGCGGCCGCTGCGGGCGTTCACAATGGAGCAAAAGTCAAAATCGTCGCCGTGGAATGTTTTGCGGATTTCATTGGCGGCTGCACAAAGTTCTTCCAGATTTTCGCCGAGCAGTTTTACTGCCTCGTCCCGGTTAATCTCGTAACCGCTTAAAACTTTTTCCTTGAGTTCCTGTACGAAGGACATGTTGTCACCCTACAATAATGCGGTGACAAATATAGCTACTTGCAGTAAACCTTGAGTGCCGTCTCGAACTGTTCCTTGAACCATAGGCGCAGTTCCCGCGGTTCCAGGATTTCCGCTGTGCCCAAGAATTGCGGAAAGTAAATCTTCGCCAGTTTCTCGGAACATTCAAAGGTGTAGTCCCCTGCACATTCTATTTTTTCGGCGTCGATTACCTTGGGGCGGTTGGTGGTAAGCCTGTTGTACCGTTCCACGCCCTTGTCGGTAAGCCTTACCGCAACCTTTTTCCCGTAGCACAGGAAGGGATCGAAGTTTTCGCGGAAAACATCGGCCTGCCGCGAAAGGGCAAAGTTCTTGCAGTGGAACGCCTTTGATTTTACATCCGGCGCTACGCCCTTGATATGGCAAAGCCTTAGGGAGTGGAACCTGTCGGTGGGTTCCTTGGAGGTATCGCCATCGCACACCACCAGGTAGGCCCGCACCTGCGACGGCGAAAAGGCGATAAAGCAGGGTGAAAATTCCTGGTGCTCTCCACGGTAAACCAGGTGGACGTTTATGCGGGCCTCCATGGCACGGTTTAGCACGTCCAGGCTGTCGTTGAAAATAAAGCACTCCCGCTTGCCCCGGGGCATGTTCACGTAGCATTCGAAGTAATGGCGGCAAAGGGCTGCCGTGGCGATGTTTTTACTGCTGGCAAAACTTGCGAAACTTTCGCCGGTGCGGTTCAGCGAGAACTGCAGCGGTGCCACCGTCTTGTAAAGGGCCTCGTCGCTGGCAATGTCGCCTGGATCTGGAAACTCCGTATAGCGGGCGAGAATCCTGTTGCAAAGGTCCCCGATGCCCTTCAGGCCGTAGTCTTCCACGTCCAATTCCATTTGGGAACGGAGCAGGTGCGATACGGCCACCTTGATTTTTTGCGAAACATTGACCATACCCTAAAGATAAATTATCGCAAGGGAAATGGGGCCGTTTGAGCTAGAATTCGTAGGTTCCATTTTTTACAGACAAAATGCTGAAATTGGCCTGTTTTGGGCACAATGCCAGTTTTTTTGAGTTCCGCTCTTTGGAACGCACAAAAATTGCCCATTTGAGCAAGGCGTAAAAGGGGTTAAATTAAGTCCATAACCAAAAAATTTCAACAGGAGGCCACCATGGCAAAGAAACCCGAAACCGAAGAAGTCGAAGAATCCACCAGCATTCTCGACGACCTCTACGACATCGCCCACGATATTTTCCCGGATGCCACCGACTGCTTCAAGGATGCCGTCAGCAACCGCCTGGAGCGCATAGCGAACTACATCGAGGATATTACCCCCTCTTGGGAGTCCGCCTGCGACCGCATCTATAACAAAGTAATGAACTTCTTGGACAGTGCCGAAGAGAAGACCATTGACGCTATCGACAAGGTGCAGCATAGCCCCGTGGGTGCGGCTATCGACAAGATTTACGAGAAAAACCACAGGGAGGCTGGGTAATATTCCAAGTTGGAATAAGAAACAAAAAAATGACGTTTTTTTGAAAAAAGATTATATTAAAAGACAACTTCGCTCTTTTCGCAGCGAGGTTGGTTTTGTTATGGTGAATAAACAAAGACGGATAAAAATGTTCTGCCCCAAGTGTGGGCAAAGCTGGACTGGCGTTGTTGGTGGCTACCCACCGAGAGATCCATGCAAAAATTTAGAGACCTTGAAAGCTTTTAAAGAAGAAGAGGATTCTAGGAAATGTCCCTATTGTTCGGCCAGTGGCGAGGGGGCTAAGAATTCGGAAAATTCTAAAATAGATGGGAATGACATAAAAATGGGAAATGTGGAAAAGAAACCCGCGTTCCATATGGTAACGCCTCGTTGGACTCTTGATAGTGTTTTTCTGCCTGCGTCTTCGAAAGTCAAAATTGATGAATCCCTTGCTAAAATTCGAAACTACCAAAAAATTTATGTGGACTGGAATTTTAAAAGTGTAGACGAATGTGGTGCAGGCAATGTACTCAACTTCTACGGACACCCTGGGACTGGCAAAACACGTACCGCCGAGGGATTGGCCGGAACGCTTAATAAAAAATTTATCAGTCTTGGTATGTCTGACGTCGAAAGTAAGTTTATGGGAGAAACGGCTAAGAATATTTGTGCCGCTTTTGAGTGCGCAAAACAAGAAGATGCTGTTCTTTTTTTTGATGAAGCCGACACCTTGCTGGGGGCGCGGCTTTCTAATGTGACTCAGGGTATTGATAACGAGGTGAATTCGTTGCGTTCTACCTTGCTTATTGAACTGGAGCGCTTTGACGGTATTGTCATTTTTGCAACCAATAATGAGAAAAATTATGATAAGGCTTTTGTGAGTCGTATTACGCATCATGTGCAGTTTGACTTGCCCGATGAAGATTGTCGCAAAAAACTGTGGAGCCATTTCTTGGTTGCCGAAATTCCGCTAGACGAAGAACGGGAAGCCTTGATTTCTAAACTCGCTGAAAATACAGAAGGCTTATCCGGGCGTTCTATAAGGACGTGTATGCGTTTGGCGCTGCCCAAAGCAATTCGTAGAGCTTCCGACGGAATTGAGCCTCGGCTGAGTTGGGCCGATTTGGACGATGCTATCCAAGAAGTGCGTAAACAGCGTGATATTGGTACAGAGGTGGGCGGCAGAAGTAAAGAAGAGTATCGAGAAAAGTTAAGATTACTTGGCGCAAAGTACCGAGAGGAAGATTCACAAGACAAATAGGAGGAAAAATGGGCTTATTCGGATCATTTTTTGGGGCGATAGGTAGTTTTGTTTCTGGCGCGGCCGGCGCTGTCGGGCGTGTGATTACAGGAGCCGCAAAGGTTGCGGGGAAAGTGTTGTCGACCGTTGCTCGTGTCGGCGAAACCGTGATTAAAACGGTGAAAACGGTTTGGCCTGTTGTTAAACCTTGGGTTCAAAAGGCCTGCGTCTTTTTGAACGCTATTCCCTATGTTGGACCGGTTTTATCCAAGGTTGCGGGCACTCTGTTGGCGCTGGACCAGTCTCCGCTATTGAAGAAGGTTGCTTCGCTAGCCGAAAAATGGCTGCCTATTGCGGGTCGAGTCGGTGACAAGCTCACCAACTGGGCGGAAATCCGTGAAGCCGAAGAGGCTCAGCGGCAATTTGAAGCGGCTGAGGCGGAAATGAAAACGGCCTCAGAGAAACAGGACTTGCTTTTGGCTCGGATCTTGATGCGCTATAAGACATTAAGCTCAAAAGTGGCTTTGAAAGTGGAAGAGAACGATATTACAAACATGGAGTCGTTTTTGCAGTTGCGTTCTGCCCAAAGGATTTTGCAGAGGCTGGAGTCGACGAAACTTTCTAAGAAAGATTTGAAGATCGGTGACTTTAATAAAGAGGACTTGTTCTTGATGACCTTTATGGAAGATTTGATTGACGGTAAGCCAGTGTCTCCAAAGGATGCTTTCCACTTTACCGATTTGGTTGAAAAGGAATTCGGAAAAACGATTTATGCGATAGTATTTGATGAGATGATCAAACAATGGGCGGCCGACCTGGAAGTCGATCGGAAGAAAAAAGAATCTTTGACGACCCAGCTGAACGCAGCAAAAAATAAAATAAAAAATTATCAGAAGCAAATTGATTATGGTATTGAAGTAAGTGAAGCTGAACTTAATGAAAAAGCGAAATTGGAACAGAACATAAAGGTTCTTGAACCCGAATTGCAGCAAGTAGAAAAGGCGATTGGCCATCGTCAAGATTATATTGAGGCCGCTGAAGGTATGTTGTGTGTTTATGAGGGCGATGAGTATGTGGCAAAGGTTGTGGGTGCTGATAATGTCGAAACCATCAAGAACAATGTAGACGACCTGGCAGAATTGGTGCTGATGTGTATGGAAAAAGGTCGTGAATGGGAAACCTTGGAAGAAGGGGAAAAGAGCCTCATTAATGACTTTGCTATCATATTCAGGAATTCTGCAAAGGCTCGAGCGGCTGACGTGTTGGATGGACTTGGCCCTGTTGACATAGAGGTGGCATAAAATATGAACTACGTTTTATTCTTGATCCCTAATGATATCATACAGGTGATCTTTTTTGTGATTATTGCAGGACTTTCTGTGGGTACGGCTTTGTGGGTCCGGAAAACGGCTTGTCCCGAAAATTGGCTAAAGAAGTGGCAGAATAATACTTTTGATAAAAAAGAAGATGACTTAAATGCGGCTCATGGCTCCATATACGATTTGTCTGAAGCCGTGGCTATGCCTTCCGAGAAGTTTGCAGATGCGCTCCCGAGCATGCTTTTGGTAATAGGCCTCTTGGGAACGTTTCTTGGAGTCGGTTTTTCTCTGGATGCCGCTTCTGGGATTTTGAAGAGCGGTGCGCAGGAAGACGCGTCGAAACTTTTGGAACAGATGCTTCCTATGCTTAATGGAATGGGAGCCTTGTTCAAGTCGTCTATATATGGCATAATATTCTTTTTCCTGTTTACTTTATGGAAAAGCAAATTTGGAACATCGGCAAAAAGACTCAGTTGGTGTGCAACGGAATGCAATAAGGAAGAGAATAATCCTGTTTTAAAGGCTTTGAATGGTTTGTCAAAGACCTTGGGAAAAAATTTGAGGGATAGCCTGGTTGCTAGTCTCGAGCAAATGAACGTAACTCTTGAAAATATGAACAAGAGCCTCGGGGAGTCCCTGAAGGAATGTGTATCGGAAGGCTTTAAAGAAACTGGGAAGGACCTTAAATCGTCGGCCAACGAACTTAAGAAATTGTCGACTTCTATGTTGGACGGTTTTATGACTGTCAAGAGTTCTGCCGAAGAAATGGGTAAGGCGTCTAAATCTCTCGCAACGTCGGTAGAGAACTTTACTCCGGCGGTGACAGCGGCCCTTGATTCAATCCAAAATAAGTTTGTCAAGAGTATTAATGCAAGTGGCCAGATTATGGAAAAGGCGGGAGTCAATATTCGTGAAGGTGTTGACGAGATGAGCCGCGAAATTAATGCAAGTCAAGTAAAATTGAAGGAAACCCTTGATACGTTTGATAAGAAGATGGGTAAAATTCTGGTTCAGATTGACCTGTCCTGCGAAAGTGCCCAAAATCTTGCTTCTGCAACGACTAGCAAGATGACGGATTTGCAAAATGCGATTGAAAACCGTTTGCAGAGTATCGCTTCTTCCAATCTGAAGGTGAACGATTCTATTAAAGGGTTGCCACAGGCGATTCAAAAGTTAAATGACTCTATGGATACATTGCCATCGTCTTTAGCAAAGCTCAATACGTTGCTGGAATCATCTGAAGAAGGTTCTAGTTCAGAAGGGTAGCCTATGCGTGAACGTCCGAATCCATTTGTGACGATTTCCGATTTAATGGCTGGCGTGACTGCTGTTGTTATGTTGCTGCTTGTGGTAACTGTCGTTCGTATGTCGGTAATGTCTGCCGAGGCGGAGGCTAAAAGAAAGCAGGGAGTGGAGCATGCTATTGAGGAAATCCGCGAAAGTATGGGAGACGATGTACAAAACATCGTGGTCACAGATAGTGTGATAACCCTAAACGACGCCGCGTTTGAACGTGGAAGTGCCTGCCTGAACCCCCGTATCGACAGTCTTTTGACTGAAAAAATAGCCCCGATATTGTCAAAGAAATTGATGGAGTATCCAAACATTTCGGTGCAGATAGAGGGGCACACGGATGCATTGCCTGTGCGGAGCATTTCAACCAACATAGAGGCAAAATGCGCCTTGTATGACGACAATTACAGTTTGTCTGCGGGACGAGCAAGAGAAGCGCGTAAGGCAGTATTAAAAGCCGTTTCGAATGATGCGTCGATTGGTCGCAGGGTTGCCGTGGTTGGTTTTGGTCCAGATCGCTTGAAAAATCCGTCTAAACCCAATGCGGCAATTAATCGGCGGGTTGAAATTCGCTTGATTGCTCATGATATAGGTAAAAAGGAGTAAAAAATGGCTGAGGCGAAAAAAACTTTTTTTGGCAATTTGCTTATGCAAAGTGTTCCCCAAAAAAAGGCTCAAAAGAAAAACAATGTGGCTCAAAGGAGCGATCCTAAAAAATCAACTGCCAAGAATTCTCAACCCAAATCGGAGTCAAAGGAAAAAGCCGTTGCGCAGAAGTGTGGTCATTGCCACAAGGAAATTGTTTTTGCCGAGGCGATACAAGCCATTTATTGTCCATTTTGTGGTGTAAAAATGGATGATGAACGTAAACAGCAAATGAAAAAAACAAGTATGGAAGATTACCTTTCTCCCGAAGTAAAGGATTTGATCAAAAAGAATAGATCAAAGAAATAATCAACCTTGGGTAAACAGTAATTGAGGCTTTTATGGAAGAAAAATCTAGGCAGGCAAGGTGCAGAACCCTGATTGCAGAATTATGCAAAAACATGGCGGAGCGAAATGAGGCTGTACGGCTGGCCTTGCTAGCGTCAATTTCTGGTGAAAGCATTTTCTTTTTGGGACCTCCAGGTACTGCCAAGAGTATGGTAAGTCGCCGTCTAAAATGTGCATTCGTAGGGCAAGATGATGGGGACGTTCAGTATTTTGAGTACCTCATGAATCAGTTTTCTACGCCCGATGAACTGTTTGGTCCTGTATCGCTAAAGCAACTTGAAAATGATGAATATGTTCGCATAACAAAAGGCTATTTGCCCGATGCGGAGGTTGCTTTCCTGGATGAAATATGGAAAGCGGGCCCGGCAATCCAGAATACTTTGCTTACGATTATCAATGAGAAGAAATTTCATAACGGCAGTGAGGCAAAAAAAGTCCCGCTCAAGGCTCTTATTGCGGCATCTAATGAATTGCCTGCCGAAAATCAAGGTCTGGAAGCCTTGTGGGACCGATTCCTTTTCCGTTTAATAGTTGATTGTATTAAAGACCAGGATTCTTTTATGGATCTGATTTGTGGCGCTGATGTGGCGCCGGAGGTTCAGGTTGACAGGTCCATTTGCATATCAATATCTGAACTTGAACAGTGGCGTAAGGAAATTCAAAGAGTTGAGGTTCCTCAAAACGTTCGCAGTGTAATACATGCCATTCGCCAAGAAATGACGTCTCGGAATGGAAATCGTGACGAAAAGGAAAAATTTTATGTGTCCGATCGTCGATGGAAGAAAATTGTTCACGCACTCAAAACTTCTGCATTTTTGAATGATCGAAAGGCAGTTGATTTAATGGACTGTTACCTTATTTCTTATTGTATGTGGAATACGGTTGCCCAAATTCAAGAATCTAAGGACATTGTGCGGATTTGTGTCGAACAAAATGGAGAAAATGGCGAATCCCCTGCTGAGGAATTAAAGAAGAAAGGTGCCGAATTTATAAATAGCATAAATCAGAAGCAGCGCCTTTCGGGAGGGCCAGGGTTAAGCTTGGCCAACATAAAAAAATATATCCAAAGTGAATCAGATAAAATAAAGACGGAAATTGAATCTGAAATTCAAAAATACAATGATTACGTGGAACGGGTTCAGGCTGAATTCCTAAATAATTTATTTGTCGATCAATCGTTCTTGCGCTCCGTTATGAAACCGTACTCACGTGCAAAGGAAGATTTCCAAAAGGTCGCGGTTGATTTTGATAGGTGCTTGCACGACTGTCAGATAGGATAAATGAATCTAGCGCAAAGAATAAAAAATTTGAAGAAGAAGGTGAATGCGGAAGCGCAAAAAGGCGTTTCCAAGTCACGTCTTTGGGAGGCTGTTAAGCAAGACGGTCTTGATTCTTATGTTCTATCAAAACCGGGCTATCAAAAGAAGTTGCTACAAGATGAACAGCAGTGGCTAAAGTCTATGAAAGACTTGGTCAATATGGCCGAGGGCCAAGGTCCTCATTGGAAAGAAAAAGCACTCGATAACCAGTACCGAGAATACATTGGGGATGTTCTTGCTGAAATAAAAGGTTCTAGGCTGCAATTAGATGTAAAAGAGGAAATTTCGGATTCCAGTGGACTTGATCTTGATGGACAGCCATATATCCAATCTCATCCGGGGCTTGATGAAAATATTCGTCAGGATGTAGAAAAGTGGGAACAATCGGTAAGGAAAGAGATAGAGGAAACGAATCCTTTTAAGCAAGAAGCTGCGTTTGTAAATGATTTAAATCTGCGTTCCGCTGAAGAAATTGAAAAGTCGATGTCTTCTATAAAAGGGGAATATGAAAGGATTGCTGGCGATGCCTCTGTGGATTT
>Ga0265298_10003657_pt1 | contig 20141 bp, 12 predicted proteins | sample AusTroGonzalo_MG_3_FD_193486 | JGI IMG/M metagenome (GOLD analysis project Ga0265298, IMG submission 193486) | Bovine rumen microbial communities from tropical cattle in Woodstock, Queensland, Australia - Gonzalo_01 | ecosystem: Host-associated > Mammals > Digestive system > Stomach > Rumen ... | reverse complement strand
GTTGCAGCCCTTCGCCGTGCTCGTTGAGTGTAGCCGTGAGCTGTTCGAGTTCCTTGACATGGGCCGACAGCGACTGCTGCATCTGCTGGAAGTGGTTCTGCAGGCGCCCTATCTCGTTTTGCTGGCGGCTGTCGGGGATGGGCTCGTCGTAGTGGCCGTCGGCAATGCGCTGTGCCGATTTTGAGAGCATTCTCAGGGGTAGCAGCTGCCGGTGGGTGATGATTCGCACGAGTATGAAGAGCAATATCAGTCCCACGGCGGCGATGGCGAGCACATAGTAGAGCAGTCGGTTATAGGCGCCGAAGATGTCGTCTTCGGGATAGATGATGCCTGCGCTCCACCCTAACTCCTGGGTAATGCGGCCTGGCACAGTGGCGCGCTTGAAGGGCTTGTAGAATATGTAATAGTTTGTTCCTTTCGAGCGAAACGACATGTAGCCTTGCTCTCCCGACATCATGGCGTTGGCGGCTGCCTTTACCGTAGGCTCTCCCCTACGCTCGGCCTCGGTGAATACCGTATGGTAAAGCAGCAAATTGCTGTCGGGATGCACGATGAACGAGCCGTCTCTGTCTACCAGCGTGCAGTAGGAGTTGGGCGACGGCTTGGCTGCCAGCACGATACGCGAGAGCAGGCTGAGCGACACGTCGACACCGATAACGGCCACCGGCTTGCCGTCGAGGCCGGGTATGGGCAAGCAGAAGGTGGTGATGGGGGCGATGTCTGCATCGTCGTCTACCACATGGGTCATCCAGACGGGCACGCCCGTTGCTATTGGCTCGGAGAACCATCTCTGCTCGGTATAGGGACTATTGGCGAAGGTCTCCGACTCAATGAGTGACGAATGGCCGGTGTTCGTAGTGTCGGCATGGGCACGGTGCACGTAGGCCATAAACAGCTCGCTATCCTTATAGAAGTTGGGCTTGAAGGCAATGGCACAGCCTTCAATCCAGGGATTCGACGCCACCAGCTCCCGGCTGTAGGTGAACATCAGGTCTTTGCGGTTGAGATTGGGCAGGATGTTGAAGAACGTGTTTCCCGCAGCCTGCTCCACGCTCAGCAGGATATTGTCAATATGCTGTACGGTGCCCTCTAAGGTCTGCGCGGCTTTCTGCAGGGACTCCTCTTTCACGGCCTTTCGCGAATAGTGGAACAGGATAAAGAGTGCAACGGCGAGCAGCACAGCTATCGCCATTACGACCATAAAGCTTAGTCGTACTGATAAGGTTCTGGTGATTTTTTTAGCCTGTTGTATCATATCCGCTGCAAAGATAATCATTTTCTGCGAAATGATTGTAATAATTTGCGAAATATTATCAATGGTTTACCTTAAAAACTTCTTTCCGTCGCTGATATAGACGCCGTGGGGCAGTTGCTGCATGGTTTTTTGGCGGTCGGTCGCTGTGTCTGTGCCATCGTCAGCAGACATGTCGGCCACTTTGCGCCCACCGAGGGTATAGACGGAGTGGTGGGCGCCGGCGCCGATGTTGATGGTGACAGGCTCGATGGCGGTGATGTCGGCTTCGGCCTCAATGCCTATTTCTGCAGCCGACGTCCAGGCTCGGCCGTTGATCTCGCTCTTGGCCACTAACTTCAGGTAGCGTGCGTTGGTGGGCGTCTTCAGCTTGGCCACCTGCAGGGCGGTGGTGTTCTTGAACTCGCCCGTGGCAACAGCGCTGCCCCAGGTCTTGCCGTCGGTGCTCAGGTAAACCTCGTAGGCTTTCACCATGCCGTTCTGGTTGCCGTCCTGTCGGCTGAGGTAGGTGAAGGCAGTCACCTTGTACGTGTTCACCATGTCGACGACGATGGTGTGGGGGCACGTGGGTTCGCTGCCCTGGTATTCGGTGTGCCAGAAGGTGTCGGTCTTGCCGTCGAAGGCCTTGGTTGCCTCGTTGCCGCTGTGCTGGCTGTCTACACTGACGAGCTTCCAGCCGCTCTTGCTGATGAAGAGCGGAAAGTTGTAGACAATGGTGGGGCTGGCCATCAGCCCTTCGCTTTCGCAGTAGGCGCTCACGGTGCACGCTTCGTTGTGCTCGATGGTGCTGCTGTACTTCTGGTATTCGCCGCCGTCGATGCTGTAGTAGATGGTGGCACCCTTGGTGGGGGTGGTCATTTTGATGCGGCCGTTGGTGATGCGCTCACAGCTCACGGGCTGGCACACAGGCATTGACACGCGGGCCTTCTGGGCAGCCTTGTCGCCGGCGGCCAGCGGCATGATGAAGAATCGGAAGGCTGTGCTTGCAGCTTTCAGCTCATACTTGTCCAACACATCGGGGCCGCAGCTGGCGTTGCCGAGGCCGCGGGTAACGGCGTCGAGACTGACAACGGTGTTTGCACAGGGCTTGAACTGATAGATATGGCGTGAGCGGTTGTTGCGGTCGGTATAGTTATCCTCAGGACGGAAGTGGACGGCCGAGGCGGCCATCTGGTCGGGAGCCACGAAGAGCAGTCCCTGGCCGTCGGTGTTGGTGAGCGACAGCCAGCGCACCTCCTGCTTCGTGCCGTGTTCCTGCGGCAGGATATAGTCTTCGCGCTGGTCGCTCACGGTGCTGTTGTAGATGGCTGGCAGGCAGGCCTCCTTGCGGTCGCGGTAGCTGTCCCACGGGCCGCGTCCGAACCAAGCGAGCTGCTCCATTGCTGCGGGCATCTCCAAGCGGAAGCCGAGCTTGGGTATTACAGCCCCGGCGAGCGCCGGGCGTATGAGCGAGTTGACCAAGATGGTGCCGTCGGTGCTGATCATGAAGCTGAGGGTCACGTCGAAGGAGGTGCTGTTCTTGCCGGTGTAGGTGCTGGATAGGGTGACGGTGACGAAGGAGGGGGATGAGGACGGGGAAGCGACAGACGAGCCGTCGTTCACACTGGAGGAGGTGCCCTTGACGGTCATCTTGCGAAGGCCCATGTTGTCCCAGCTCTCCGAGCGGCGCCCGTCGTTGTCGGTGGGCAGGCGGAAGGCATTGAGCAACAGCGGAGCGCTGATCAGGTTGTTCCCGTCGAGGGTATAGCCGGTAAGGGTGCCCTGTGTCTTGCTGAAGGTGGCGGTGAAGCGCGAGCCGGTGACGGTGATGGCGGTGGAACTCTCATCCACGATTAGTCCGCCAGCAGCGGCGTCGGCAGGGAATGTGTACATGGGCTTGGTGGCTGTCTGTACGGGCAGCTTCTCTTCGGCCACGACGTAGCCGTCGTCAGCCCAGAGCGTAGCCTCCTTCTGCTTGGCAACGAAATGGATGAAAGCCTCCACGTCGGGCGAGAGCGTGGAAAGGGATGAGAGGTCGATGGTCACCGCGATACTGTCGCCCGCTGCCACCTCGTCGGTGATGGGGCCGGTGGCCAGCACGCGGCCTTCCTCGTCTTCGAGCGTATAGCTCACGTCATAGGTGGTGGTAGGCAGGAAGGCCAGTTTGTTCTTCACGCGGAACTGGTCGCTCTTGCCCTTGATAGCCTTGAACTCTATTGGCTGGTAGATCTTCTTCGTGTTATACGACTTGGAGGTGAGGCTCCAGTCGGGGCGCACCAGTCCGTTGATGCAGAAGTTGCCGTCGTTGGGATTGTCGCCGAAGTCACCGCCGTAGGCCCAGTAGTCGGTGCCGTTAGCCTTGGCGAGCAGTCCCTGGTCCTTGAAGTCCCAGATGAACTCTCCCGTCAGGCAGGTGTACTTCTCGTAGAGGTTGAACATGTCGCGCACATTACCCATGGAGTTGCCCATAGAGTGGCTGTTCTCGCACTGGATATGGGGTTTCTGCCCGCTCTTTCCCTGGCGTGAGCTGCCTATCTGCTGGATGCTCTCGTAGGAAGCATACATCGTAGAGCTGACGTCGGCGTAGTTGCTGTTGCCCTCGTAGTGGGTGGGACGGGTCTTGTCGAGCCGCTTGATGGCCTGCCCCACGTACTTGAAGTTCTCGCCGTCGCCGCTCTCATTGCCGAAGCTCCACATAAAGATGCAGGCGTGGTTGCGCAGCCAGAGCACCTGGTTCTCCGAGCGCTCCACCATGGCGGGACGGAAGAGTGCCACCGACGACAGCTCGCGGTTGGCATGGCACTCCACGTCGGCCTCGGCCAGCACGTAGAGACCGTACTTGTCGCAGAGGTCGTAGAACACGGGATCGTTGGGATAGTGGCTGGTGCGCACGGCATTGATATTGAGGCGTTTCATGGTGCGGATGTCCTCTTCCATCTCCTCGGCGGTGATGGCACGTCCGTTCACGGGGCTGAAGTCGTGGCGGTTCACACCGTGGAACACCATGCGCTTGCCGTTGATGGTCAGGGCGCCGTCGCTGCGGATGGCCACTTTCTTGAAGCCCACCTTCGCGCCGCGACGGTCGATGATGTTGCCGTTGGCATCTTCTATGGTCAGCATGAGGTCGTAGAGGTTGGGCGTCTCAGCACTCCAGAGCAGTGGGGCAGTGACGTCCATGTCGAGGGACACCTCGTCGGTGACTGCGGCTGAGACATCTGCAACCATCACGTCATCGCGTAAGATAAAGGCATGTACCTTGCCGCCATCGAGGGCTTCGGTGCCTGTCACCGTCATCTTTACGTTGGCGGTGGCGCTGGTGAAGGTGCTGTTAAGGTTAGAGGTGAAAAAGAAGTCGCGTATCTGCGTCTTCGGCGCCGACCACAGGAAACAATGGCGCTGGATGCCCGTGAGCCGCCAGTAGTCCTGACACTCCAAGAACGAGCCGCTGGTAAAGCGGTACACCTGCAGGGCTATGCTGTTTTCGCCCTCATGGGCGAATTCCGTGATGTTAAACTCCGAGGGCAGGTAGGAATCCTCGCTGTATCCCACGCGCTGGCCGTTCACCCAGAGGTAGTAGCCGTGGCCCACACCGTTGAAGCGCACGTAGATGTCGCGGCCGGCCCAGTCGGCTGGCACGGTAAAGGTGCGGCGGTAGGTGCCTACGGGGTTCGGCATATTACTATTGTAAGTAAACCAGCTCGGGCGGCTGGCCATAACGCTGTAGGACGGCGTGCTAAACGAGAAGGGATAGGCCACATTACAGTAGAGCGGCTTGTCCCACGACTTGTTGTTCCTCAGTCCCCATACCTGCCAGCTCGAGGGCACGTCGATATCGGTCCAAGCGCTGTCATCGTAGTCGACGGCACAGTAGTCGTCCTTCACTAACGACGGCTGTTTCACCCAGTAGAACTTCCACTTGCCGTCGAGCGACTGGTACCACGGCGAGAGCGTCATGTCGGTGATGGCGGCAGCGCTCTCGCTGCCCATGGGTATGCCGACGGCGTGGGCCGTCTCGCGGTTCACGTGTGACACTTTGGGGTCATCCCATTCCTTGCCCGTTATCTGGGCGCTGGCCGTGCCCATTACCATGAGGGCGGCCAAGGTAATCATCAGTCTGTTCATGCTTTTATTCTGTTCTGTTTTCATTGTCATGGATATGGATAAGGAGGCTGTTATGCTGTCAGTTGGCGGCCGGGCTGTCCACATGGACGATGGCACGGCGATAGGCCACTAAGTGGAAAGGACCTTCGTCGTGTACCTCGCAGACCACATGGTAGGTATTGCCGGCAGCACTGGCATCGGTACGCAGAATGGCCACAGGCTGGTCGGCCTGGTCGATGGTGATGCCGCGGCCGCCAATCTCCGGCTGCTGCCACCAGCGGAAATGGAGGGCGTCGCCGTCAGGGTCGCTCGACGCGGTAGCATCTAAACGGACGGTATCGCCTGCTTTCACATTAATACATATAGGGCTGAGACCGTGCTCACCGTTCACCACCACCACGGGATTGTGATTGCCACGGCCTTCGGCGGCCCACTGCATACGTGCCTTGAAGTCGTTAAGTTCGTCGGGATAAAAGCGGCGCTTATAGCCCACGGAGATGCTGCGCTCCGGCTCGCGCCAGCTGTTCCAAGCAGTGGTCAGCGAGTCGGGACTCATGCTGCGCACATGGTAGCCCGCCCAGCCAGCCTGCTCAGGATGCTCTGGATCGCTGAGACCGTTGGGCAGCACATAGAGGAAGCTCGGTGTATCGCCCTCGACGCCCCATTTATAGTCGGGATACTCGCGGCCCAGCGCGCCATGGCCTTGAATATGCTGCTGATGGTCGGCCCAGGCCTGCTTGCCTAATTCGCACTGCTCCTGCCACGCACCCTCGTCCCAAACAAACTGAAGGTCGTCGGCATAGTCACGGCGTAGCCACTGATGACTGCTGTAGGCGCGGTCCATACGCCTGTTGTACTGCATGTCCTGGTCGGTGATGGTATAGATACGGAACTTATGCAGGAAGCGCTTCAGCTCAGCAGGCGTAAGCGTTTGGCTGACGCGCCAAACAGCCTGCGCCAGGGTGTTGGCACCGCCCCAGGCGGCCACATAAATGGGGCGCGGATCATCGTCGTCGGCCAGCCGGATGAGCAGGTCGCTACCCGGCGAGTCGTTGTCCTCGCCGATGGCTTTGATGCCGCCGTGAACGCTGCCGTAGACGGCGCGCGAAGCCAGATAGTCGGCACTGGGCCAGTAGCCCAAGTGCTGGCAGCCGTTCTCTTGCGCCAAGGGGAGGAAGGTCTGCTGGCCAGAACGTTTCATCAAATTGGGAACATCCTTGCGGTAGGCCTCAATGACGCGGTCGAGATACTGTTTCCATTCGGCAGGATAGGGGTCGCAGTTCCATCCCACGCTGGTGACAATGGCCTCAATCTCGAACAGGTCGGCATAGGCCATCAGCCTCACCATCGACTCCATATCGTCGGGTTCCACGTCGGCAGGGGCAATATCGGTACACACCACGAGTCGTGGCTTCAGCGGTACTTCCTCTGTTTGTCTGGCGGTGACACTGGCAGTAATCAGCACAGTTATCGTTAGCAGTAACTTTCTCATTCTCGTTATTGATTTGCCTGATACAGACGACAGGTGCCGACTGCAATCATACACGTCGGCTCTCGCTGCTTCGGCCGTTAGCATAGCTATTTAGGTTGCAAAGGTAATAAAAAGAATCCATACCATTGTAACGGTGAAACAATTATATAAGAAAATGAAACAATTGGCCACTATCGTGTGCCTAATGTTTTGTATCTTTGCAGCGACTTAAAACCTACTGATAATGAAAAAAATCTTCTTGATTGCCATCCTCGTCTTTACGGTGGGGGTGAGCGCAAAGGCGCAAGGCGAGGCTCCTGCGCCGGGAACCGAATTCGTGATGCAGCTCAAGGTGACGCTCGACCAGCCCTACACGGTCGGGGAGACGCCCCACGGCCGCCGTACCGCCATCCCCATCACCGGTGGCACCTTCGAAGGCCCGCTGCTGAAGGGCACCATTCTCAGCGGCGGCGCCGACTGGCAGCTGGCCAAGGGCAACCGCACGGAAATCGAGGCCATCTACTCGATAAAGACCGACGACGGCGTGTACATTCACATCCGCAACCGTGGCATCATCGCCTCTAACCAGGATGCCGAGGGCCGCCCCTCGTTCTATTTCCGTTGCGCGCCGCAGTTCGAGGCTCCCGAAGACAGCAAGTATGCCTGGCTGAACAACGCGCTCTTCATCTGCGCCCCGGCCATGGGCGGCAACTTCAATGGCATTACCCTGAATGTTTGGAAAATAAAATAATACAGCAACATGAAAAAACTATTCTTTTCTTTATCATTCATCATTTGCAATCTTGCAATTTGTGTAGCACAGAACCCTTACCTCCCCCTCTGGGAGCATGTGCCCGACGGCGAGCCCCGCGTGTTTGAGGACCCCGACAATCCCGGCAAGCTGCGCGCCTACATCATCGGCTCGCACGACGTGAACTACTCGGCCTACTGCGGACCGGACATCCGCATGTGGTCGGCACCCGTCGAAGACCTCAGCCAGTGGCGCGACGAAGGCCCCATCTTCACCTGGTTTGTCGACGGACAGTGGGACACGATGTATGCCCCCGACCTGGTGGTGACCACCGACCGCGCAACGGGCAAGAAGACTTACTGGCTCTATCCCCACAGCCGCGGCTGGCGCCGCACGCCGATGGTGTGTAAGGGCGACCGTCCCAACGGTCCGTTCACGCCGGTGAACCTCACGGAGGACGGCCGGCAGTGCCTGCCGGGGTCGCTCATCGACTTCGACCCCTCGGTGTTCATCGAGACCATCACCGACAAGAAGGACAAAGACTACGACATCGGCTACCGCGCCTATGTGTTCTACGGCTTCCAGCACTCTACGGCCGTCGAACTCGACCAGAAGACCATGTACTCGAAGCGCGAGGGCACGGAACCCATCGACCCCTTCATCCCCGCCAGCAGTGCCGACGGCCGTCTGCTTGACAAGGAAGGCAGCGAGTACAAAGCCCTGTACCAAGGGCAGAACCCGCTCGACTTCAACTTCTTCGAGGCATCGTCCATCCGTCAGGTGGGCAACAAATACGTGATGGTGTTCTCGGGCTATAGCGGCAAGGAATACGGGCTGGGCAACACCAACTCCGCCCTGCGCTATGCCTTCGGCGACAGCCCCCTCGGCCCGTGGCGCTCGGGTGGCGTGCTGGTCGACTCCCGTGGTGTGGTGCTCAACGAGGACGGCTCGAAGCTCATCACCACCAACTTCGGCCACAACACTCACGGCTCCATCCAGGAGATCAACGGCCAGTGGTACGTCTTTTATCATCGTCCGCCGCGCGGCTTCGGCAATGCCCGTCAGGCCATGGTGGCTCCCGTGAAGATTACGTGGGACAAGAAACCTGTGGCCAAGGGCGGCAAGGTGACCATCACCGGCTACGACCCCTATACGAAAGATAATGTGTGGACGGCCAAGGCTGCCGATGGCAACGAGTACACCGGTGCCGAGGTGACCAGCGAGGGTTTCCAGATCTTCGGTCTGCCGCCCTACGCCTACTATAGCGCTGGCTACGCCTGCTTCGTCTATGGCCCCGGTGCCAACGACTGGATGCAGGACAACCACGACGTGTGGGACAACTCGATGGACCTCGCCGGCATACAGAACGGCGGCATCGTAGGCTTCAAGTACTTCGGCTTCGGCGGTCTGGACAAGGACACCAAGGGCTGCAAGGCCTTCGCCGGCACGAAGCAGGGCGACGGCACGTCACTTACCATACAACTCACCCCCAGTGGCCGTGGCGACTTTAAGATTCGCGTACTATTAGACGACCCGTGGAAGGGCAAGGAGATTGCCGCCCTCACCGTACCAGGCGATGCTCCTCGCCAGCCTACAGGCTTCGTCGTCAAAGTGCCTGCCGTCGAGGGGCTCACCGGTAAGCATGCCATCTATCTCGTCGCCGAGGGACCCGAGGTGCAGCAGCCCCAGCAGCCCCAAGGGCAATGGGGCCGTCGTGGACCGCAGCAGCCACAGCGTCCGCAGGGACTCTTCGATCTCCACGGCATAGGCTTTGGCAAAGCCTTGCCTGATGTCTGTAAGGCTCCCTCTGCGCCAAAGGTGACCATCACTGCCGACGGCAAGGCACTCACGATTCCTTCGACGCCTATCCGCTTCACCAACCAGAACGGCTATGCCGACCAGATCCGCTATCAGGTCTACGGGCCGCTGAAGGCTGGCACAAAGCTGGAGGCCAGGGCCGACGTGCCTGGCGTGAAGTTCGACATCAGCCCCATCGTTGAGGGCCGCGCCACCATCAAGGCCACTTACAAGGACAAGACGAAGATCTTCCTGATTAACTGACAGAATAATAACTTGGTACGAAATGGAACACAGAGACACAGAGACACAGAGATTAATGGCTTCCCAGAGAACAAGAACTCTGTGTCTCTGTGTCTCTGTGTTCACAAAAAAACGTCCCAAGTTATTCTTTAACGGTTACTAAGGGGTTAAGACGTTAGGAAGTAAAGGAGCAAGGGGGTAAGTGAAGAAAGACCTGCTGGCTTATATACGGGAGGGACGCACGATGACGCCAGGCGAAAGGCTGAGGCTCATCGTGAGTCTCTCCATTCCTTCTATTCTGGCGCAGATTTCCGCCACGGTGATGTTCTTCATCGATGCGTCGATGGTGGGACATCTCGGCGCCAGGGCTTCGGCAGCCATCGGACTGGTAGAGACCACGGGCTGGCTCATGGGCGGACTGGCCATGGCGGCCAACATGGGCTTCTCGGTACAGGTGGCCCACTTCATCGGTGCCAACGACTTCGACGCGGCGCGCCGTGTGCTCCGGCAGGCGCTGGTGTGCTGCCTGCTGTGGAGCGTCATGCTCTCCCTGGCCTGTATCGCCGTACATCAATACCTGCCCTACTGGTTAGGCGGCAGTCCCGATGTGGCCAGCGAAGCCTCGCTCTATTTCCTCATCATCGGCGTCTGCGGCATCTTCTTCCAGATGGAGGGGTTGGCAGGCTCCATGCTGAAGTGTTCGGGCAACATGAAGATTCCTTCAATCCTGAACATCGGCATGTGCGTGATGGACGTCGTCTTCAATTATTTCTTCATCTACCGCCTCGAGATGGGTGTGGCGGGTGCCGCCGTCGGCACAGGACTGGCCGAATTGATCACCGCCGTACTCATGCTCTACTTCCTGCTCTGCCGCAGCGACATGCTCCGTCTGGTGGGACATCCCGGCTCCTTCCGGCCACGTGAAGACACGGTGCGCACGGCCTTTAAGATTGGTGCGCCCATGGGACTGCAGCATCTGCTCATGGGCGGGGCACAGGTGGTGAGCACCATCATCGTGGCTCCCTTGGGCACCATCGCCATTGCCGCCCACTCGCTGGCCATCACCGTAGAGAGCCTGTGCTATATGCCGGGCTTCGGCATCGCCGAGGCAGCTACCACGCTGGTGGGACAGGGCATAGGCGCCGGGCAGCGCCTGCTTACGCGCTCGTTCGCCTATATGTCGGTGGGGATGGGTATCGCGGTGATGACGTTCATGGGTGTGATGATGTGGGTGTTCGCACCTGAGCTGATGAGCATCATGTCGCCTGTGGCCGACATCATCGGCTTGGGCACCAATGTGCTGCGCATCGAGGCATGGGCAGAGCCAATGTTCGCAGCAGCCATTGTCTGCAACGGCGTTTTCGTCGGCGCTGCCGACACCATCAAGCCGGCCGTCATGAGCCTCTCGTCGATGTGGTTCGTACGGCTCACCCTCGCCGCCCTGCTGGCTCCACGCTACGGCCTGCAGGGCGTCTGGACGGCCATGGCCATAGAGTTGACCTTCCGTGGCGTCATCTTCCTCATCCGCCTCATCTGGGGCAAATGGCAGAACCACGAATAAGTTTTTTTCATGCATTCATAAAACCAATCGTTCACTAGAAATTTTGGTTCAAGGGTGCAAGGGTGACAGAACGCCGATGTACAGGGCGTTTGCACCCTTTTTTGCGGGCGTCAGGGGTGACAGAAGGGTGACAGGAATGGCGCCGGAATAAACCATGGATACGAGGAATAAACCATGGATACGAGGAATAAACCATGGATACGAGCCGTAAGACGCTGAAGGCGTCTCCTCTCAGTAGCCGGGGGTACGAGCGCAGCGAGCACCCCCGGATGGAAGAGATGGCATGGTATCGACCCCGACGGGGTCGCCCATTGTGGCAGTGAGAGGCGACATTTGGGGGTGGGCGACCCCGTTGGGGTCGATACCTCTTCGCACGTCAACATTCCGGGGGTGCTCCGCACACCCCGGCTACTGAGAGGAGACGCCTTCAGCGTCTTTCTGCGGCAACTGAGCGGAGGCCGCTTTACGGTCTTGATGGTGGTATCATTGCGGATAGATCTTATAATTTTCCAAATGAATTTTCCTATAGTTTTGAGCGAAGCGACCAAGAGAACCAATGACTTAGGGTCGGCCTTTGGCCTCAAAATTATAGAAATTTGAATCATAAAATTATATTTAGAGCGATTATCCTTTTTCATGGCCGTCATGGGCGACAGAAGGGTGGCGGCTAACGTGAAGACAGCGCCTTGTAGCATTGAATTCTCGAGAGAATGCAATGCCGCAAGCACACGTTGGGATGACTATGTGCCGCTGCGCCGTTAGATTCTCTCGAGAATTCACCCGCCAAGTGCCCTCTGGCCTCCCGCTGCATGGTCATGCCACCCATTCCGTCCGCGCTCTTAGATGCCGCCGAGACGGCCGCGCTCCCTTGATGCCGGCGAGACGCCCGCGCTCCAGACGACCGCACTCCCCTGCGCGTTCCTGTCACCCTTCTGTCACCCCTGACGCCCTCGAAAAAGGGTGCAAATGCCCTGTACATCGGCGTTCTGTCACCCTTGCACCCTTTAACAAGAAAAATTCCTACTATGCTTGCGCCAAAGGTGTCGTTGACATAATTATTCTCATTATTCAAATTTCTTTCAACAATCTAATTTCTTTCAACAATCTTTTATGGACATTTCTTTCAACCGCGAAGCAGCGTCTTTACCCGAGCTATTGAGCTTGCGAAACTTGTTTTTTTTATGCGCCGTTTTTTTTCTAAAAAAAAATATTTGGTGATTACAATTATTATTATTATCTTTGTGGCCGAAATGTGAACATAATCAATCTAAATGCCTATAACCATGAAATGGTACAGCCAGATATGCCTATCTCTGCTTCTGCTGACCCTTGCCACCGGGGTAAGGGCAGGGAACTTGGGGTATAGCAAGGAGCATCCGCTGCTGATGGGCATCGACCGCGACTATCCCCCGTTAGAATTTGTCGACGAGAACGGGAAGCCCAGCGGCCTCGACATACGGTTCACAGAGGAGCTGCTTAAACGCCTCGACATCCCCTATACGTACAGTCCCAACTCGTGGGAGAAGATTTCCGACGATGTGCTTAACGGCAAGGTAGACCTGGCCATGATGGTGTACTCCACCTACAGGAAGAACATCACCAATTACTCGCGCCAGGTGTTCCGCCTTTACTACCAGATTGTTTACCGTGCAGGCGAAGAGAAACATCAGCGCTTCGACATCCGCGACCTGGGCGGCAAGAGCATAGCCTACATGTCGTCGCGACCAATCACCGATACGCTCACGAGCGTGGGCGCCGTGCTCAACGTAGTGACAGACCTGCAGAAGGCCTTCATCGCCTTGTCGAAGGGCAAGTATGATGCCGTGATCTGCTTCCGTTATCAGACCAAATACATCATAGAGCACAACAAACTAAAAGGCCTGCGCGCGGAAGACATGACGCTCACGCCCCGCGAATACTGCTACGTGAGCAAGAGCAAGGAGCTCATCGAGGCAATCAACGCCGAACTGGACAAGATGGATGCCGAAGGCATTATCACCGGCATCTACGGCGATGAGGTGACCTCACAGTTCGGCGGCATCCATATTCCGGAGTGGGTGTGGTATGCCATCGCGGCCATGATTGTGGTATTCCTGCTGGCATTCATCATTGCGCAGGGCCGCTACCAGAAGCGGCTGCGCAAAGAAATGGAACGGGCGCAGCGCTCCGAGCACCTCAAGACGGTGTTCTTAGGCAACGTGAGCCACGCCCTGCGCACGCCGCTCAATTCCATCATCGGCTTCAGCGAGCTGATGAGCAACACTCCCGACGACAGCCTCTCTCAGGAGGAGCGGCAGCAGATGCTCAAGCTCATCAACGACAACGGGCAGCAGCTGCTCTATTTCATCGACGAGTTGCTGCAGCTATCGAACATCGAGGCCAACGACCTGACTTACAATCGCATAGACGTTAACCTGTCCGAAATCATGGAAAGACTGGCAGCACGGACGCGCAAGAAGACAGCGCCAGGCGTGGAGGTGAAAGTGGAAGGCAAGGGCGGCTGCGTGTACGTCGACCCGAACATGATGGAGCTGGTGACCATGCACTGTTTAGACAATGCCGCCAAGCACACCCACAGCGGCACCATCACCCTGAGCTACACCATTGAAGACAACGGTGTGCGGATAGCAGTGAAAGATACGGGCGAAGGCCTGCCGCCGAGCCTGCGCAATAACATTTTCGCCCTGCTCACGGAAAAGAACACCTACGTGCAGGACGAAGTGCCCGGACTGGGCCTCAGCATCTGCAAGGCCATCGTCGACCGAAGCGGAGGGCGCATAGGTGCCGAGTCGCCGCCTGAGGGCGGTACTGTGCTCTGGCACTGGGTGCCCGCGAAAATCATCAGGCGAGAAGGATAATCATCGGCAATTGAAATGACATTAATTATAGTATTATTACTTATCGTAGGCTATCTGATGATAGCCACCGGCCATCTCACAGGCGTCAACAAGGCGGCCATCGCCATATTCATTGGCACCGTGGGATGGGTGGTTTACGTGAGCTGGGGCGCCGACTACGTCATGTCGCTCCACCCCCGCGAATATGCAGAGTACTTAGGCGGCGAGGAACCGTCGAGCGCCGCCGTGAAATACTACATCCACGACGGCATCTTCCTGAAGTACGTGGGGCGCGCAGCCAGCATCGTGATGTTCCTGCTGGCCACCATGAGCATCATTGAGATACTCAACAACAACGGCTGCTTCGACTTCATTGTGGAGTGGATACGCACCCGCAACTCCAAGCGCCTGCTGTGGACCATCACCCTGGCCACATTCGTCATCTCTGCCAACCTCGACAACCTCACCACGGCCACGATGATGCTCGTCATCATGCACAAGATTGTGCAGAACCGCCGGCAGCGCATGCTCATCGGCGCAGCCATCGTGCTGGCCGCCAACAGTGGCGGATGCTTCACCGTGATCGGCGACCCCGCAGGCCTCATCCTCTGGGGCGACGGAGCCATCACCGCCACCGCCTTCTCCATGCAGCTGGCACTGCCGGCACTGGCAGCATGGGTAGTACCCACCATCCTCATCAACCGCATGCTGCCCAACCGCCTCGACATTGAATGGGGCGCCCCACCCTATCGCGGCGACGACACCCGCCTGAACCGGTGGCAGCGCTTCGTCATGCTCATCGTGGGCATCGGCGGACTCTGGTTCATTCCCACCTTCCACAACATCACCAAGCTGTCGCCATTCCTCGGCGCGCTCTGCGTGCTCTGCGTGCTGTGGGTGGTGAACGAGGCCTTCAACCGCAAACTCATGGATGCCGACCAGATGTCGCAGCGACGCATACCGCGCGCGCTGCAGTACGGCGCGCTGCAGCAGATGCTCTTCGTCATGGGCATCATGCTCGGCATGGGCGTCATGACAGAGACTGGCGTCACAGGCGACATCGCGGCCTGGTTCAACCACAACATCCACAACATCTGGATAATGGGCATCGTCAGCGCACTGCTCAGCAGCATCGTCGACACGTTCACCGTGGCCGTCACCAGCTTCTCGCTCTATCCCGTCATCGACAGTGCACAGACGGCAATCTGGGTGGACAGCGACTATATGTCATTATTCACGCAGAACGGATTCTACTGGAGCGTCATGGCCTTTTGTACAGCCATCGGCGGCAGCCTGCTCTCCGTAGGGTCTACCAGCGGGCTGGCACTCATGAAGATGGAGCATATCCGCGTGGGATGGTACCTGCGCACCATCGCGCCGAAAGTGCTTGCAGGATTCCTCGTCGGCATAGCCATCCTCTATGCTGAATATTGTTTTATTTGAGCAAAAGAATTCAGGACAATGATGAAGAAAGTAGTACTCACCGGCGGTCCCTGCGCCGGCAAGACCACAGCGCTGGTACGTATCATAGAACACTTCTCGGGCTTCGGCTTCAAGGTGTTCGCCGTGCCCGAAGTGCCCACGCTCTTCAGTCAGGGCGGATGGAACTACCTCACGCCCAATCGCCAGCTCTACTACGAAGGCGAGCGGTGCATTCTCGAGACGCAGTTGGCTTTGGAAGACGCCTTCGTGAGAATGGCCAAGACCTGCACCAAGCCAACGCTCGTGGTCTGCGACCGCGGCGCCATGGACATTTCCGCATATATGACGCCCGAGATGTGGGAAGACATCACTGCCAAGGCTGGCACCAGCGCCAATAAACTGCGCGAGCGCTACGATGCCGTGCTCCACCTGGTGTCGGCAGCCGACGGCGCCGAGCAGTACTATACCACGACCACCAACGCCACCCGCTACGAACAGATGAACGAAGAGGGACTGCGCATAGCCCGTGAGTTGGACAAAAAGGTGATTCGTGCATGGGCGGGGCACCCCCACCTGCGGGTGATCAACAACCACGACGACTTCGAGCACAAGCTCAACCGCGTCATCCGCGAGATTGCCTACGTGCTCGGACTGCCACAGTCAGTCACCGAAGAGCGCAGGTATCGCGTGGAGATTACCGGCACCCTGCCCGAAAGCATTGAGAGCAGCATTGTGCAGACCTACTTGGTGAGCGAACCCGGCACGGAGGTACGCCTGCGACGCCGCACATGGCGCGACAAAAAGACGGTGAACGTACATAAGACCAGCAAGGGAACGGCCGACAACCAGCAAATACAAACCGAACGGCAGGTGACCGACGCCCTCTACGAGTCGCTGCTGAAACAGGCCGACCCCTATCGCCAGACCATTCAAAAGCATCGGAAGAGCTTCATCTGGAAAGGCCAGTACTTCGAGCTGGACACCTACCACGGGCCGCTCGAAGGGCTCATCATCCTCGAGGCCAAGGGCGTGGCTGCGCATGAAGACATTCACTTCCCGCCATTCATCCACGTGGTCGAAGACATCACCGGTAATACAAACTTCAACAACTATAATCTTGCACTAAAGAAATAAATGGCAGAACAAGACAATACCAACAACAACAGGCGGCAACGCAAGCCGCTGCCCATAGATAACACCTACGGCCACCTGCAGCCACAGGCACTCGACGTGGAGAAAGCCGTGCTCGGCGCACTCATGATCGACAAAGACGCCTACGCCGTGGTCTGCGAGATGCTCTATCCCGACAGCTTCTATGAGCCGCGCAACCAGAAAATCTATGCCGCCATCCGCGACCTGGCCATGGGTGAGAAACCCATAGACATTATGACCGTGGCCGAGCAGCTGGCACGCAACGGCGACATAGATGCCGTGGGAGGCCCCATCTACATCACAGAACTGAGCTCGCGCGTATCATCGTCGGCCAACATTGAGTACCATGCACGCATCGTGGCCCAGAAGTTCCTGGCCAGGCAGCTCATATCCTTTGCCAGCGACGTGGAGACAAAAGCCTTCGACGAGACCATCGACGTCGACGAACTGATGCAGCACGCCGAAGGCGCGCTCTTCGAGCTGTCGCAGAAGAACATGAAGAAAGACTACACCCAGATAGACCCTGTGGTGAAGAGTGCCATAGACATCATTCAGAAGGCTTCCTCTAATACCGACGGCATCACCGGCGTGGCGTCGGGATACTACAAGCTCGACGACATCACCAGCGGGTGGCAGGCCTCCGACCTCGTCATCATCGCCGGACGACCGGCCATGGGTAAGACGTCGTTCGCCCTCTCTATGGCCAAGAACATCGCCGCCGACTACAAGGTGCCCATGGCCTTCTTCTCGCTTGAGATGTCGAACGTGCAGCTCGTACAGCGACTCATCTCCAACTGTTGCGAGATACAGGGATCGAAGCTGCTCAACGGACAGCTCAGGCGCGACGAGTGGGACCGCCTCGACAATCGCGTCAACACCCTGTTAGGTGCACCCATCTTCATCGACGACACGCCTGGACTCTCTGTCTTCGAACTGCGCACGAAGGCAAGGCGACTGGTACGCGAACATGGCGTGAAACTCATCATGATTGACTACCTGCAACTGATGAACGCCAATGGCATGCGCTTCTCTTCACGACAGGAAGAGGTGTCGACCATCAGCCGATCGCTGAAGGGACTGGCCAAGGAGCTCGACATTCCCATACTCGCACTGTCGCAGCTCAACCGTGGCGTAGAGGCGCGCGAAGGCTTGGAAGGCAAGCGGCCACAGCTCAGCGACCTGCGCGAATCGGGCGCCATTGAGCAGGATGCCGACATGGTGCTCTTCGTACACCGCCCAGAGTACTACCATATCTACCAAGACGACAACGGGCGCGACCTTCACGGCATGGCGCAAATCATCATTGCCAAGCACCGTAAGGGTGCCACCGGCGATGTGCTGCTCACCTTCCGAGGCGAGTTCACCCGATTCGAGAACCCTGAAGACAGCAACCTGGGCAACCGTGCCCCTGCCGGCAGCGGCGAGATTGTCGGCTCGAGCATCAATGGCGACACGCCCCCCTTCGCGCCAGGCCAGGAAGACCCCTTCGCCAATGTCATGATGGACTCCGATGACAGCACTCTCCCACCCTTCTAACACATCTACCATCCACTAATCACCATTCACTCATCAATGAAAACCGACATACAGATTGCCCGCGAATGCGAGCTTAAGCACATCAACGACATTGCAACGCAACTGGGCATTGCCCCAGAAACCATTGAACCATACGGCCGATACATGGCCAAAGTACCTATCAACCTGATTGACGAAGAGCGTATCAGCAAGAGCCACCTCATCCTCGTTACCGCCATCAGCCCAACCAAGGCCGGCATCGGAAAGACCACCGTCAGCATCGGTCTGACATTGGGACTGAACAAGATTGGGCGTAAGGCTGTTGTAGCACTGCGCGAACCATCACTCGGGCCCTGCTTCGGCATCAAGGGCGGCGCGGCCGGAGGCGGCTATGCCCAGGTGCTGCCCATGGAGAAGATCAACCTCCACTTTACCGGCGACTTCCATGCCGTCACCTCCGCACACAACACCATCAGCGCCCTGTTGGACAACTACCTCTTCCAGCATCGCAAGGAAGGGTTCTCGCTGAGGGAAATCTACTGGAAACGCGTGCTCGACGTCAACGACCGCGCCCTGCGCAACATCGTTACCGGACTGCGCGGCGACGGCGTGGTGTCGGAGACGGGATTCGACATTACACCCGCATCCGAACTGATGGCCATACTCTGTCTGGCTACCAGCGAACAGGACCTGCAGCGACGCATAGAGAACATTGTATTAGGCATTACTGCCGACGGGAAGCCTTTCCGCGTACGCGACCTCGGCGTGGCAGGAGCCATCACCGTGCTCCTACGCGATGCCCTCAGCCCCAATCTCGTGCAGACCACGGAGAACACGCCAGCCTTCATCCACGGCGGACCCTTTGCGAACATTGCCCACGGCTGCAGCAGCGTGCTGGCCACGAAGATGGCCATGACGTTCAGCGACTACGTGGTGACTGAGGCTGGCTTCGGCGCCGACCTCGGCGCAGAGAAATTCTTCGACATCAAATGCAGAAAGACAGGACTGCGCCCACGACTCGTGGTCATCGTGGCCACCACACAGGGTCTGAAGATGCACGGCGGCGTGCCACTCGACAACATCAAGGAGCCCAACAGCAAGGGATTACGCGAAGGACTGAAAAACCTGAACCGACACATCAACAACATGCAGGGATTCGGACAGCCCGTGGTGGTTACGCTCAACCGCTACGACACCGACACCGACGAAGAGATAGATATCGTGAGAAGGAACTGCACCGACCTCGGCGTTGCCTTTGCCGTCAACGAAGCTTTCCTGCGCGGCGGCGACGGAGCCGTGGAGCTGGCACAGACCGTTGCCAATACCATCGACAACATACAGCCCCTGCCCATACACTTCACCTATCCCGAAAACGACACCATAGAGGGTAAGATAGAGAAAGTGTGCAAGCGCATCTATGGCGCTGCCGCCATGGAGTTCACAAAAACCGGGAAAAGGAAACTGGAGTCCATCCGCGCCATCTTTGCAGACGACGAGAGCATTCGACACTACCCCGTCTGTATTGCCAAGACGCAATACTCGTTCTCGGCAGACAGCACCTGCTACGGCTCACCCGAAGGCTTCACCATCCGCATACGTGACGTCATCCTGAACTGCGGCAGCGAGATGATTGTGGCCATTGCCGGTGATATGCTCCGCATGCCCGGACTGCCCCGCAGCCCACAGGCCGAGCGCATCACCATCATCGACGGCGAAATAGAAGGCCTTTCATAGCGCTTCCCCGTGCGGCGCGGTTTTCCCGCGCCGTCCGCCTCTTCCCCCGCGCCAGCCGTTTGTGCGCTTCTTCGTGCGGCGCGGTTTCCCCGCGCCGTCCGCCTTTCTTCCCGCGCCGCCCGTTTGTGCGCTTCTTCGTGCGGCGCGGTTTTCCCGCGCCGTCCTGCATAAAAACAATCCCGCCCCTAAGTCTTAGGGGCGGGATTGTTTCAGAGCGTTGCCAGCTCTATTACCTTATCAACAGCTGTCGACAAACCATCGACGTTCTTTCCGCCAGCCTGGGCGTAGTGGGGCTGTCCGCCACCGCCGCCCTGAATCAAGCGAGC
>Ga0265298_10003655_pt1 | contig 20142 bp, 17 predicted proteins | sample AusTroGonzalo_MG_3_FD_193486 | JGI IMG/M metagenome (GOLD analysis project Ga0265298, IMG submission 193486) | Bovine rumen microbial communities from tropical cattle in Woodstock, Queensland, Australia - Gonzalo_01 | ecosystem: Host-associated > Mammals > Digestive system > Stomach > Rumen ... | reverse complement strand
AAGGTCTTGCTGAAGCGGATGTCGGCATAGCCTCCGTAGGTAGAGGAGTTCACATAGGGACTCATGGCTGGGCCTACCGTGAGCTGGTTGGCATAGTAATAGCCGAAGGCATTGAGGGTGACCACATCAGAGAGCTGGTAGGCTACCGTGGCACCAAGGCCATACTGCGTGGAAAGCATGTGCTGCCAGGGCATCCAGTATTTGTTGACGTTGCCCGAGGCAGTGATATGCCAGCGGCCAAGGTCTTGATGGAGCATCATAGAGCCCATCTCGGTAGTCATCAGTCCTGGCTTCTGGTCGGTAGCGCCATAGAATCCGAGTGTGGCACCCCTCCACAGGGCGATGCCAGCCGCCCCCTGCTTGGTGAGCTGGGTATAACTCTGCACGGTAGGCACTGTAGGCATAGAAATGTTGGGGCGCTGCAGCTGCTGTTGCAGGTGGAGAGAGTCCATGAGCAATGATTTGGTGATATCTACAGGCGCGATGTCTGCATCCTTGCCTGAGAACTTGGCATCATCGGTCTCTGTCTGTGCCATGAGGTGCACAGGCAGCACACTGCCTACAAGCAGGAAGACGATGAGAGCGAGAAACCTATTCATTACTGTCGCATTGGATTGATGGCGCAAATATAAGCATTATATTTCAATTTGCTACTATTTTTCAGGAAAAAAGATTCGGGGGGATTAATAGTTGTCGAGCACTTGTTTGAGCTTCTCGCGTTGTCGCTCCTTCTTCGACTTGCGGTTAGGCAGGAGTTTGCTGATAATAAGAGCAGCCAGGGAGAGGGGATTGATGCTACCCATCATGACGCCACCCTCCTGATGGAACTGCTTTTTCCGCTCTTCAAGCATGTGGCCCTGATAGCAGAGTATCATATCCTGACGCAGCTTGGGCGTCATGATGACGACCTGAATGGGCTTCTGCGGCTCGATCTTGGCCTTAGGAGAGAGCTGACTCAGATTGGGGGGAATGGGCTGAAGGGCTGAAGAGTCGTGGAGTTCGGGCTTGAGGGGCTCGTTGCGCAACCACTCTTCGTAGTCGTCGGCGGGGCTCCTCAGCGTGTCGGGCATGCTGAGGCGCTTCTTGTCATCAGAAACCTGCGCCTTGGCCATCACGGCCAAGGCTGACAGGAAAACTATTAAAACGAAGAATCTAAACATTACTTTGCATTGGATTGCTTTTTCTGATTGCAAAGTTATAGATTATTCATTTAAGAGTGCATGAAAAATAGTTTATAATTTCTTATGAATTAATAAATTAAGATTTTATTAAACTTTGTTTTGTTAATATTTCTGCAGGAAGAAAAGGATTACTGGTCTGCTTCCTGGGAAGACACTTTCTTGCCTTCAACGACCACCTGTTTACCATCAACAAGCATCTTCTTGACGGGTTTTCCATTGATGGTGACATTGCCATTCTCATCGACTTTGGCACCAGGTATCTGCTTGAGGACACTGATTTTGTCGGCAGCGTCATCCTTCTTGGCTTTGTCCAGACGGAAAGAGAGGGGCATAGTGTACTTCACATTGACGGCCTCGCCTCTCTGCATGCCTGGCTTCCACTTAGGCATAGACTTGACACAGCGAACGGCCTCCTCATCGAGTTCAGGAGATACGCCCTTGGCGACCTTTACTTCACCGATGCTACCATCCTTCATAACAACGAAGGTAACGATGACGCGACCTTGGATGCCAGCCTCCTCAGCAACCTTGGGATAGTGGATATTCTTACCGATATACGAGAAGAGGGCCTGAGCGCCGCCAGGAAATTCCGGCATCTGCTCTACGACATCGAAGTATTCGGGGTTCTGCTCAACGGGAGTGAACTCCTCTACACCCTTCTTGGTAGTGATAAGTATGACGCCATCACGGGCTTCCTCGCCATACTGATCGACAGCGGGCTGGCCTTTCAGTACAGAGATAGAGGCAATCTCCTTGGAATCCATTCTGGTGAAGGTTTCATAGGTGATGCGATGTCCTTCAAGCAGCACGATAGGCTTCTTGTCGGTTTCTTTAGCCAAAATCAAATCTACGGTCTTTGCAGGGTCGGCCTGCTGGGTAGCCTCCTGACTGGTCACAATCTCAATGGTATTGTTGCCAATCTTGGTGGTGGCACTCTTAGAGCCCTTCTTGACAATCTTCTTGGGGGGCTGCTGATAGACATAGTCGTTGACTGTCTCGGCATTCAGCGCAAGAGCTACACCTACAATAGGTACGAGGGCGAGCAGCTTCATGAAGCGGCTACGCGGTGATTTCTTATGTAACATCATGGTTATACGATTTTTGAGGGTACTGTGAGAGATACCGTTGGCAATGGAGTACCCGCCAATGCTTGCGGCCTTGGTGATTAACAGATATTGATATTGACGCGCGTTAATCCCCTGGGAGAGTACTGCACCGTCGGCCTCGTATTCATGGATGGCACGCAGGTCGGCGCGCAGCATCCACATAGCGGGATTAAACCACTGGAGGGCGGTGAGGAGGTCGACGAGGAGCACGTCGCACGAATGGTGCTGACGGATATGTCCTCGTTCATGGGCTAATATAGCGGCATCGCTGACAGCATAGTCGCTACGACTCATAACAATATAGGAACAGAAGCTGAATGGCGGCACCGCGTCGGGAACTACACAGATTGTAGTACCATCCGGCTGAGGGATGCGCTCGCTGCGACGTACCAGCGTCAGGACACGCCATACGGACAGCAGGGTGTGGCTGAGCGTGAACACTACACCTATTATATATAGGAGGGGCAACACATACTGCCACAGGGCAGGCTGCTGGTCGGCAGCAATCTCCATCTGGACATCGCCAACAGACACTACGGGCACGGTTTCGAGCACAACCGTCTTGTGCATCGTAATGACACACAGCGGAAGGATGAACGACAGCAGGGCCGTCGAGAGCAGCACCATGCGATTTACCCGATGGAAGGTCTCCTTCGAGAGCAACAGGCGGTAGAACATGTAAAAGACTACGATGAGTACCGCTACCTTAGCGTCATAAATCAGAAAGCCTGTCATAATTCAACTACTATTAATTATTCACTATTCACTTTTCACTATTCTCTATCTGGTCGATGAGTTCTTTCAGGTCGTCAACGCTGATTTTCTCTTCTTTGACAAACGCGGAGACAGCACTGAGGTAGGAGTCGTTGAAGTAGTTCTTGATGACACCCGCAATAGACGAGCGGCCATACTCCTTCTCTGACACCAGCGGATAGTACTGATAGGTATTGCCAAACTGCTTGTGGCCCAGATAGCCCTCTCGCTCCAAGATGCGGACGATCGTCGACAACGTATTGAAGTGGGGACGAGGCTCATCGTAATGCTCTTGCAACTCGCGTACGAACATCGGACCATGCTGCCAGTACAGCGTCATTATTTCCTTTTCCTTGTTGGTCAGTTTCTTCATCTTACATTAAAGATTAAACATTAAATTCGTTTTGCTCAGAAGTCATTCAACTCTAAACTAAAACATTTCGCGTCATTATCAATATCTGCCGCAAAGTAACTAAAAGTTTTCGTTACTTGCAACTAAAACGTTTAGTTTTTAAATTCCGTTAACTAATATTTTTAGTTACTAACTTTTACTGTAGGGTAAGTCCCATCAGTCCAACAACAACCTGGTTGGATTGAGGAACGATGTCGAGGGAGATTAGTTTCTTCTCAGGATTTAACGACAGACAGAGTATCTGGGCAGCACCGCCAGGCAGTTGCAGATCGCTATTACCCTTGATACCCAAAGCTTTACAGAGGTCGCGGCTCACCACACCCGTGCCCAGACTGACACGATAGGGACGTGGCTGAGAGGCCGTGAAGGAGCAGTCGTTGAGGTAGTATTCCTGTTCGATGGGACACCAGTTGTCGGGGTTCACCAGTCGCAAGGTATCTGCCGTGCCGTCCTCATAGCGGGCCACAATTAAGGCATTCACCATTCGGCTCTCACGCGTAGACGTGGTACCTGCCAACAGCAGCCAGGCACGCCAAGCAGTAGCCTTCAGAGAAATAGAGAACTGATTGGGATAGCGCTCAGACAAAGAGGTACAGATGATATTCTGTCCGACAAGGGGCGACTGGAAGGGAACACCCATCAGTACCACCTCGTCCTTGATAATCTGCTTGCGGAAGACAGAGTCTGTCACCTCAGGACTGATGTCTGTCACATTGGCATTATAATAAGGTGTGAGCTTCACCTTCTGGAACTTGCGTTCAAAGGTGGGCTCATCAGCTCCCTCGGTAGTGGGCGCCTGTTCCTCATAAGAGCTATAGACATAGACCTCAGGGTATTTCAGCGGGGCATCGACCATAAACGTCTGGTGCTCCTCAGTGGTGCCTTCAATATCGCGGAACTCGCCATTGCCCAGATTGACACGCAGCACAAGTTGCTGGGCGTCGCTGAAATGCTGGGTAACATCATAGATGAGCAGGTTGCCCTGACGACGGAAACGGTAGTCGACATAAGGAGTGCTGATAGAAGCGCTGTCCCACGACTCAGGGAAATTGGGATGAATCAGGCAACGACGACTGAAGGCATTGGGACGGATGCCGAAGAGGCCCTCTGTCAGTGTGCGCGTAGCGATGCTGATAGCATCGGGGATGTCACGGCCCTCAGCACCATTCACCACATCGTATTTGCTATAGAGTCCGAGATTGGCGGGTGCCTCACCATCGTACATCTGGTCGATGACGACAGCCTTCATCAGTCGGAAGCCATCCTCATTGCGGCCTGCCTTGAAGCAAGCCATAGCAGCGCGCAGCACGGCAACGGGATTGACATTGTTCATATCCCAAGTATAAGGCATCCAATTACTGGTAGCCAACAGCGAGAGTTGAGGGGTCACGGCGACACGAGGAAACTCGCGCAGCATATACTTCGTAGCACGGAAGGCCTGCTCGGGAGTACAGACATCATACTCAATGGGGGTATAGACAGACCACAGGGCAGGAACATCGTGGAGACGTTGCAAGCCCTCGTTGTCCTTGAACTCTGCCCAACAGCCCTTATCAGCCATCCACAGGTGCTCATTGAACTTGGCATAAATATCGTCGGCCTTGGCAAAATAGGCGACACCATTGCGATTGGTTAATGTCGCAATGCGGGCTGCCAGCGTATTGAGCCAATAGTTCTTCGCCATGATAGGAGTGGACAACTGATTATCGTCAACAGCCTGTAAATAACTTTCAAGCGAAGGCCACAGCTGCTGCATCATCTCTCTGTCAGCATCGTAGTAGAGCTGCCAGAGCTTTTCATCTAAAGATGCACTCTTCACCTTGTCGTGCAAGACGGACAGGGCGCTACCCAACGGGTTGATAAACTTATCAGGGGTATTGATGGTGATGGTAGAAGCCAATTCCTTCATGTCTTCCTCCATACGCTCGAAGAGTTCCTCACCCTGACGAACAGGAACAAAGGAGAAGGTTAGCCCCGTACACATCAGATAGATATCTTCCGTAAACTGAAGTTTAGCCTGCTGATGGGGCAACTCCAACTGAACAGGGGCATCGAAGTTGGCCACACGCAGTCGCCAAAGGATGCGATTGTCTTGCTGGCTCATCAGCGCCTTGATGCGCACCACAGCACGTTTGCCCCAAGCAGGATGCTTCACCTCATAGCTACGAATGCCGTCCTGATAGCGGGAGAGACAGTAGTCGGCCTTATCCAAATCAAGACCATTGATGCGGAAAGACAACTGACGGTAGTCTTTATTCTGGAAGACAACAAAGTTGGGGCGATCACTGGTCTGCATGACGTAATCAAGGCTTGCACCATAGAGCGTACGTGAAAATCGATTATCGCCATTGACACAAACGAAAGCACGTCCGTTGGGGCGATAATTGTAACTGCTTGCCGTATTCCAACAACAGGCCAGCAGCAATAGCAGAGCCAGTATTTTGTTCATACTTGATGCAAAGATACGAAGAAGGAGGGAAAAACCAAAGTTTTTTGGCGCTTTTTTCAACTCTTTACGTTAAAAAAAATGGAACCGACTGTCATCACGACAGTCGGTTTCAAAACAAACTACTTAAAAACTAATCTACTAAAACAAATCAAAAAAATATCGTTCTATTTCTGAATATGCTTTCTCGTTGTCATGATTTTTAACCATGCTCACAGTGCAAAGATAGATTTTTTTCTAACACGATGCAAGCATTTGTATAGAAAAAATGATACGCTCTTGATATACATCAAGCGGACGCTAGCATTAAAGTGCTAACGTCCGCTCAATTGTTATGTATAGTTTACAAAATCAGGGGATTACATCATACCGCCCATACCTGGTGCGCCACCCATTGGCATAGCTGGCTCCTTCTCAGGTTTGTCGCAGATGAGGCACTCAGTGGTGAGGAACATACCAGCGATAGAAGCGGCATTCTCCAGAGCAACACGAGCAACCTTAGCAGGATCTACGATACCAGCCTTACGCATGTCCTCGTACTTATCGGTGCGGGCATTGTAACCGAAATCACCCTTACCCTCGCGAACCTTCTGAACAACAACGGCACCCTCGCCACCAGCATTCTTGACAATCTGGCGCAGAGGCTCCTCGATAGCACGCTCAACGATGTTGATACCAGTCTGCTCGTCGGCATTAACACCCTTGACAGCCTTCAAAGCCTCGAGAGCGCGGATGTAGGTAGTACCACCACCGGCAACAACACCCTCCTCGATAGCTGCACGAGTAGCGCAGAGAGCATCGTCAACGCGGTCTTTCTTCTCCTTCATTTCCACCTCGCTGTTAGCACCAACATAGAGTACTGCTACGCCACCAGCCAACTTAGCCAGACGCTCCTGCAGCTTCTCCTTGTCGTAAGAAGAGGTGGTAAGCTCGATCTCCTTCTTGATCTGAGCGATACGATCCTGGATAGCCTGCTTGTCGCCAGCACCATTAACGATAGTAGTATTGTCCTTAGAAACAGTTACTTTATCGCAAGTACCGAGCATCTCCAGTGTAGCCTGCTCCAGCTTCAGACCCTTCTCCTCGCTAATAACAACACCACCAGTCAGGGTAGCGATGTCTTCGAGCATAGCCTTACGACGGTCGCCAAAGCCAGGAGCCTTGACAGCACAAATCTTCAGACCACCACGCAGACGGTTGACAACGAGGGTTGTCAGTGCCTCAGAGTCTACATCCTCAGCGATAACGAGCAGAGGACGGCCACTCTCAGCAGCGGGCTGCAGGATAGGCAGGAAATCCTTGATGTTAGAAATCTTCTTATCGTAGATGAGGATGTATGGATTCTCCATCACACACTCCATCTTCTCTGAATCAGTAACGAAGTAGCCAGAGAGGTAGCCACGGTCGAACTGCATACCCTCAACAACACCGATGTGGGTATCACGGCTCTTGCTCTCCTCGATAGTGATAACACCATCCTTAGAAACCTTGCGCATAGCGTCAGCCAGCAGCTTACCAATCTCCTCGTCGTTGTTGGCAGAAACGGTAGCAACCTGCTCAATCTTGTCGTAGTTGTCGTCAACCTTCTCAGCATTCTCCTTAATGAAGTCAACAACTGCCTTCACAGCCTTGTCGATACCACGTTTCAGGTCCATAGGATTGGCACCAGCGGTAACATTCTTCAGGCCCTCAGTAACGATAGCCTGAGTGAGGATGGTTGCAGTAGTTGTACCATCACCTGCGTCGTCACCAGTCTTAGAAGCTACGCTCTTCACCAGCTGAGCACCAGTGTTCTCGAACTTGTCCTCGAGCTCAATCTCCTTAGCAACGGTAACACCGTCCTTAGTAATCTGAGGAGCACCAAACTTCTTCTCAATCACAACGTTACGACCCTTAGGACCAAGGGTAACCTTTACTGCGTTGGCCAGCTGATCGACACCGTTCTTCAACAGGTCGCGGGCCTCAATATTGAATTTAATATCTTTTGCCATAATATTTGATCTTTAATGCTTCTGAGCGAAGCGAATTTAATGTTTAATCTTTAATGTTTAACGTAACATTACTTCTCGATGACTGCGAGGACGTCGCTCTGACGCATCATCAGATACTTCTCACCCTCGAACTCCAGCTCTGTGCCACTGTACTTGCCATACAGTACCTCGTCGCCAGCCTTCAGAATCATCTCTTCGTCCTTGGTACCCTGACCAACGGCCTTGATAGTTCCATGAAGGGGTTTCTCCTTAGCGGTGTCAGGAATGATGATACCACCGATCTTCTCTTCTGCCGGTGCAGGTACTACCAGCACGCGGTCTCCTAATGGTTTGATATTCATAACTTGAAAATTTAAATGTTTTATGTTTGTTCTTTTTCTATTCTGTCTCTCCCATCAGCCAAAACCATGCCAAATGTAAAAGACTGACACTTTGGCAGACCGGATTTCATTCTGGGTACAAATAATTTTTGTCCTTTTTATTTTTTTATTCCTATAATTTTTATTACCTTTGCAGAATTAACAGAAAAAACTATAACCAATTACAACACAAACATGAAAGAATTTCTGAAATATGTGTTGGCCACCGTTACAGGTATTATCCTGGTGACCATCGTGATGGCAATTCTCGGCGTTATCTCTCTGGTAGGACTGGCTGCATCAAGTGCAAGCACCACTCAGGTAGAGGAAAACTCAGTATTTACACTGATGCTCTCTGGACAACTGGAAGAGCGCACCCAGAGCAACCCATTTGCCAAATATATGGGACAGGCTGCTGAGAATCTCGGACTGGACGAAATCATCGATGCCATTCACAAGGCAAAGAACAACGATGACATCAAGGGAATCTATATTGAGGCAGGCGTATTCAGTGCTGACACGCCAGCATCTATGCACGCTATCCGCGAGGCGTTGCTCGACTTCCAGAAGTCTGGCAAGTGGATTGTAGCCTATGCTGACAGCTATACACAGAGTACATATTATATATGTAGTGTAGCCGACAAGCTCTACCTAAACCCACAGGGTATGGTAGACTGGCACGGTCTGGCCTCTACTCCTTATTTCGTAAAGGACCTGCTGGCTAAGTTTGGCGTGAAGTATCAGCTCTGCAAGGTAGGTAAGTATAAGAGTGCTCCTGAAATGATGACGGCTGACAAGATGAGCGAGCCCAACCGTGAGCAGGTGACAGCCTACATCAACGGCATCTGGCAGGTTATGCTCAGTGACGTATCAAAGAGCCGCAAGGTGAGCGTAGACTCACTGAACGCTTACGCAGACCGCTATGTAGCACTCAGCGACCAGAAAGACCTGATTCGTATGAAGCTGGTAGACAAACTGCTCTATACCAACGAGGTGAAAGACGAAATCAAGAAGCGCCTGAAGATTGGCAAGGACGACCACATCAACCAGCTGACGCTGGAGGAGATGGGCGCCGTTCCTGGCAAGAAGGAAGAGGGCGAGAAGATTGCCGTATACTATGCTTTCGGTGATATTGTAGACTCAGAGACAGGCAACACGCTCTCACAGGGTCACTCTATCGTGGCTACTGAGGTATGCAAAGACCTGGAGGACCTGATGAACAACGACGACGTGAAGGCCGTTGTATTGCGCGTCAACTCTCCTGGTGGTTCTGCCTACGCTTCAGAGCAGATTTGGAATGCCGTCAAGAATCTGAGAGCAAAGAAGCCCGTCGTTGTATCAATGGGTGGCTATGCAGCCTCTGGCGGTTACTATATCAGCTGTGGTGCTAACTACATCTACTCTGAACCTACCACGATTACTGGTTCTATCGGTATCTTCGGAATGTTCCCCGACTTCAGCGGACTGCTGACAGACAAGCTGGGTGTGAAGTTTGACGAGGTGAAGACCAACAAGTTCGCTGCCTTTGGCACAATGGCTCGTCCATTCAATGCAGACGAGCTGGCTCTGCTCGACCAATATATCGGTCGTGGCTATGAGCTGTTCCGCCAGCGTGTGGCTGATGGACGCAAGCTCCCCGTAGCACAGGTTGAGGAGATTGCCCAGGGTCGTGTATGGCTGGGTAATGACGCACTGAAGATTAAGCTGGTGGACGCCATCGGCTCACTGGACGACGCCATCAAGAAGGCTGCCCAACTGGCTAAGGTGGACAAGTACTACGTCAACAACTATCCTGACGAGCCCAGCTGGCTGGAGAGCCTGACCAGTACACTGGATAGCGGCAGCTATCTGGACGAGCAGGTACACGAGACACTGGGTGAGTTCTACGCACCCTTCACCTACCTGAAGAACATCAACAAGCAGAATGCCATTCAGGCACGTCTGCCCTACTTCGTGACAATTCAATAAGCAATAAACGTGGAAGGCGACTTCATTAAAATCAACAAGTGGCTGTTACCGCTGAGCTGGCTGTACGGCTTAGGTGTGAACTTCCGCAACACGCTCTTCAGCATAGGTTTGCTGAAGAGTCGTGCCTTCGACGTTCCTGTCATCTCCGTTGGCAACATCACTGTGGGCGGAAGTGGCAAGACGCCACATGTGGAATACTTGATTCGCCTATTGCAAGATACTTTCCACACTGCAGTACTCAGCAGAGGATATAAGCGCAAGAGCAAGGGATTCGTACAGGCTACGGCAGAAACAACAATGCCGGAAATTGGCGACGAACCCTACCAAATGAAGCAGAAATATCCAAGTGTGACAATAGCTGTTGACAAGAATCGCTGTCACGGCATCGACACACTGGTGGAAAACGACAAGGACATCGACGTCATCCTTCTGGACGATGCCTTCCAGCACCGTTATGTCAAGCCAGGCATCAACATCCTGTTGGTGGACTATCATCGCCTGATAATCTACGACAGGCTGCTGCCCGCCGGTCGTCTGCGCGAGCCACTGTCTGGTAAAGACCGTGCAGATATTGTCATCGTCACAAAATGCCCCAAGGACCTCAAGCCGATGGAGTATCGCGTAATTACGAAGGCGATGAGCCTCTACCCCTACCAGCAGCTGTTCTTCACCTCTATCGACTACGGTAAACTGCAATCGGTATTTAAGGAAACAGAAGAGACCAAGACTCTTGAAGATGTAAAGGGCTATCACGCCTTACTGCTTACGGGTATTGCCTCGCCCCGTCAGATGACGCACGATCTGGAGCCACTGATACCTCAGCTAACTCCGCTTACCTTCAGCGACCACCACAATTTCAAGGAGAAGGATGTGGATCTTATCAATAGCACGTTTGCCTCGCTACCTGAGCCCAAAATGATTATCACAACGGAGAAAGACGTTACCCGTCTCAAGTTGGTGGAAGGATTGAGCGAAGAAGTACGCCAGAACACCTATGTATTACCAATTAATGTCTGTTTCCTGCAGGATCAGGCAGATATGTTTAACCATCAAATTATAGACTATGTACACAAAAATTCAAGAAACAGCATCCTGGTTAAAAGAAAGGATGACCACAAGCCCAAAGACAGCAATAATACTGGGGACAGGCCTCGGACAATTAGCTTCAGAAATAACTGATAAGCTCGAAATACCATATAGTCAGATTCCAAACTTCCCCATCTCTACCGTAGAAGGACATGCCGGAGCCCTCATCTTCGGCAAGCTCGGTGGTGTAGACATCATGGCCATGCAGGGCCGCTTCCACTACTATGAGGGATACAACATGAAGGAGGTGACATTCCCCGTACGCGTCATGTATGAGTTGGGCATCAAGACGCTCTTCGTCAGCAATGCTGCCGGTGGTATGAATCCCGCTTTCAAGATTGGCGACTTAATGGTAATCACCGACCATATCAACTTCTTCCCCGAGCATCCGCTACGCGGCAAGAACTTCCCCACAGGTCCCCGTTTCCCAGATATGCATGAGACATACGACCACGAGCTCATCAATCTGGCCACAAAGATTGCCAAGGAGAAGAACATCCGCCTCGTCTATGGTGTATATGTAGGCACTACAGGTCCTACCTTCGAGACACCGGCAGAATACAGGATGTATCGTACACTGGGCGGTGATACAGTAGGTATGTCTACCGTTCCTGAGGTTATCGTAGCCCATCACTGTGGCATCAAGACTTTTGGTATCAGCGTAGTTACTGACCTGGGAGGCTTTGACAATCCTGTTGAGGTAAGCCATGAGGAGGTACAGGAGGCTGCTGACAAGGCTCAGCCACTGATGACCGAAATCATGCGCGAAATGATTAAACGCACTGCATAATAAATAAATGGAAATAGCAAAATTAGGAGAATTCGGGCTGATAGACCGTCTGACCAAAGACATCAAGCCCCAAAATACATCAACAAAGTACGGCGTAGGCGATGACTGTGCCGTACTTCATTATCCTGACAGCGAGGTTCTTGTCACTACCGACATGCTCATGGAGGGTGTACACTTCGACCTGACATATATCGACCTGCAGCACCTTGGCTGGAAGTCGGCAATGGTCAACATCAGCGACATCTTTGCCATGAACGGAACACCACGCCAGCTGACAGTATCGCTGGCATTGTCGAAACGCTTCAGCGTAGAAGATATCGAGCAGTTCTACTCAGGACTGCGTATGGCCTGCGACAAGTGGGGCGTAGACATCGTGGGTGGCGACACCACCTCATCATACACAGGTTTAGCCATCTCTATTACCTGTATTGGTGAGGCTCGCAAAGAGGATATTGTCTATCGCAATGGTGCCAAAGAGACAGACCTTGTCTGTGTCAGCGGTGACCTTGGCGCTGCCTATATGGGTCTGCAACTGCTGGAGCGCGAGAAGGCAGTCTATTACCAAATGGTGGAAGAGGCCAAGAAGAAAGGAAAGAACGTTCCAGATTTCCAGCCCGACTTTGCTGGCAAGGAATATCTTTTGCAGCGCCAGCTAAAGACAGAGGCTCGTGGCGACATCATTCAGAAATTGCGCGAGGCAGGAATCCGTCCTACCGCTATGATGGACATCTCTGATGGCCTGAGCAGCGAGTTGAGACATATCTGCAAACAGAGTCAAGTAGGTTGCCGCATCTTCGAGAAGCAGATACCTATTGACTACCAGACAGCTGTGATGGCTGAAGAACTGAATATGAATGTCACCACCTGTGCGCTCAATGGCGGAGAAGACTACGAGTTGCTCTTCACCATCCCCATTGGCGACCACGAAAAGATACAGCAGATTGAAGATGTGAAGCTGATCGGCCACATCACCAATGCAAGTCTCGGTCACGTTCTCGTCACTCGCGATGACCAAGAGTTCGAACTTAAAGCACAAGGCTGGAATCCCCTATGAAGAAACAACTATTCCTCCTATTAGCCACACTGATATCGTTGGTTAGCATGGCTCAACAGCAACTCTCGGTGGGTGACGTCACGATGACGATTAACCCTGAGAAGGGCGCAAGAATTCTGTCGTTCCAGTACAAAGGGCAGGAAGTCATTTCACAACTGACGGCACCAGAGTCTTTTGGCAGCACGTTCTGGACCAGTCCACAGAAAGAGTGGAACTGGCCTCCTGTTAGAGAATTCGACAAGATGCCCTATCAGGTGGAACAGCGTGATGGTCGACTCATTATGACTAGTGAAATGTCGCAACGACTGAAATATCGCATCCGCAAAGAGTTTAGCACAGACCAAAAAGACAATGCCATCGTCGTCACCTATTATATTATTAATGAGAGCGACGAGACACGTCAGGTGGCTCCATGGGAGATTACGCGCGTAGAGAATAAAGGTGGCGTAATATTCTTCGACGCCCCACTCGACGGCATTACGCCTAATGGCATTATGCCCTTCACCGCTGCTAATGGTGTCGCTTGGTATCAGCCTGACGAAGCCGCTGGCAACCGAAAAATCAATGCTGATGGCAAGGGCTGGTATGCCTACTGCAACGATGGACTACTCTTGCTGAAGGTCTTTGACGACCTGAAACCCGCACAGCCAGCCCCTGGAGAAGCAGAGATACAGGTGTATGTAAATAGAGGCAAGACCTTCATCGAGCTGGAGTGCCAGGGTGCTTACACCACACTAAAGCCCCACGAGCAGCTCAGCTGGAGCGTTCGCTGGTATCTGTTACCCATCAAAGGTAATGCCGAGCCTTCAGAAAAGTTGGTAAAAATGGTAAAAAAGCAGCTTCACAAGAAGTAATAGCCCTGCGAAACACCACTTTTTTAGGGCAAAAAGAAAAATAATTGGAGAAAAGTTTGGCCAGTTGCTTTTTTCTTCGTACCTTTGCACCCGCAAACGAAAGGAATGCAGTGATCTAAACTTGGTGCCTTAGCTCAGTTGGTAGAGCATCGGACTGAAAATCCGTGTGTCCCCGGTTCGATTCCTGGAGGTACCACTCCTCCTTTCATTATGAATCCTGCGAAAGTCAATTGACTGTAGCAGGATTTTTTGTGTCTCATTGTTTGCATAATCAACTTTTTGTTACTATCTTTGCACGCAAATTTTGCAGGCTAAACACTCAAAATAGTATGGCAATAGTTATAGGAATAGACGTGGGCATCTCTACCACGAAGATTGTTGGACTGCGCGAAGGTCGCGTAGTATCACCCATTCGTATCACGGCAGCTGACCAAGTAACCTCACTCTACGGTGCCTTTGGCAAGTATCTGCACGACAACAAGATTGAGCTAAAGGATGTAGAGCAGGTGATGGTGACTGGTGTTGGTGCCAGCTACGTCAACGAGCCTATTTATGGTATCCCCACACAAAAGGTTGATGAGTTCATAGCCGACGGCCTTGGGGCCCGTTTCGAATCAGGACTCGCCAAAGCCATTGTGGTATCAATGGGCACAGGAACGAGTTTCGTTCAGTGTGATGGCGACGAGGTGAAACATATTGGTGGTATCGGCATCGGCGGAGGTACTCTGCAGGGACTAAGCCGTGTGATGCTGAACACGCGCGACCCCAAACAAATACAGAGTCTTGCCATGCAAGGAAATATTCGCAATATCAACCTGCTCATTGGCGATATTTCCACACATCCACTTCCTGGATTGCCTATGGATGCTACTGCTTCTCTCTTCTCGAAGGCTCAGTATGACGCACCCAAGGAGGATGTAGCATTGGGAATTATTACCATGGTACTGCAGTGTATCGGTTCAGCAGCTATTCTTGCTGCCCTCAACTCTGGCATCAAGGACTTTGTACTCATTGGTAACCTTACACTATTGCCCCAATGTAAGGAGATATATCCTATGTTAGAGAAGCTTTACAATGTGCACTTCCACATTCCTAAATATGCGGAATTTTGCACTGCCATAGGAGCAGCTCTAAATTATAAAAAGTAAGAAAACGAAGGGGAGAAGTTAGGAATGCTTCTCCCCTCTTATTTTGTCGAGTTTGTGCAGGAAGAGATTGAAGGCTTCCAAGCCAAACAGCACCAACAGCGTACAAGCTGTGGCCAATATATACATACCGCCACCACAAGCCAAACCGATGGCAGCCGTTACCCATAGGCCCGCAGCAGTGGTCAGACCACTGACAATATTCTCTGACTTACGGAATATAATGGTTCCAGCGCCAATGAAACCAATACCACTGACCACCTGAGCAGCCACACGACTCACATCCCAACGATGTTCGGCAGTGGTCAATACTCCTTCGAATCCATAGGCAGAGACTATCATAAAGAGCGCAGAGCCCAATGCCACAAGGAAATGCGTGCGGAAGCCTGCTTCCTTAGCACGCCATTCACGTTCCAAACCTATGAGTCCACCAAGGACAGCAGCGATAAATATTCGTAGAATAAATTCGTACTCCATAGTTAAATGTTGTTTATTCTGCTGCAAAGATAATGTTTTTTTTTATCTTTGCAAAGATTATAACCAAAAAGAACAATAAGATGTTGGGATTAGGAATGCAAGAAATCATCGTCATTGCCCTCATCGTACTCTTGCTGTTTGGCGGAAAGAAGATACCTGAACTGATGAAAGGTCTCGGCAAAGGTGTCAAGAGTTTCAAAGACGGCATGAAAGGCGACGATGATGAAGAAGAAAAAGTAAAAAGTGAAGAGTGAGATGACATTCTGGGACCACTTGGATGTGCTGCGTTCATCGCTGATACACATGGCGATAGTTACCATCGCATGTGCCATTGGCGCCTTCGTAATGAAGGACGAATTGTTTAGCATCGTGCTGGCTCCACGCAGTAGTGACTTCTTGACCTACAAACTGCTAGGTGTCGAAACCTTCCAGATAAGTCTGATGAACACTGGACTGACGGAGCAGTTCATGATTCATATGCGGACAGCGCTCTATGCTGGTTTGCTATTGGCTTCACCTTATATATTATATGAGCTGTTCCGCTTCGTATCTCCAGGACTCTACCAAAACGAGCGGCGCTATGCAGTCTGGGTAGTAGGTGCGGCATACATCATGTTCGTAGTGGGCACGCTAATCAACTACTTTGTAGTATTCCCGCTTACAGTACGCTTCTTAGGCACCTATCAGGTCAGTCCCGACGTAGCCAACATGCTGACACTACAGTCGTATATCGACACGCTGTTGGGTATGAGTTTAGTGATGGGAGTAGTATTCGAACTGCCCGTTGTCTGTGGACTTCTTGGGCGCATGGGATTGATTACAGATAGTATGATGTCTACCTATCGCCGCCATGCAGTAGTCGCTATCCTCATTGTGGCAGCAATCATCACTCCTACGACGGATGTATTTACACTCTTGGTCGTCGCACTACCAATCTACCTGCTCTATGAGCTAAGTATACAAATAGTAAGAGTAACTAAACGAAACTAAACAAATACTTTATGCTAAGAAAGATTAGAATTACACTTGCAGCCGTAATGTTCATCGGCATCATGTGGCTGTTCCTTGACTTTACGGGAACAGCCCATCACTGGCTCGCATGGATGACCAAGATGCAACTGCTGGAAGCATTATTGGCAGGCAGTTTGATCATCGTAGCGGTACTAAGTGTCGCCACATTTATCTTTGGCCGTATCTATTGCTCAGTCATCTGTCCATTGGGCATAATGCAAGACCTTTTCGGATGGTTGGGCAAAAAGGCAAAGAAGAACCGCTATACCTATTCTAAAGAGATGAAGTGGCTGCGCTACCCGGTACTTGCATTATTCATTATTGCCCACGTGCTTGGACTTGCTGTACTTGTACAGTTGTTAGCGCCCTATGCAGCCTTCGGTCGTATCGCCACCAACCTGTTACAGCCTGTTTATCAGGCGGGTAACAACGTCTTGGCAGCTATTGCCGAACACTATGACAGCTATGCTTTCTACCATAGTGATGTATGGCTGCGCTCAGGCATCTCATTGGGTATTGCCGCAATTACATTGGTAGTATTAGGCATCCTCGCTTGGCGTAACGGCCGCACCTATTGTAACACGATCTGCCCTGTAGGTACTCTGCTGTCGCTCCTCAGTAGATTCTCATTCCTCAAAATCACTTTTGACACAGAGAAGTGCAAGAGCTGCTCTCTTTGCTCAAAGAATTGTAAAGCAGCCTGTATTGATTATAAGACACATACTGTAGATGCCTCTCGCTGTGTTGTCTGCGGTGATTGCATTGAGAGCTGTAAGTTTGGAGCACTGAAGTATACCAAAAGAACTAGTAAAGCTAGTAAGACTAGTGAGGATAGCATTGATAATAGCAAACGTTCTTTCCTGTTGGCCTCAGCATTAGTAACAACTGCCGCTATGGCTCAGTCGAAAGACAAAATCATGGATGGTGGACTGGCAGAGATAGAAGACAAGGTGGCTCCTGAGCGCCAAACGCCACTGACACCTCCGGGTTCATTATCAGCTCAGAATATGGCTCGCAACTGCACAGGCTGCCAGCTATGCATCTCGGAATGTCCCAATCAGGTGCTGCGTCCAAGTTCAGACCTAATGCACCTGATGCAGCCCGTAATGTCGTATGAGCGCGGCTACTGTCGTCCAGAGTGCAACCGCTGTTCAGAGGTTTGTCCTGCTGGAGCTATCAAACCCATCAAGCATGAAGTCAAGGCATCTACGCAGATTGGTCATGCCGTATGGATTAAGAAAAACTGTATCCCACTAACTGACGGTGTAGAGTGTGGAAACTGCGCACGCCACTGTCCTGTTGGCGCTATTGAGATGGTGCCAAGTGACCCAGACGACGAGGAGTCTGCTTATGTTCCTGCTATCAACGAGTCACGCTGCATCGGTTGTGGTGCTTGCGAATATCTATGCCCAGCACGTCCACACTCGGCTATTTATGTAGAAGGACATGAAGTGCATAAAGAGGTATGATGTAAGATGTAAGAAGTAAAAGGTATGAAAAAAGATATATCAAGAAGAAATTTCTTAAAGATACTTGGTGGTGGTGCCATTGGAACTGCTGCCGTCATGACGGGCTGTAAGTCGAAGAGCGACTCAAAGGCCGTTGAGGAATATAAGAAACAGGTGGAACCACCAGTAGGCAAGATGACCTACCGTGAGAATCCGAAGACCAAGGAGAAAGTATCGGTCCTTGGCTACGGTATGATGCGCCTACCCTCAAAAACAGAGAATCAGGACGACTTTGACCAGGAGATGATTAATAAGCAGATAGACTATGCCATTGAACACGGTGTAAACTATTTCGACACGTCTCCCGTCTACTGCCAAGGAAAGTCGGAGGCCTGTACAGGTATAGCCCTGAGCCGCCACAAGCGTTCAGAATATTTCGTGGCTACCAAGCTATCGAACTTCCACCCCTCCACCCAGAGTCGCGAGGCCAGCATCGGCATGTATCAGAACTCGCTGAAGCAGTTGCAGGTAGACTATATCGACTACTACCTATTGCATGCCATCGGTGGCGGCATGGATGAGTTTAATCGACGCTATGTAGACAACGGTCTGATGGAGTACCTAATGAAAGAACGTGAGGCTGGCCGCATCCGCAATCTCGGTTTCTCGTTCCACGGTAAGCAAGAGGTGTTTGACGAAGTACTGGCCATGCACGACAAATACCATTGGGACTTTGTTCAGATAGAGCTAAACTATCTGGATTGGGATTTCGCCAACGAAATCAACGACCGCAATGTGGATGCAAGCTACCTGTATGAAGAACTACAGAAGAAGGGTATTCCTGCCGTCATCATGGAACCACTGTTAGGCGGTCGTCTGGCTAATCTGCCTCAGTATCTGGCAACAGAATTGAAGAGCAAAGCTCCTGAACGCAGCGTAGCTTCATGGGCCTTCCGCTATGCAGGAACTCCAGAGGGTGTGCTCACTGTCCTTAGCGGTATGACCTATATGGAACACCTAAAGGACAACCTACTCTCATACTGTCCGCTGGTACCATTAACAGAAAAAGAACAGCGCTACTTAGACCAGGAAGTGGCCGATCGCATTGTGAATTTGGAGAATATTCCTTGCAACGACTGTAAATACTGTATGCCATGTCCTTACGGTATTGACATCCCTGCCATCTTCGTACATTATAATAAATGTAAGAACGATGGTACCCTGCCACGCCTGAAGATGGATGATGAATACTTCAAGCTACGCCGCAACTATCTCATTGGCCTCGACCGTGCTGTACCTCGTATGCGCCAGGCCGATCACTGTATCCAGTGTGGTCAGTGTGAGCCTCATTGTCCGCAGAACATCCGCATTCCACGAGAATTGCAAAAGATTAGTCAGTTTGTAGAGTCGCTGAAGCAGAACAAGTTCGAATAATCGACGTAGCAACGGTATAAGCAGTAGTCCATGCTGCCTGGAAATTAAAACCACCCGTAACGCCATCAATATCGAGCACCTCGCCAGCAAAGTAGATATGAGGTACATGCCTACTCTCCAACGTTGCTGGATTGATAGCTTTGAGTGAGATTCCTCCACAGGTAACAAACTCATCCTTGAAAGGAGCACGACCTGCAATCTGATAAGTATCATTCAGAAGGACGTTGACCAAACGGTTAACGTCTTTCTTGTTGAGCTCAGCCCAACGTATCTGCATACGGGTATCCAAGGCTTTCTCTACCAGATATGCCCACAAACGCTGCTGCAGTCCAAAAGGATTATAGGTGGTTAATTGTTTCTTCGGCTGCGCCACCACCTGTTCATACAATAACGATGCTATCTCTTGGTCAGATAATGATAACCAACGGATAGCCAACGGGGCCTGATAATTCTGTTCTGCTAAATAACGAGCCGCATGACTCGATAGTTTCAGCACTGCAGGGCCACTCATTCCCCAATGGGTAATCAGCAACGGACCATTGGCACGCAGTTTCGTTCCGGGAATCATTGCTTCCACATCAGTCACCACACCCATGAGCGCTTGCAAGCACTTATCAGTAATAGAGA
>Ga0265298_10003654_pt1 | contig 20143 bp, 23 predicted proteins | sample AusTroGonzalo_MG_3_FD_193486 | JGI IMG/M metagenome (GOLD analysis project Ga0265298, IMG submission 193486) | Bovine rumen microbial communities from tropical cattle in Woodstock, Queensland, Australia - Gonzalo_01 | ecosystem: Host-associated > Mammals > Digestive system > Stomach > Rumen ... | reverse complement strand
CCCGCAAGGAAAGCCGCTCCCGCAAGGAAAGCCGCTCCCGCCAGGAAAGCCGCTCCCGCCAGGAAAGCCGCTCCCGCCAGGAAAGCCGCTCCCGCCAGGAAAGCTGCTCCCGCCAGGAAAGCCGCTCCCGCCAGGAAAGCCGCTCCCGCCAGGAAAATCGCCAAGAAGTAAGCAGAGATGGATCTGAAATAATATTTTTGAAGACCATGCATGCCGAAGCTGAAATTTATGCAAAATCGGTGCATTTCAGGCAGCTGGGCGTAGTGTTCCCGCTACCGAGAAAAGGGAAGTGGCTCATACATAATCCAGTGCAGAGGACCATCGACAATGGTTTCTTAGCATTGAGTAAAATGAAGAATGCAGGAGGTCGTCATTCTCCAGCCGCATGTAGGAGGTCGGCTCACCGCGGATATGCTTCGGGACTTATGAAATCTCCAGTGGAGGTCGAGTTGGCCATTATGGCGGAGAATTTCGGGGTTTTTTCATAGGATTTTGGCCCCGGATTTTCCGCCGATAATTCTCCGGCGGAGAATGCATCTTCGGAACCTGTTTTGCAAATCCCTTTGTTACAAGGGGTTTTACGTGGAAATAAAAAAGGCCCGAACCAGAGGGCTGGATGGGCGGAGAAACGAAAACAGGGGTCCCGCTTTTCGTTCCGAAATTCGCCTTCTCCGGAGAGAGTTCGAGTCTCCAACGATGGCAGTTTTTATTAACTGAAAATATCCGTTTTTGCGCCCTCCAGCCTCAAATAAAGGCGCAGTTAATGAAAACTGCACCCCAGTTTACATTAAGTCGATTTTTTCATGGACGGCAAGCATTCTCGCGTTTAATTAAATTTTTTTGCGCGCTATCATAGTACGACTTTCGAACCCCCGACCTCCTGGGTCAAAGGTCGCATCAGAACGATTCCGATTTCATTTTTATCGTTCATGGATCTTCTCCATCTTCTTCAGGATCGCTGTCGCAGCATCCCTTACGGCATCTACGATCTCCGGCGGTTCGATGGGAGTTGCTTCTCCCCGCTGAGAGAGAATCCACGGCACGACGACCTGCTCCGGCACTTCCGGGATGGTGAAGAGCCATTTCCCCCTGCCCTCGCGCTGGAGGCGCTGCTTTGTGTGCATCATATTTGAGAGGGCGAACTTTCGCGCCTCGTCAGAATAACCTCGCTTCCGATGTCGATGACTCAATTCCGGAGGCAAGCGTGCTATTTGACTGCTCAACCGTTCCCCTCAGCGCCTTTGCCGCCGAAGGGGAACGGTTGAGTCATGAATCCGTTTGGGGGAAACGGAGTTGTTTTCTGCCCCTTATTTTATATGAGGGTAGCGAGGTAGTTCTGGTTGCCAATCTTGGCGCAGAGTTCGAGTTGACCACGAAGCCAGTAGAGGTCTTCCTCTTCGTCGGCCAGATAGGCCTTGAGGATGTCGTATGTCAGCGGATCGTCCGCTATGGAGAGTGCGCATTCGCGGAGCATCGTGACACCCTTCTCTTGAATCACAAGGTCAGCCTTGATGTATTCGACGGGGTCCACGACGATCTCGCGGCACTTGCATCCTTCGAACACGGGCTTGCCGCCGAGATCGAGGATGCGCTCCTGCATCTTCTCGACCCAGCCCATCTCCTCGGCGTAGTGGGCGAGGAATTTGTCGCCAAGTTTGGCGAAGCCTTCCGCTTTGAGAGCCTGGCCCTGGAGGCGGTGCACGATGGCGCCTTCGGTGAGGCCGGTTACAAACAGTTGCAGTGCGTCAATCGATTTTTTTGTTTCCATTTCTGGCTCCTTTTGTTGAGGTTTGGGTTTGTTTATAGATGTGCTTATATATAGCACACTATTTTTTACTTTCATTTTATTCCTCTGTCGGATTCTTTGCGTAATCAACCGTAATCCCGATGCCGAAATGGAAATAATAGTCGGGATGTCCGGTGACAGGGATCCAGTAGGAAGTCGAAGGATGCCCATTCCCGCCGTCGGGCAAATGAATCCAGGTCGATTTTCCCTTTTTTACCATCTGCGCCTGGCGGCACAGTCCGGCCTTCAGCGCCGGACAGCCCTTTGCGCAATTCGATCCGACTTTTCGTCCATATTTATCCGCGGCCGGGTTGACGGCGATCACGCGATGGGTACGGTGGCAAAGTGCCATAGGTTCGGGAAAGGCATCGCAAAGAAGATGGAATGCTTTGCTCAGTTCCTCCTCGATCTGGTTCTGTGCGGATGTCATAACCGGTTCTTTTTCATCATTCATGTTCGAGTTCTCTTTATGATTTGCAATTGTCAATGTTCATCCAACAGCCCGACGGCAAAAAGCGCGTTGCGCGTCACCATCGCCTGAAGGCGGCGGCAGAACGCATAGTCGATTTTTTCGGTCGTCTCGAAGGTGTTGAAATCCGTCGCGCTCGCCGACATATACGAGCCGGGGGTGATGATGTTCAACACCCAGCAGAGCGCGGTCATGCGGTCGTCGTTGCCGGTAATGCGCCGGAATACGTAACAGAACGGATCGAAGAGGAAGGTATTGAACACCCGCGTTCTTTCCGGATTCTGCGCGGTGATCAGCGAACGCAGCAGAAAAAGGTTCGCCCACAGAGGCTGGTCGTCGGCATAAAGATTTTCGTAGTAAATGTCGATGAGGTCGGTCACGATCTGGCGCTTTCCGTCCCGGGTGGCAAAGAGCTGTTCATTCTCCTCGCAGTAGCGGGCCGGCCGGTTGTCGCTCCAGCGCTGAAGACAGAATTCCCATACCGCATCCACCAGTGCTTCCTTGCCGCCGAAGTGATAACTCACCGCGTTGGGCTTGGTCCCGGCGCGGTCGGTGATGTCGCGGACGGTCACCGCATCGGGGGTGTGACAGGCGAAAAGTTCCCCCGCTTTTCTCGGCGTCGCTCTTCTTCCAATCGGTGAAAAAGAAGTCGATCATCCCGAAGGATTCGGTCTCGATCCCGTTCCGGTGCAGAATGTATCGGTAGATGCTGAGCTGCTTGATGTAGTCGTCGAACTCCTGCTTGACGAACTTCCAGACCGAGGTCGATTTGTTGTCGCGGATCACGCCGTCGATCACCGCATCGACCTTCCCGGAAATCGTCACGCCGAGAACTTCGCAATAGAACCGTTTTTCCTTGAAATCGCCTTTGCCGAAGACGCCCGCCTTTTCCAGCGAATCGTGGATCGCCGTGCCATACCGCGCGGACAAGAGATCGCTGTAATCCATCGTGAGGTCGTCGGCGTGTAATTTTTTCAGGACGAACGCTCGCGCCGGATTGATCAGGGTCGTCGCGCTGATCACGTTCGGATCGTAGTCATAACTGTCCAGTTCCAGCCACTTGCAGATGTGCGGCGGAATGTTGTGCCGGTTGGTGTAATTCATTGCGCCGCCTCCGGATGGTTGTCCGCTTCGATCCGGCATTGCTGTTCCACGGCGTCCTCGAATCCGAGCTTGTCATGCAGCATCAGTTTCACCACTTCCCGCAGGAATGCGCAGTCCTTGGCGTCGATCTTTTCGAACGGCTTGCCAATGGCGTCTTCGATCATCTGCTTGGAGACTCCCTTCTGGGCCATGAAAGCCAGCTGTTTTTCCGCCGCAGTCTGAGGGGCGGGGGCGGGATTCTGCGGCGGAGTGGGAGCGGGATTCTGCGCCGGCGGATTCTGCGGACGTGCTGGCGGCGGGTTCTGCTGTCTCACCGGCGGCGGGTTCTGCTGTCTGCCCGGTCCATGCCGCCGCGGTTCCTGTTTCCCATGGTCGTTCGTGGCGTCCGGATCTTTGGTGTCGTCCAATGCATAGAGACCGCCGAGCGCATATTTCCGCGCATAGCTCGTCGTGGCTCCGCTGACCTGCGCCGGATCCATTCCCTTTTTGAACTCCGGATGTTCCGCCACGGATGTGCAGCTCGCTTTTTCTCCTGCGGAATTGGTAAGGGTAACGGTCGAAACATCGAAGAAATGCAGACCTTTGACCACTTCGATCTCCCGGACATCCGGATGCCAGACACCATCTTTATCTTCGTATCCGAAATCAAAATAATCTTTGCAGACGAACGCCTGCCCCATCATCTCGATGTGTTCTTCCATCGTGAGGTGACAGCCGTATTTGGCGTTCAGCGGTTTCGCCGCTTCCGTGATGTCTTCGGCCGACCGGTAATTGTAGCCGCCGAATTTGTTCGTCTGGTTTTTCGGAACCTTGAGTTCCGCCTGAATCGCAATCAGTTCTTTCATGCTTGTTGTCCTTCTGTGGTAGGTTGGTTGGTGGTGGGCAGGATGCAGCGGTCGCCGATCCAGACGCATCCGGTCGGCGCCGGTTCCGCCTGGAAAGGCGTGATGCCGCGGCGGAGATCCTGCAGGTTTTTCTTTGCGAATTCGATCACCGCATCCGCCAGGAATGCCGCCAGGGCATTCTCTTCCGCGGACAGGGGATCATGGTTTTGTTTGGCAAAATAACGCATTTGCGTTACCTCAAGGCAAAATTTTTTTGAGCTCGTCGGAATTGATGAGCCATTTGTTGCTGCCGGGAAGTTTCTTTGCCTTGATCTTCCCTTCCTGGCACATTTTCCAGACCGATTGTCTGGTCATCCGGAGGATTTTCGCCGCCTCCGCGACAGTGAGATACTCTCCCATTTTCTGTTCCTTTCGTTTGGTTGGTTTCCGTTTCTCTCATACCTCATGTTTCATCTCTGATGCCTGGTCGTTACCACCCCCTTTTCCCCCTCAAAATCCGTTTCACCATCTCAGCCCGCTTCCGGGGATCAGACCAAGCAATCCGATCAACAGCGCCGGGATCACGAACAGCGAGGAAATGCAGATCCAGTCATTCATGTCCCACCTCACGCGAACGGACATTCGAATTCATACCCGCGGCGGCGGGCTTCTTCATACGGGATCTGCCGAAGAAGAATGACTTGTCCCTGCGGACCGACTTTCCACGTCCGCACATAACCAGGCTTTTCATCGCCCCATTCGAAATATCTGATCTTGCTCATCGTGTTCCTTTCCGCCCGGCGCGAGGCCGGGCATGGTTTTGATTTCAGTAAATATCTTCGGCCATGTTCCGGTAATGTCTCCGGATCGCCTGATCCATCTCTTTCAGCCGGGCCGGAGATTCCTTTCCTTCGAGGAACCAGCGGTTTTCTTTGATGGCCTCGGCGATGATCTTCCGCAGCACTCCGGCCGGCGTGTTGACCTTCCCGCCGAACACCCGCTGGACGAACTGGAATTTGTCCTCGCCCTTGCAGTTGTTATACCACTTGTAAAAACTGTCCGACATGTAGTGTCTTTCGATCGCATCATACAGGTCCGCGCTGATGGTTCCGTGTCCCTTGATCGCCAGCATTTCGAATTCTTCTTTCAGCATGATTCCACCTCATTAAGAATTTGCTGGACAGCATCGCGGGTGGCAATAAAAACTTTAATTTCGGTTTCCGACTGTGCGATCATCCGGCTTTTTTCGAAAAAGGCGATCTGATTCGGTTCGTTGATATGGTCGATCAGCCATTGTGCATTCATTTTGATTCCTTCCAGCTCGAAGGAGATTTTCTGGTTCAATCTTCCGATCTTGCATTTCAAAGTTTTCCGGTATTTAGCGTTCATTTTTCAATCCTTTCATTTTTTCTTCTTGACTTTTTTCCGTTCCGTGTTATATTGTTCAAAGGAAGCCCCCGAAGGGGCCTCCCTTGGTTGTTAAGCCTTACGGATTATTCCGTTCTGGAACAGCATCACAACCATCTTGCGGTTTTTCAACCGCTCGGCTCTTCGAAGTCTCCAGCTTCGGAGAGCCTTTTCGATTTTCTCAAGCATCTCAATCACCTCCTTTCCGGGCTTTGCAAGCCCTGATTTGCGTTACTTTTCTTCCTGTATATGCGTTAATTTACTATGTATTTGCGTTATTTCAAGCGATTTTTCAAAAAAAATCAAAAAAAATCTTGATTTTTCGTTAAAAAGCGATATTTTACCCTGAAAACCAAATCGAAACTGGAGGTAAAAATGGAAGAAAATCGTGTTTATACCGGAAAGGTTCTAAAATCCATTCGTCTGCTGCGGGGCATCACCGGACCGGAGATCCAGCAGAAACTGGGTATCAGCACCAATTCACTGTATGACTACGAAAAAGGCCGCTGCTTCCCGAAAAGCAAAAAGGCGGATCAGCTTTTCGAACTCTATAAAATCGATCAGCAGATTTTCGAACAGCAGATCGCTTCCAGCGAACTCGAAACCGGCGTTGCGACCGGCTGCGTGAAAGTCAATCCTGACGGCAGCACGACCTCGGTCAGCGGAACTTCCGGCGTGCTGAAACAGCGCATCGATCCCGCCGAACTGGCGCAGCAGATCATCACCGAAAGCAACCGGAAACGTGAGGCCGAACGCGAGGCTGTGAAAAAGGCGAAATCCGATGCCGAACTCGCCACCGATGTTTCCGGCGCCTGGCTGCCGGTGATCTCCGATGCCGCCGCGGCCGAATGCAATCCCGGGCTGATGCCGCTGCTGGAATGTGTCAATCAATTCTCGGACGAAAAAGCGTTTTTCCCCTCCGGCAAGCCGACCGACTTCGTGATCCGCGTCTCCGGCGATTCCATGCTTCCCTGGTATCCGTCAGGAACTCTGCTGCTGGTCCGACCGTATCAGGACATCCAGAACGGCAAGCGGGTTGTGGCGGTCCTGGACGAAGGAGAGATCATTTTCAAGATTTTCGCCCGGACGAAAAAGAATCAGATCGCGCTGATGTCGATCAACAGCCACGACGGCCGCGATTATCTGTTCCCGGCGTCCGGCAAGGGGATTCGGTATATCTGCCGGGTGGTGCAATCGATCCGTAACGAGGACGACCTCGACAGCGCGATGTCCGCGACCGGCATCCATCACAACTTGGAAAAGAAACTCGATGAACTGAACGGGAAATAATCAACTCAATGGAGGAAATCATGGCATACATCACCTGTAAAAAATGCGGCGAGACCTACGACTATCCGGAAGGGGAATCCCCTTCGAAATGTGTCAGCTGCGGCGCACCGTTTTTCAATCTCAACGAACAGTCCAAAGGAGTCAAACCAGCTATGAATCGAACCGCAAAACCGAATTTCAATCTCACTAATGGAACCGAAATCACCGGCGTGAAAATTTCCGTCAAGGATTTCTTTTTTCTGTATGTGAATGCCCTGATCGCGGCGCTCCCGTTCGCGGCGGTGATCCTGATCATCTATCTGCTGTATCAGCTGTTCACCATGAAATGAGGCTGTCATGAAATACCTCATCTATGCCCGGGTCAGTCCCCGCGGCGACATGGAAACCGAAACCTCGATCCAGATGCAGATCGACCTCTGCAGGGAATACGTCAAGGAACAGCACGGCGAGGTGGTAGATGTCCGGTCCGATGAATTTTTCTCCGGTAAAAACATGAACCGCCCCGCCTGGAAAACCATCATGGCCGAACTCGAATCCGGCAAGGCACAATGGGACACGATCTGCGTGTATAAACTCTCCCGGATGAGCCGCTCCCTGAAGGACGGCGCGTATATCTTCGAGCAGCTTTACCGCTGGAACAAAGGATTCGTCTCGGTCACCGAACGCAACTTGGATTTTTCCACCCCATCGGGACGAGCCATGCTGGGAATGCTCCAGGTGTTCAACCAGTTCGAGCGGGAACAAACAGTCGAAAACACGAAAAATAAAATGCTGTCGATCGCCTCCAAAGGACTCTGGCCGGTTGGCCTTCCGCCGTTCGGATATAAACGCGGCGAAGCCGGTGACAATACCCTTTACATCGATCCGCGCCGGGCGGAAATCGTCAAGGATATTTTCGAAATGTATGCGTCATCGAAATACACCTCGGCGGAGATCCTGAACAAATACAAGGAATTGACCCGGTCACAGCTGGCCCGGATGCTGACCAATCGCATGTATCTCGGCCTGATCGTCTATGACGGACACGAATTCCCCGGAAAACATCCGGCGCTGATCACCGAAGATCTGTTCGAAAAGGTCCAGACGAAACGCGCCCCGCTGAATCGGCGTATCCGGCCGAAGGCACAGAAATACCCGTATTTGCTGGCGGGCCTGTTGTATTGCCATTGCGGACGGCAGCTGGTTCCGGCGAACGCAAAATCCGGCCGGTATCATTATTATGCCTGCACGGACAGCACAAATTGCGGCAATCGGATCAAAGCGGAAACCATCGAACAGGCCGCGCTGGAAAAAATCCGGACGATGGAGATCCGGGAGGAAGTCCTGCAGGCAACGCTGGAAAAAATCGCGGAAAAGAAACGTCAGCACCAGGATGAATTGAGACCCGAATTGGCCACGGCGCAGGCGACGCTGACCGAATTGGGAAAGAAGCAGGAAAAATTGATCGATGCGATGGTGGCGGATGACCTGACGGATAACGCGAAATTCCTGATCCAGAACAAATTGGATGTCTTGGGCGGTCAGATCAGAAATTTGCAGACCAGGGTAGAATTTCTGCAAACGGAATGTTCGACGGAATTGGACGTCTACGAATATGCGGCGGACATCATCAAGACCTTCCGGCAAGTGAAAAGTAATTTGTTATCGTCGCCGGACAATTTCGATTTACAGCGTCAAGCGCTGATGGTATTTATAGACCGGATAGAAGAAATCAACCGCCGGGAATTTTTGTTCCGGTTCAATTTCGGTTCGTCTAAGGATACAAAGTGGGGTGGTAGATGGGACTTGAACCCACGACCTCCTGGGCCACAACCAGGCGCTCTAACCAACTGAGCTACGACCACCATATCAAATCTGTCCCCCAATATACTCCCGTTTTTCAAATTGTCAAGCTCAATTCAAAAAGATTTTCTCAATTTTGAAGTTTTTTTCGGTTTCCGGATTGATTTTTCCGGAAATTCAGGTATATTACCCAATACTTTCAAGTGTGCACCCGTAGCTCAGTTGGATAGAGCGTCTGCCTCCGGAGTAGAAGGTCGTGAGTTCAAGTCTCGCCGGGTGCACCATTTTTATTTTAAACAAAACTTCTATCCGTCCCCGAATAGCATGGCGTCCTTTCTTCAGCCAGGAAACGGTATGTTTATCTGATCATGACCGCAGCATATCCGGATGGATCGGTCCAGCCTCGTTTGGCACTCTCCGACCAGGTGGAACTTTCCCGGTAGCGGGTTGTCAGTTTCCGGGAACGGGTCAGGTTCATACGGAAGCTGCCCCCCTTCCCCTGCGGGAGCGGAAGCGCGATCTCCAGCCGGCGGGCTCTGGTGTGATTATGGACCGAGTGGACAAGTCCGGGAACCGGTCCCCACTGCTCCTCGGGAACCAGACGGGAAGTGCATTTGCCGGACGCGGAAAAGATGATCTGACGCACCCTGCCCTGATTTTCGATGAAGAGTTCGATGGTGTCATCTTTCCAGACGTTTTCCGGAGCGGCGGCAGGATCGAACAGGACCTTTTTCATTTCCGGTTCTTCGGCGATGACCTGCAGAATGAGCTGCTTGCCGTCATGTTTCATCCGGAACCGGGTCGGCGCCATGTTCTTGTTGTAAATGTCCATGCTGTGGAAATTCTGCCAGGGGCACCAGCGGTTGCGCTTGAGCTGGATCTGGAGGGAATTGGCCTGGATATCGAGGACCTGTTTCCGTTCCGCCGTCATCATGCCGTAGATCCAGGTGCGGAACACCTGAAGACGCTGTGCATAGGGCTGTTTTCCGCCGGCGAGTTTTTCCGCCTTGTCCAGCAAATCGCCGACGGTCTTCATCTCCTGCTCGGTATAGACTTTGGACCAGGCGAAAATCCGGTTTGCCTTGTCGTCGCGTCCGATCCCGATCTCCCGCGGATTGGGGATATCGGGCGTCACGGTTTTGTAATAGGTGCTGAAGTTCTTTTCGAAGCGTTCGTAGATCTGCTTCATGACCTCGGCGGCGGGTCCGTACATCACGCGGCAGTGGTCGTTGATGATCGCGTCCACATCCTGACGGGGATTCCAGAGCAGTTTGGACTGGACATACATATCGAGGACACGCTCGGTATGAGTCGGCGCGGTGTAGGCGATGCGCGTTCCGGTGCATTTTCCCTCGATGGTGCGGAAATATTCGGCCGCGAGATGGGGATAATTTTCCGGGAAAGCAGGCAGACGTCCGCCGAACGTTTCCATCACATAAATGCCGAGGCAGACCTTATCGACTCCGAGGTGATCGGTCCAGAGCCTGATCTGTTCGAGGTTTTCTTTCAGGACCGCGGGGAGCAGCACGGTTTTGATGCCGCTCTGACAGATCCGGATCCGGAGGTTTTTGGGGAGTTCGACCGTCTTCGGGAAACGGGTCATGGGCGGATAGACGAGCGCGCCGATAAATTTGCCCGGATGTTTCTTTTCGATCTCCTTTGCCACGTAGGCGATGACCTGCCAGTAAAGTTCGGTATCATCCAGGCAGGGATGCTTTTTGCGGAAGGCGTTGCAGCGTTCGCAGCGGCATCTGCCGTCATTCTGGGGACCGTGGTCCATGGCATTGATGAGGAACTCTTCCTTGACGTTCCAGCCGCGCCAGGATTTCACGTGCGGGAGTCCGGCATCGGCGGGCATTTTGCCGGAAAAATACGCATCGGCGGCCTTGAGCCAGATCTCTTTGACGGCGGGATCGCTCCAGCAGATATACCGGGGATTGCGTTTGCCGTTCTTCATCAGCTGGAATCTTTCGGGATGGTCCTTGAACCAGATCTCGGGCAGTTTGAGCAGCTGTTCGGTGTGGCTGCCGTCGCCGATGCCCCGGATCCAGCTGGCTCTCATGCGGAGCGCCCACCAGGTGGCATCCGCCGCTTCGTCGGCATAAACTTTCGCATCGTTGTATTTCATGAAATTGTGGATCCTCGTCATATTGCGCTGGGAGAAAACCGGCGCCTCGTTTTTCTCCGCATCGGAAATGACGATCTCCTCCCGGGCGGGGATGTATTCATAGCGCTTGCCCGGAGCCGGCCAGCGGACACCGAGTTCTTCCAGAAAATCATAGACCCCGTGAAGCGTGCCGCGGCGTCTGGTTTCGAAGTAAAAAACCGTAACCGGGCCTTTCGGCTTCTTCTGGTCATCATCGCCCAGGATGTAGATATCCTTGCCCTTGACGCTCCGCAGGAAACCATCCGGTCTGACCTGTTTCAGGGAGAGCGAGACTTTTGCCGCGGCCGGCTGGTCGCCGACGTAAATGGCGGTGGCATAACGTGAAGTCCGCGCGGTGACAATGGGAAAAGAGCCGCCGGTCATCTTGCGCAGATGGTATTGCAGTTCTTCGGCGGCGATTTTGGCCGTGGCGAACGGTTTTTCCGGCAGAACGATCTCCGCATCTTTGAAACGCAGTTCGCCGCCGAGCGCGATCCAGGCGGCCATGACCATCACGGCTGAAATCATCATTTTATTCATCGTCAGCAATCTCCATTTCAGAGGCAACTCAAGTCCTCCGGCTGTTTCAACTTTGGCATCGGCATTAAATGTTACAGCTAATATACAACCGGAAGTTTCATTTGCAATCCGCCGGCCGGGAAAATTGCGGAAAATATGTTTCGACCATATTTCTCCGATTCGGGATTTGCATTATTGCCGCGGAGAAAGTATATTTTCAGCAAAAGTTTTTTCGTAATGATATCTGAACTGATGCGGAAAGGAAAAACACCATGTTCAAGACGATGTTGACGACTGCCGGCTGTCTGCTGCTGGCAGGTTCGCTCGCGGCGCAGGTCGCAGTCAAATCCGGCGACAGGATCGCTTTTCTCGGCGATTCGATCACCTCACAGGGAAACAGTAACCAGGCCGGTTACGTCAATCTGGTGATGCTCGGGCTCAAAGTCAACGGGATCAACGCGGTGAAGATCCCGGCCGGGATCAGCGGGCATAAATCCAATCAGATGCTTGCCCGGCTGAAACGGGATGTGCTGGACAAAAAACCGCAGATCATGACGCTCAGTTGCGGAGTGAACGACGTCGGGCACGGCAAACGCGGCGTGGAACTGCCGGATTTCAAGAAAAACATCACTGCGATCGTCGAACAGGCACAGGCTGCGGGGATCCGGGTCTGCATCCTGACCGCCACCATGAACCGGGAGGATCCGAAACATCCGCACAATATCAAACTCGCGGGCTACAATGAATTCCTGCGCGGCCTCGCCAGAGAGAAAAATTGTCTGCTGGCCGATCTGAACGGCGACATGCAGAAAATCGTTGCCGATTTCAGGAAGTCCAGCCCGAAATACAAAGGCAATGTGCTCACCGTCGACGGTCTGCACATGAATCCTTGCGGGAACGTGATGATGGCAAAAGGCGTGCTCCGCGCCCTGGGATTGGACGACGCACAGATCGCCAAAGCCGAGGCTGCCTGGGATAATCAGAAAAGCGGCATTGGAACGGTCCAGCTCTCCGTCAAAGATTTCCGTCTTCTCCGCAGTCAGGCGGCGGCAGCGGGTCTGACGATCCAGGATTATATCAGCCGGCTGGTCAACCGTGAAGCAGGAAGGATGGCAAAATGAAAATCGTATCGCTGGAACTGTTCAAAGTCGCGCCGCGCTGGCTTTTCCTCAAAACCACGGCCGACGACGGCACCGTCGGCTGGGGCGAACCCGTGATCGAAGGCCGCGCCGATACCGTCGAAGCCGCGGTCAAGGAACTTTCGGACTATGTGATCGGCCGCGATCCGGCCCATATCGAGGACCTGTTTCAGGTGATGTACCGGGCGGGATTCTATCGCGGCGGACCGGTGCTGACCAGCGCCATTTCCGGCATCGAACAATCGCTGTGGGATATCCGCGGCAAATCGCTGGGACTGCCGGTTTACGATATCCTCGGCGGACCCGTCCGGGAAAAGATCCAGGTCTACTGCTGGATCGGCGGGGACCGTCCCGACGACACTGCCGCCGCGGCGAAGGAAAAAGCCTCGCAAGGCTATCATGCAATCAAGATGAACGGCACCGCCGAACTGGATTATATCGACACCTGGGCGAAAGTCGAGGCTGCGGTCGGCCGCGTGGCGGCGATCCGGGACGCGCTGGGCAAGGATTTCGGCATCGCAGTCGATTTTCACGGCCGGGTGCATCAGGCCATGGCCCGGGTGCTGATGAAAGAACTGGAACCGTATCACCTGATGTTCATTGAGGAACCCGTGCTGATCGAAAATATCGAGGCTTTCGCGGAACTGCGTCGGCACACCTCCACGCCGCTGGCAACCGGCGAACGCAACTTCACCCGCTGGGGTTTCAAAGAGATCCTGACGCGCGGCGTGGCGGATATCATCCAGCCGGACCTGTGCCATGCCGGCGGCATTCTGGAAGTGCGGAAGATCGCGGCGATGGCGGAAACGTTCGATGTGGCTGTGGCGCCGCATTGTCCGCTGGGACCGATCGCGTTTGCCGCCAGTCTGCAGCTGGATTACGGCACGCCGAACGCGGTGATCCAGGAACAGAGCCTCGGCATCCATTACAATCAGGGCGCCGATCTGCTGGATTATCTGGCGGACCGCACCGTTTTCGATTACAGAGACGGCAGTGTCTACCGCAACGCGCGGCCCGGTCTGGGGGTCGAGATCAACGAAGCGAAAGTCCGCGAAGCGGCGGCAAAGGGCCACGAATGGAAAAATCCCGTCTGGCGCACTGCCGACGGCGTGGTTGCGGAATGGTGAAAACTTTTTCCTGCGGTCAGGAACTTATTTGACCGGATGGTCGAAATAGGTGTCCGGATAAGGTTCTTTCGCCAAGGTGAAATGCCACCATTCTTCCGCAATCGGCTTGAATCCGTGGCGCAGCATCGCGTCACGCAGCAGCATGCGGTTGCGGAACTGGACGGCGTTGATCTGACCTTTGGACGGCGGAGTATTGCCGGGAAATTCTCCCGTATATTGTTTCGTTTCGGGATTTCCGCACCAGGAGGGATGGCTTTCCTTGCCGAACCAGTCGAACGTGCCGCCCATGTCCACTTCCTTGCCCTTCGCCATGTCGAACAGCGTCAGATCGACCGTGCTCCCGCGGCTGTGTCCGGATTTTTCGGCAATATAGCCCTGCGGAAACAGGACGGATTTGTCCAGCGCCGGATAAAAATAAGGTTTCATGCGGACATCGCCGACTTGTTTCGCCCATCTCATGAAATGGTTGACTGCCCGCTGGGGACGGTAGGCGTCATAGATTTTGAGGCGGTAGCCTTGTTTCTTGACATCGTCGCTCACCGCTTTCAGCGCTTTCGCCGCTTCCACGGTCAGCAGGGCGGTCGGCTTTTCATAACCGTCGATCCGGTCGCCGATGAAATTGTAGGTGGTATGGTAACGGATCTCCAGGATGGCATCGGGCACAGCCTCGGTCACATGCACGAATCCGGCCGGCGGGGCGTCCGACGCACCGGTGCAGCAGGCCGCAAGTCCGGTCATGATCAGACCCGCCAGCATCAGGACGAGCAATTGCCGTCCAAGCTTTTGCGCCGGCCGTTTTTCAAGGTTCCGGATCACCGTTTCGCGTCTGTTCGATAAAATCATGATCGTTCCTCCTGTCGGATTTGATTTGTATTTATTCAGCGTTCCGGTAATATAATTGTGCGTGATCCGGTTGTCAATCCGGTTTTTCAAAAAAGCGCTGTTCATCATATTGGTTGAAAGCCGGATCTGCGCTTACATCTGCAGCACATCGAAAAACAAAAAGGCATTAGTTCCTGCTGAAAAAAGAGAGATCGGAAAATGATATCCATGACTCCGGTAATTGAGCACGAATTACCGGAGTCATGGTAATATAATCCTCAAAAAAGCGATTGTCAAGAAATAATGGGCTGGAAACATGAGATATAACTGAAAAATCAAGATGATCATCAACTGATTTCCGGAACAGAGCGTTCAAAAAACGTACCTTACATTCAGCGTTTGCCGTGAAGATGTTTTTTCTTCCATTCCTCCAGACGGCCGCTTTGCCGCTTACGTTTGAGGAAGGCGTTGACATGATCCCGCAGAGCTTCGCTGCCGGGCGGGAGCAATACCCCCAGCTGTCCGTGCGTGAACGGCCGGTCCAGCAGCGGAGCGGCAAGCCGTTTGTCCTGCGCGCAGTAATATGCCGCCTCCATGATCTCGGTGATCATCACATCGGCCCGGCCCAATGCGATCAGACCGGGGATCTCCTCGTTGACCGGATGGATGATCAGCACGGCACGGGGCAGATGCCGGCGGGCGAATTTCTCATTGAGTCCGCCGGGATTTTCCATCACGCGCACTTCGGGCCGGTTGACCGCGGCAAGGCTGGTGTATTTCCACGCATCCTCCGCCCGGCAGAGGATGGTTTTGCCGTTCTCCAGATAACCGTCGGACATCAGCGCCTGTTTCTTACGCGCGTCAGTGATGGTGATGCCGCAGACGGCGAGATCGAATTTGCGTCCGAGCGTGTCGCGCATCAGCGTCGGCCAGGTGGTGGGGACATATTCCAGCTTCACGCCGAGCTCACGCGCCAGTTCTTCCGTGAGCGCGGCATCGAATCCCCAGTATTGACCAGTGACGGGATCGCGGAAGGACATCGGCTTGTAATCCCCGGTCGATCCGACCAGCAGGACGCCGCGCTGCCGCACGGTCTGGAGTGAATCAGAATTCGTCCCGCATCCTGCGGCCAGCAAAAACAACAACAGAGCGATAATTCTGATCATATTGCCTTCTCCATGAAAACCCCATACTATCGTTTTGACTTTCCGACGGAAGCCCTGTGAGAATATGGATCATTTTTTTTGTTTTGATTTCTTCTGCAGCCGCATCTTTGCCCGCTGTTTTTCGAATTGAGGCTGTGCTTCCAGAAGGGTCTCCCAATCGTCGTCCGAGAGCAGAGACCAGGCGCACATTTCCGCGAACTCGTCGGGCCGTTTTTCAAGCAGGAATACCCAATCCTGGCCGTTCAGTTTTTCCCAGCGGCATTCTTCCGCGAGTTCAGGATGCCTGACCAGCAGTTCCGACCAGGCAAAGCCATTCAGTTTTTCGGGATCGCAGTTGATCCAGAACTCAAACTTTTCTGCCAGGAGGGAGACCCAATCCTCGCTCTCCAGCGCGTTCCAGTCGCAGTATTTCGCAAACTGAGGCTGATGCCTCAGCAGTTGTGCCCAGTTTCCTCCGTCAAGACGCGTCCAGTCGCAATGTTCGGCAAATTGAGGCTGTTCGGAAAGCAGACAGGCCCAGGTATTGTCTTCGGTTTCATTCAGAAGATCCCAGCGGCAATGTTCGGCGAACTGGGGCTGACGCTCCAGCAGCGATCCCCAATCGTAACCATCCAGTTTTTTCCAGTCGCAGTGCGCGGCAAATTGCGGGGAGAAGGAAAGCAGTCCGCTCCAGTCTTCACCGCTCAATTTTTGCCAATTGCAGTATTTGGCGAATTGTTCCTGGCGCTCCAGCAATCCATACCACAGTCTTCCGGTGAATTTGGAAAAGTCACATAGTCCGGCGAACTGAGGCTGTCCTTTCAGCAGATGACACCAGTCTTCGGGTTTGAATTTTTTCAAATCGCATTTTCCGGCAAACTGCGGCTGTCTCACAATTATATCGGCCTGCTGGTGCCCGGTCAGTTTGTTCCAGTTCAGGTGTTCCTCGAACTGCGGCCGTTCTTTCACGAGCGCGGTGAGTGCGGACGGAGCGTCATCGAAAATATCCCAGTCGCAGTATGCCTCAAATTGAGGCTGTCTGGACAGCAGAAGGCCCCAATTGCGGGCGGAGAGTTTTTCCCAGTCGCAGTATTTTGCAAACTGAGGCTGATATGCAAGAATGTAATACCAGTCATTGTCGTCGAGCAAATGCCAGCTGCAGGCGTCTCCGATGATGGATATCCACTTTCTGCTTTCTTTTTCTTCCTGCGCTTCCGCCCACGCCCTCAAACTCTCGTGGATCTCCTCCAAGGTCTTTTTGCTCATTGCAACATCTCCTTTATTCACGATAACAGAACTTCAGTTTTTCTGCGGGGCCCGATGTTGTGTTTTGTGAAAAAATATACAACGGGAAAAGACTTACAACTTCGAACCCCTGCTGATTTCTCAACCATATTCAATCCAATTCAGGATTTCTTATATTGCACACATTTCTCTGGATAAACATATATTTTCGTTGCTCTGACAAATTCTTCTTCACTGACTGCATGAGGAGTTTCAACGCACCATCCCGTAACATTATATTTATGAGGAAAATTACTGCAATAAACACCAACTCCCCAATGCCAGCCTCTGCCAGTAATTGGATCATTAACCGTTTTAAACCATCTACATTTCTTACAGATTTCAATATCTCTTACAACAGGTTTTCCGGCAAATTTTTCGTCCATATCCATTTCTCCTTGATTTGGTCGTTGACCGGCCGACAGGAATGCCCGGAAAAACTCAATCCGAATCTTTGTCGAAATTGATTTTTTCCTCTTCGATGACCAGGGGACGGTTTTTCACCTGCGTCCAGATGGCGCCGATATATTCGCCCAGGATGCCAATGAAGATCAGCTGCACGGCCGAGAAAAAGAACAGCCCGATGACCAGCGGCGCGAGTCCAAGCTGGAAACTATCCCAGTTCAAAAGTTTGTAAACCAAGTAACCCGCTGCCGCCAGCAGACTGACCATGGCGATGAAAAAACCGCTGAAAATCGCCAGCCGCAGCGGCAGTTTCGAATAATTGACAAAACCGACCATGGCTGAATCGTAATACCGAAACAGATTGTAGGAGCTTTTCCCGCCTTTCCTTTCGGCTTGCGAGTAAGGCAGTTCAAACCGTTTCAATCCGATTTCGGAAACCTGTCCGCGCAAATAGGGCACCGACTCATGATATCTTTTCATGGCATCCAGCACCTTGCGGTCATACAGCCCGAAACCATGAAAATCCGGGATCAGGTCAACATCGGAAACTCTGCGCAGCAGCCGGTAATAGCATTTGCGGATAAGGGTCATGACAAAACTGCCGGAATAATTCTTTTTGATCCCGCAGACCAGATTGTATCCATCCTCCCATTTCCGGATGAATTCTTCAATATGTTCCGGCGGATCCTGCAGATCGGAACAGATGCTGATCATGGCATCACCGGTGCATTGCATATAGATGTTGTAAGTCGAACGCTCCGGCCCGAAATTATTGGCATTGAATACGCATTTGAAATTCCTGTCTTCGGCGGCAATTTGCCTCAGAATCTCCCGGGTGCGGTCAGTGGAACAGTTGTCCGCGATGATGAATTCATAATCATACTGGGGAAATTTCTTCAGCTGTGCCAGCACCCGGCCGTAAAAATCCCGGATATTGGCTTCCTCATTGTAAGTCCCGGAACAGACGGATATTTTTTTTCTTTTTTCCATGATCGTTTTTCAGCCGTTATGATCCAACTTCGTTAAATATAATAGTCTTTCAGAAAAAAGCAAGCATGAAAGCGAAAAAGTTTTCGACCGATCAGGTCAGACTCCCGCCCAAAACCTGCCCGTAGACAAGCAAAGGCATATTTATTCCAAACCTGCTTTTTTCAGTGCCGCGGAGGTTTCCCGGATCAATCCTTCCAATGCCGTAAAACGAGGCTGGTAACCGATGTTTCCCGCTGTATGGTCCTTCGGGATATAAACCGACGCGGTCGAATTCGGCGAACCGGATCCCAGCTCCGCGATCTCGGTCCGCAAACCGAATTTTTCCTGAAACGCGGCCAGGATCTCCAGCTTGGAGACCGGCTTCCCGCTGAAAGCGTCAAAGGCGGTATTGAGCTTTTCCTGTGCCATGCAGCAGCGGATCAATGCAAAAAGATCGTCCTGACTGATATAATCCCGGATCAGATCGCTGTCAGTGGTTTTCAACACGTCTTTGTTCAGGATCGCTTTCAATATATCCGTCATCAGATACCCCGAATTCGGATCCGCATAACGGCTGAAATAGGAAAAGATCCGGATGTCGACGATATTCAGATCCGCATGGGCCCGGTGTTTGGCTTCCGAATATAGTTTGGCCAGCGCATAGTAATCCGGCACCTGGATCCGGTTCGGATCGATCCGGTAACCCGTGCCGTCCGTTTCACGTCCGTAGATCGCTCCGCTGGAAAAATCCACATACAAGGCCGCCGGGTTGACCTGTTTCAGGTAATCCAGGCAGAGGTTGTCATATTTTTCCAAGACGGTGAACCAGAGCGTGTAATCGTCTTTGAGTTTGTCCGGTGTGCCTGCCCCGATGCAGTTGATCAACGCATCGCCCCGAACGGAAAATAAATCTTCATAACCGCCGTGAAATGCGATATTGCCGGACAGCTGTTCCGAGTTCAGGAAAGCTGCCATGCGCTCCGCCGAACGTCCGAACCATTCGACCCGGAAATCCGGCTGTTCCAGAAAACGGGCGATCAGTCCTTTGGCGATATGGGACGTGCCGCCGATGATCAGGACCGTTTTCATCCGGCCGTCATTCATTTGATCATATCTTCCGGGCCGTAGATCTCTTCGGCCTTGACCGGCAGGGGCTTGCCGTAGGTCGGGACCAGATATTTTTCGATCCACGGACGGCTTTCCGCCACCAGGCAGGTGTTCATGTGTTTGCCGAACCATTTGATGTTCAGGCCGCGTTTGATGATGTCCGCCAGCGGCTCCTCGAAGAAATTGCCGATCGAAGTCTGCATGTAGGGACACGGCATCACATCGCCGTATTTGGTGATCGAGATCATGCGTTTGACCGCGATGCAGCCGAGGTCGAGCCCGTAGGACGGCGTCAGATGGGTGAAGACATTGTATTTCTTTTCCAGAACATTGCGCATGTAAGCCATATCGTCCTTCGTCACGAGATTTTCGAAATGTCCTTCCCACGCGCCGACGGGTTTGGCATAGGTCACGAAAGTGCCGACCCCTTTGGATTTGGCGAATTCCAGGTAACGGATGAATTCTTCCGAATGGATTCGGTCATGGGTCACCACGGTGGAGAGGATGATATTCAATCCGGCTTCGAGGGAAGCATCGATGGCGCGGAGTGCTCTGGCATGGGCGCCGGGCGCATGACGGAAAGCGTCATGTTCCGCCGCGTCGAGACTGTCCAGACTCAGCTGGATCTTGTCCACGCCGATGGCCTTGAGATGTTTGGCGCGTTCGCGGTCCAGCATCCAGCCGTTGGTGTCGCTGACCAGATAGAATTTGCTCGGATCGATGGCTTCGACCAGCTGATCGAAATCGGGGAAGATCAGCGGTTCGCCGCCGGTGATGACGAAATTGGCCAGACCGAGTTCATCGGCCTGCCGCGAGAG
>Ga0265298_10003652_pt1 | contig 20151 bp, 17 predicted proteins | sample AusTroGonzalo_MG_3_FD_193486 | JGI IMG/M metagenome (GOLD analysis project Ga0265298, IMG submission 193486) | Bovine rumen microbial communities from tropical cattle in Woodstock, Queensland, Australia - Gonzalo_01 | ecosystem: Host-associated > Mammals > Digestive system > Stomach > Rumen ... | reverse complement strand
ACCATGGCGGTCATCGCCGACCGCTGCCCAGACCACCGCGTGACCGTGGTCGACATCAACGCCGAACGCATCGCCGCGTGGAACTCGGACGAGCTGCCGATCTACGAACCGGGTCTGGACGAGGTCGTCAAGCGCTGCCGCAACCGCAATCTCTTTTACTCGACCGACATCCCGCGCGGGATCAGGGAGGCGGACGTGATCTTCGTCAGCGTGAACACGCCGACCAAGACCTTCGGCGCGGGCGCGGGCAAGGCCGCCGATCTGCAGTACCTCGAAAAGACCGCCCGCAGCATCATCGAACACGCGGAAAGCGACAAGATCGTCGTCGAAAAGAGCACGCTGCCCGTTCGCACCGCGCAGGCGCTGAGCCGGGTGCTCCACTCCAACGCCAAGGGTCTGCGCTTCCAGATCGTATCCAACCCGGAGTTCCTCGCCGAAGGGACCGCGATCCGCGACCTCGAAAATCCCGACCGCGTGCTGATCGGCGGCATGGAGACCCCGGAAGGCAAACAAGCGGTCGAGACCGTCGCGTCGATCTACCGCCGCTGGGTGGACGAAAGCCGGATCATCACCACCAATCTGTGGTCGAGCGAGTTGACGAAGCTCGTCTCCAACGCGCTGCTCGCCCAGCGGGTGTCGTCGGTCAATTCGATCTCGGCGCTCTGCGAAAAAACCGGCGCGGACATCGATCAGGTGACGACCGTCGCGGGACGCGACAGCCGTATCGGCAAAAAATTCCTCAAGGCTGGAGTCGGCTTCGGCGGCTCGTGCTTCAAGAAGGACATCCTGAATCTGGTCTACCTCTGCGAGTTCTACGGACTGCCCGAGGTCGCCGCCTACTGGGAGCAGGTGGTCCGCATCAACGACTATCAGGCGGCGCGGTTCGTGCGCAACATGCTGGCGGCGATGTTCAACACGCTGGCGGACAAAAAGATCGCGCTCCTCGGCTTCGCGTTCAAGGCCGATACCGGCGACACCCGCGAGTCCCCCGCCATCGCGATCACCCGTCAGCTGGCGGACGAGCACGCCCGCGTGGCGATCTGCGACCCCAAGGCGCTCGCCAACGCGCGGCGCGACCTCAAGGAGTGTCCGACGGAAATCGAATACACCGACGACCCCTACACCGCCGTGCGCGGGGCGCACGCGATCGCGCTCGTGACCGACTGGAAGGAGTTTCGCGACCTGGATTTCCAGCGGATATTCGACGCGATGGAGAAACCGGCGTTCATCTTCGACGGGCGCAATCTGCTCGACGCCCAAAAGCTGTACGAGATCGGCTTCAACGTCTACCCGCTCGGCAAGCCGTCGCTGAATCACTTCTGAAAAAAACGGAAGGGACCGGAAAATCCGCGTCGAGCGCGTTTTCCCGGTCCCCGTCCGATGCGGATCGGCTCAATCCGCTTTTTCCGCTTTGCCGTTCTTGAGTTCGTTGAGCGATTCGATCGCCGCTTCGACGATCTCCTGACCGCCCTGCGGCGACAGGGGGCAGCTCAGCGGACCGACGCCGTAACCGCCGTTCTTCGTCGCACGTTCGGTCGCCAGATACCCGGAAGAGCCGCCGTCGACGATCGCGGAAAGCTCGATCACGAAGGTCTGGATGAAGGGGCTTCGCGCCGCGATGCGCTGACCGAACTCGAAGTAATATTCGTACTGCTCCGAAACGAAGCCCACGTCGCCGATGCGCAGCGCATGGAACTCCATCGGCAGTTTCGGTTTCTCCTCACTCTCCTTGCGCACGCGGAGCACCTTGTGACAGCGCCCATCGCTGGTGTTGAGGGAGGTCGCCCGCTTCTTGCGGAGCTTGGGATCCTTGATCTCGGAAAGTTTTTCCCGGCGCCGCGCGATCTCCTCCAGATCCTGCTTTGCCTGTTCGCACTCCTCGTCGCTCGGGATGTAGCGGCTGAGCATCAGCTTTTTGGTCAGGTGCCGGATCGGCAGGTCGGAGAACTGCTCCTTTTCCGCCCAGGCGCGCGCCCGCTCGAAGCTGGTGAGCAGCCGCCCCGCGATCTGCTTGCGCTGGAACTCGCCCGGATACGCCTCCCCGCGTCCGTAGATGAGGCGGTAGCGACGCTGTTCCGCCGCCTTGTAGTAGGGCTGCTCGAAGGTCGCTTCGCCCGCCGCCGCCACCTGCGGCAGAATGAAGACGCCGGGATGCTTTTCCGCCATCAGGCGCCGCATGTCGCTCCAAGTGTCGCTGGACAGATGCACGTCCTTGATCGAGACCTGCGCGGTGTAGGGCACGTTCATGATCGCCCCGGTGAGTTTGCCCTCCATGTCGTAGGTGAAGAGGTAGTTCACAAACGGGTCCGCCCACCCCTCGACGTGGCTGAAATCCGGGGTATCGGTATTGCCGTGAAGCTTCGCGCAGCCCGCGGGGGAACCGCCGGGCGAACCCTTCTGCCGCGTGAAGTAGACGATGCGCCGGTTGAACGCCGTGACCACGAGATCGTAGCCGTAGGCGATCTTGCCGGGCTGGCGCGAGTTCCACGCCTCGATCACGGATTTCGCCGCCTGTTTGCAGACGTACTCGCGGTACTCGAGAGTGATCTCGCTGAGCTTTTTGTTCTTCTGGGGGTAGAGCGACGGTCCCGTGTGGGTGTGAGTGCCGTTGAAGAGGATCTTTTCCGTCTGGAAGTCGGGGATCGCCGCTTTTACCAGTTTGCGGACGGTGGTGACGACATACTCCGGCGAGTGTATGAGGTCCATCGACAAAAACACCACGCAATCCTCGCCGTTGTCGATCGCGAGCGCGGTCGCGCAGAGGGGGTCGCGCAGCCCCTCGGAAATGCGCTGGTGGAAAGTTCCCGCCAACCGCACCGGCTGATCGGTCGAAATGTCGTTCATCGCCCAGCCGATCCTGAGCGGAGCCGCCGATACCGTCGCCGCCAGCAGCGCCAGCAGTGCGACGCAGATTCCCCGTGATTTCATATCAATTCCCTTTCTGTTGTTGGGTTGCAGGTTCGTCCATAGCCTTGAGTTCCTTGAGGGTCGACACCGCCGCCTCGACTATCTCCTGTCCGCCCTCCGGCGAAACCGGACAGAGGAACCGGGTGCCGTAGCCGCCGTTCCGGCTCGCACGTTCGGTGGCGAGATAGCCGCCGCTCATGCCGGCGAGCTGGATCACGAAAGTCTGAATGAAGGGGCTCCGCGCCTGAATGCGCTGACCGAACTCGAAGTAATATTCGAACTGCTCCGAGACGAAGCCCACGTCGCCGATGCGCAGCGCGTGAAACTCCATCGGCACCTTCTTGAGATTGGCGCTGTTTTCGTACCGCCACACGATGCGTTTGCAGACGTTTTCGCGACCGTTCAGCGAACTCATCCAGCGCTTCTTGACGGCGGGGTCCTTCCACGGCGGATTCTCGCGGTACTCCCTGATCTTCTTCAACCCCTCCTTCGCGGCCTGGTAATCCACCTCGCTGGGAACGGAGGGAGAGAGCTCCAACGTCCGGGTGACGTGCTTGAGCGGCAGGTCGGAAAACTTCTCCTTCTGCGCCCATTCGTGCGCCCGGTCGAAGCTGGTGAGGATGCGCCCGGCGATCTGCTTGCGCTGGAACTCGCCCGGATACGCCTCTTCGCGTCCGTAGATCAGCCGGTAGCGGCGCTTTTCCGCCTCCTTGTAGTAGGGCTGTTCGAAGGTGGCTTCGCCCGCCGCCGCGACCTGCGGCAGTATGTAGACGCCGGGGTGGTGCTCCGCCATCAGCTTGCGCATGTCGTGCCAGGTGTCGCTCGAAACGTAACAATCCTTGATCGAGACCTGCGCGGTGTAGCCGACGTTGATGATCGCCCCCGTCAGCTTGCCATCCATGTCATAGGTGAAGAGGTAGTTCGCGAAAGGATCCGCGCCGCCCTCGACGTGGCTGAAATCCGGAACGTCGGTCCGCCCGTGAAGCACCGCCTTGCCGCGCGGCGAGGTGCCGATGCTGCCCTTGCGTTCGTTGAAGTAAACGATGCGCCGGTTGAACGCCGTGACGACGAGGTCGTACCCGTAGGCGATCTGCCCCGGCTTGCGGGAGTTCCACGCCTCCTTGATCGACTTGACGATCTGGTCGGACATGTAGTGGCTGTACTCTTCCGCAAGCGGCTTTTCGGTGCGACCGATGCTGACGCCCGTGTGGATGTGGGTCGCGTTGAAGAGGATCTTTTCGGGCGGCAGATCGGGGATCTCGGTCTTGACTATCTTGCGCACGCGCTTGACGATGTGGGTCGGCGGACTTATGAAGTCCATCGACAGAAAGACCACGCAGTCCTCGCCGTTGTCGATCGCGAGCGCGGTCGCCATGAGCGGGTCGCGCAGACCCTTGGAGTGCCGCCAGTGGAAGGTCCCCGCCAGTTCGACCGATTTGTCGGTCGAGATGTCGTTGATCGCCCAGCCGATCTTGAGCTGCCCCGCCGACACCGCCGTTGCCAGCAGCGTCAGCGCCGCGAAACATACGATCCTGATCTTCATATCAATTCCCTTTCCGTTGTGGGGTTGCCGATCCGTCCGCCGCCTTGAGTTCCTCGAGCGTCGCCACCGCCGCCTCGACGATCTCCTGCCCGCCCTTGGGCGAGACCGGACAGAGGAAGCCCGTTCCGTAACCGCCGTTCTCCGTCGCCCGTTCGGTGGCGAGGTAGCCGCCGCCCGACGCCGAAAGCTCGATCACGAAGGTCTGGACGAAGGGGCTCCGCGCCTGGATGCGCTGCCCGAACTCAAAGTAGTATTCGTACTGCTCCGACACGAAGCCCACGTCGCCGATGCGGAGAACGTGGAACTCCATCGGGATCTTTTCGATCTTGTCGCGGTTCTCGTAGAGGCGGACGACGCGCTTGCAGACGTTTTCCCGCGAGTTGAGCGAACTCAGGTTACGCTCCCGGATCCTGGGATCCTTCCACGGCGGGTCGACGCGCTGGCGCTTGATCGTTTCCAGACCTTCCAGCGCGACTTGGTAATCCTTTTCGGAGGGGGTGTAGGCGCTCAAGTGGAGCGTCTTGACCACGTGCTTGAGCGGCAGGTCGGAAAACTTTTCCTTCCGCGCCCACTCGTGCGCGCGGTCGAAACTGGTCATGATGCGCCCGGCGATCACCTTGCGCTCGAACTCGCCCGGATACGCGGGCTCGCGGCCGAACATCAGCCGGTGGCTCCGCTTTTCCGCCGCGTGGTAGTAGGGCAGCCGGTAGGTCGCCTCGCCCGCCGCCGCGACCTGCGGCAGGATGTAGACGCCGGGATGCCTTTCCGCCATGAGTTTGCGCATGTCGCACCAGGTGTCGCTCGAAATGTAAAGATCGCTGATCGAGACCTGCGCCGTGTAGCCGACGTTGACGATCGCCCCCGTCAGCTCGCCCTTCATGTCGTAGGTGAAGAAATAGTTGGCGAAGGGATCCGCGCCGCCTTCGACGTGGCTGAAGTCGTCCACGTCGGTCCGCCCGTGGAGCGTCGCCTTGCCGCGCGGCGCCGAGCCGATGGCGCCCTTGCGTTCGTTGAAGTAGACGATCCGCCGGTTGAACGCCGTCACGACGAGATCGTAGCCGTAGGCGATCTGCCCGGGAGCGCGCGACGACCACGCCTCTTTGATCGACTTGACGATCTGCGATACGAGATAGTCGCAGTATTCGTCGCGGAGCTTTTTGTCGCCGCGGTAGAAGTGCACGCCGGTGTGGACGTGGACGGCGTTGAAGAGGATCTTTTCGGGCGGCAGATCGGGGATCTCCGCCTTCACGCGCTTGCGCACGCGCTCGGCGACGTGGGGCGGCACGTGGAGCAGATCGAGCGACAGGAAGACCACGCAGTCGTTCCCGTCGTCGATCGCGAGCGCGGTGGTCATCAGCGGGTCGCGCAGCCCCTTCGACACGCGCACGTTGTAGGTGCCCGCCAGCTGCACCGGCTTGTCGGTCGAAATGTCGTTCATCGCCCAGCCGATCCGGAGCTGACCGGCGGAAACGGCCAGCGCCAGAAAAACGGCACCGAGTATGCTTATGCTTTTCATGATCCGATCACTTCGCGACCGATTCTTCGGTTTTTCCGGACTTGAGCTCGTTGAGCGCCGCGACCGCGGCTTCGACGAACTCCTGCCCGCCCTTGGGGGCGACGGGGCCGATCAGCGGGCCGGTGCCGTAGCCGCCGTTCTTCGTCGCGCGCTCGGTGGCGAGGTAGCCGCCGCCGCCCGCCGAAAGCTGGATCACGAAGGTCTGGACGAAGGGGCTCCGCGCCACGATGCGCTGACCGAACTCGAAGTACAGCTCGAACTGCTCCGAAACGAAGCCCACGTCGCCGATGCGCAGCGCGTGGAACTCCATCGGATAGGTCGGTTCCTTGTCCCAATTTTCGCGCATATGCAGTATCGCCCGGCATTTGCTCTCGCGCATGCCGAGCGAGGTGCGCATCCGCTCCGACGTCTTGGGATCCGCGCGGAGTTTTCTGATCTCCTCGATGCCCTTGCGCGCCTCTTCGCACTGTTCTTCGGTGGGGCGGTGGCGGGTCAGCTGGAGCGTCTTCGTGACGTGTTTGATCGGAAGGTCCGAAAACTGCTCCTTCTGCGCCCACTCGAGCGCCCGGTCGAACGAGGTCATCAGCCGGTCGGCGATGATCATGCGCGGGAACTCGCCCGGATAGGCGGGTTCGCGCCCGAAGATCAGGCGGTTGCGGCGCTTTTCCGCCGCCTTGTAGTAGGGCTGCTCGAAGGTCGCTTCGCCCGCCGCCGAAACTTGCGTCAGGATGAAGATCCCCGGATGCTTCTTCGCCATCAGCTGACGCACGTCGTGCCAGGTGTCGCTCGAGAGATACACGTCCTTTATCGAACACTGCGCCGTGTAGGGCACGTTCATGATCGCCCCGGTGAGGTTGCCCTCCATGTCGTAGGTGTAGAGGTAGTTGACGAACGGGTCGCCGCCGCCCTCGACGTGGCTGAAATCGGGGGTGTCGGTCCGACCGTGAAGTCTGGCGCGGCCGCCGGGATTCATGCCGACGGAGCCCTTGAACTCCTTGAAGTAGACGATCCGGCGGTTGAAGGCCGTCACCACGAGGTCGTAACCGTAAGCGATCCTGCCCGGCTTGCGGGATTCCCACGCCTCCCTGACCGTCTTGGCGAGCTGGCGGCCCAGAAATTCGCGGTACCTTTCGACCATAGCCTTATCGCCGCGCCACTCGTTCACGCCGGTGTGGGTGTGGGTGGCGTTGAAGAGGATCTTTTCCGGCGGCAGGTCGGGGATCGTTTCCCTGACGATGTCGCGCGCGATCTTCACCCCCCACGGCATCGTGTGGATGAGGTCGATCGACACGAAGACCACGCAGTCCTCGCCGTTGTCGATGGCGAGCGCGGTCGCCTTGAGCGGATCGCGCACGCCCTTGGACACGCGCGCGTGGAACGTGCCGGAAAGGTAGACCGGATCGTCGGTCGAAATGTCGTTCATCGCCCAGCCGATCTTGAGCTGCCCGGCGGAGACCGCCGCCGTCCAAAGCGCCAGTGCGACGATGATGAAACTTTTCATAAACCTCTGCCCCCCTGTATTTGTTTTCGCGGATGCGCCGCGTCGATGTTCATTTCATGCTCCCCGCCGGGGCGAATAGACGCACTGCCGGAGCGCCTCGTACAATACGATCGAAACCGCGTTCGCGAGATTCAGACTGCGGCTGTGCTCGCCCGGCATCGGGATCACCCGCAGAAGGTCGCGGTAGCGGGTGTAAAACTCCGGCGGCAGCCCCGCCGACTCGCGCCCGAAGACCAGATAGTCGCCGGGCAGATAGCTTTCGTCGAAATAACTTTTTTCGCCGTGCGTCGAAAAGAAGAGCAGACGAGCACCTTCCCCCGCCGTTTCGAGGAACTCCTCCCAGTTGCGGTGCCGGCGCAGTTCGAGGAACTGCCAGTAGTCCAGCCCCGCCCGCTTGAGATATTTGTCCTCCAGCGAAAAGCCCAGCGGATCGACCAGATGCAGCACCGCGTCGGTCGCGACCGCCAAACGTCCGATGGTCCCGGTGTTCTGCGGGATCTCGGGAGCGACGAGGACGATATGGAAAGGCGTCATCGGTTCCCTCCGAATTTGCGGCGCATCCGGGCGGCAAAGAGGAAGTCGCAGTCGTCGTCGAAGCCGTCGAAGTGATAAAGCCCGTTCACGATCTCCCCCGTGAGCGGATGGGTCCCGGACTCGGGAGAAAAATCGGGATGCGCGGCGAGAAAGCGCTCGACCACCGCTTCGTTTTCCTCCTTGAAGAGCGAACACGTCGCGTAGACCAGCACGCCGCCCGGTTTGACCGCGGTGGAAAAGCGCGCGAGGATGTCGTACTGCCGCCGCGCGTACTCCACGAGCTCGATCGGGCGGAATTTCCACGCGCTGCCGGGGTTGCGCCGCCACACCCCGCTGCCCGAGCAGGGCGCGTCGACCAGCACCCCGTCGCAGGGGTGAAAGCCGCGCGGCATCTTGCCGTCGTGATGCACGGTCGAAATGTTGGGGAATCCGGCGCGGCGCGCGCGGAGCTTGAGTTCGTGCAGTATTCCTTCGCGGATGTCGCCCGCGATCACCGTGCCGCGCCGCCGCATCAGCTCGGCGAGTTCCAAGGTCTTGCCGCCGCCCCCCGCGCAGGCGTCGAACCAGCGTTCGCCCGGTTTGGGAGCGCAGACGAGCCCCACGCACTGGCTGGCGAGATCCTGCACTTCGAAGCGCCCGGCGCGGAACGAATCCAGCGTGAAGACGTTGAGTTTGCCGCCTGTCAGCGCGACGGCGGCAGTGACGCGCGGATGGCGGCGCACCGTCATCCCGGCGGCGGCGAGTTCAGCCAGCGTCTCATCCTCCCCTCCGCGCTGCAGCCGTATCCAAAGCGGCGGACGCCGCGCCATAAGGCGCGTCAGCCGGGAAAAGTCCTGCGGGACGAGGGAAGCCAGCTCCGCCGGGAGCAGCGTTTCCGGAGCGGGCGCATTCTCCGCCCCGGTGAAGGTTGCGGCGGCGGCGGCGCGCTTCTCGAACCCGGCGTCGGGAGGAAGTTCCGGTACGGCGGGCAGAGCGAAAAGTTTGCCGAGCGAAGACGCGAGTTCCCCGTGCTCCCCTTCGAAGATGAGCGCCGTCACGGCGAGCGCCGCCAGCTCCGCATCGGTGAAGTCGCCGTCGCCGCGCCCGATCCGGGAAGCGACGGAGTCGGGCAGCAGCGCCCGCAGCGCGCCGTAGTAGCGCGCCACGGCGTAGAAGGTCGCCGAAACCGCCGCCCGGTCGCGCGAACCGCACCCCCGCCGGGTGCGCAGAAATCCGGCGAGCACCCGGTCGGCGGGACGGTCCTCGCCGAAGATGCCGCGGATCAGCGCCCGCAGCGACTCCAGCACCGTCAGCGCCTGAGTCCGGAAACGGTCGAGCCGCAACGCCTCGCGCTTCGCCGCCGCTGGAGCATCGAAGCGGGCGGGATGCGGAGCATTATTTTTCCGGTCGCGCCGGGGCTCCGGTCGGCGTCCGTCGCGGCGGGAGTCAGAGTTCCGGCGGCGAAACCGGGGACCGTCGAAATTCGATGTAGTCAATTTCCAACCTCGTATCGGATTGGCTGTGCTGGGTGTTCGCGCCGATGGTCACCGCGAACCCCGCGGACAGCGTTTTGCCGAAAGCCGCTTTGAAATCCCGCACGACGTCGCGCTCCTCGACCACCCACTCTTCCGTTGGGGTGTGCCGGTTGCGCACGCAGATCGCCTTGACGGTCGTCAAACCGCCGCGGTACTTGATCAATTCGTCGTCGCCGACGAGGGTGTTGTGCTCCCAGCGGTAACCTACGCTGGAGTGGCGCAGATTGGTCCCGTCGGCGATGTAGACCACGCCCGCCTGATCGTCGGGGTCGGAGACGTTGTCCGCGATGCGCAGCCGACGGACGATCCGCCAGCGCCAGCGCAGGATCGGATACTCGCGCAGATCCAGATTGCGCGGCATGGTGATGACGAAACCGCTGGACTTTCCGGATTCGACGACCAGCGCGTATCCGTCGGTGGCGCCGTCGACGCGTTCGACCCGGAACCGGGTGTTCGGCAGCACGGGCATGGTGTTGTAAAAACGCCAATCCCGCTGAAACTCGTCATCCGAGGTGAAGTCGAAACGAAAGCCGACCCGGGGCTCCGCGCCCCGGAGCACCGAAACACCGACCAGCAACGAGAGCAGCACGACGGAAAAGCGTTTCATATTTTTTCCGCCGCCGCCGCGGTGTATTTGCGATAGCGTTTCATGATCTTGGTGATGTATTTGCGGGTGCTGGCGATATTCACGCGGGAGAGCACGTCGCCGTCCGTCTTTTGGGGAGCCCACTTCTGCGCGCGGCTCTCGCCCGCGTTGTACTGCGCCAGCGCCAGCTCGACGCCGTGGTCGTAATTGCGCCACCGGCGCAAAGCCCGGGCGAGGTACCAGCAGCCGACCTCGAGATTGGTTTCCACGTCGAAGAGGTCGCGCGCCGCCGGACAGGGGCGCTTCAGCACCCGCGCCCACTCCGCCGCCGCCCCGGTGGGCAGCACCTGCATCAGACCGATCTCGCCGCTGCTGCCGCGCGCCCGCGGATTGAAGCGGCTCTCGCGGAAGATCACCGCCCGGACAAGTTCGGGGTCAAGACCGTGGCGGCGGGCCGCCGCCGCGATCTCGACCCGATATTTCGTGTCGTCGACGAACCAGCCTTCCGGCTCGGGCAGCGCATCCCAATTCCAAATCACCGCCGCCAGCACGACCAACGCGCCGAAGACGGCAATCCGCCACCGCAGTCCGGAAGCTCTCTGCCTGCGTGAGGTCAATTATTAATTCCGCTTCGTCGGCTCCGCCGGAGCGGGAGCCGCCTTCTCCGCCGGTGCAGTCGGAGCGGTCTTGGCGCCGTTTTCTTCCGTCTGGTCGGAGTCCTTGAACGCCGCTTCCCCGGCGGCGACGAGGCGCTGCACCAGCTCTTCCGTCAGATAAAGCGAAACCTTCACGGTGCTGCCTTCGACGTCGCACTTGAGCGCTTTGATAAGCTTTTCGCCGGTCTGCGGGTCGTCGCCGAACGCCATTCCGGCGCCGAGCGACATCCAGCCGGGAACCATCATGCCGATCTGCGCCGCCGCCTTGTCGTCGCCGAAGACGCCGACCGCACGGATGTCGAGATCGTGCTTCTGCTCACCGGCGAAATTCAGAGTCGCCATCACCGACCGGACATCCGGATTGTTGGGATCCTGCTTGGCGGGCGGGGGTTCGGGGTTGTTCCAGCACGCCCAGAACTCGACATCGGGCACGGCGATCTGCGCCGCCTTTTCCGCCGTCATCTTTTCCGCGGCGAAGTAGGCGTCCAGATCATCGACTTCGCAGAAAAACAACACGTCGTCCGCGACGAATACCATATCCAGCGTCTTGTCGGCGTCATTCGCATGGGTGATCCGATAGATGCGACGACCGTTGACGTCGCGCGCGGCGACGGCGGCGCCCTTTTCGCCCGTGACGGATTTATCCAGCTGGGCGCGAATGCCATCGGCATCGGCGATCCGCAGCGCGCCGCCGTTTTTGTCATCCCAGTGGAAGACCATCAGGGTCTTGAACGAACCGATCTTGATGCCGATCTCTTCCAGCGCGGCAAGCTCCTTGACGACGTCGGGTTCGGCAAGCTTCTTCTGCACGTCGGGAAGCGCGAGGATCTTCTCGATGTCGGCGAGCGCCAGCAGCTCGCTCTTCGCCGGAGCGTACGAAAGCAGACCGGTATCGGCGGCGTACAGAGCGCACGCGAATACCACCAGCAAAGCGGAGAAAAGTTTTTTCATCTTGATCTTCCTTTGTTTTCTGAACTTCGGGTCCTGTATGTTGTCCGGAACGCCGTCACTGCGCCGGTTTTTCCTGTTTCTTGGGCAGCTTGACTTCGATGTGGAGTTCTCTCAGCTGCTTCAGCGTGACCTCGCTCGGCGCGTTCATCATCAGGTCCTCCGCCTGCTGGTTGAACGGGAACGCGATCACTTCGCGGATGTTCGGCGCGTCGGCGAGCAGCATCACGATCCGGTCGATGCCGGGGGCGATGCCGCCGTGCGGAGGCGCGCCGAGCTTGAAGGCGCTGATCATGCCGCCGAATTTCTGATCGACCACACTTTTGTCGTACCCGGCGATCTCGAACGCCTTGTACATGATGTCGGGGCGGTGGTTGCGGATCGCGCCGGACGAGAGCTCCACGCCGTTGCAGACGATGTCGTACTGCCACGCGAGGATGTCGAGCGGGTCCTTGGTGGTGAGCGCCTCCATGCCGCCCTGCGGCATCGAGAAGGGGTTGTGCGAGAAGATGATCTCATTTGTTTCCTCGTCGCGCTCGAACATCGGGAAGTCGACGATCCAGCAGAAGCGGAAGTCGTTCTCATCGATGAGACCGAGCTGGCGACCGAGTTCCGGGATCACCGCGCCGCCGATCTTGGAGGCGACCGCCTCGGTGTCGGCGAGGAAGAAGAGCGCGTCGCCGTCCTGAATGCCGCCCGCCGCCTTGAGTCCGTCGATGGTCTCGCGGGTCAGGAACTTCACGATCGGGCTCTTTTCGGTGTCACCCGTCCAGATGATGTACGCCATGCCCTTGGCGCCGTTCTCCTGCGCGAACTTGATCATGTCGTCGAAGAACTTCCGAGGTTTGCCCGCCACCTGCGGGGCGCGGATCGCCCGCACCACGCCGCCGTTGGCGACCGTACCCGCGAACGCCTTGAACTCGCTGTTGCGGAAGAATTCGCTCACGTCGATCATCTCCAGCGGGTTGCGGAGGTCGGGCTTATCCGAACCGAAGCGGCGGATCGCCTCGCGGTACGGGATGCGCGGGAACGGCGGGCGGGTGAACTTCTTGGTCGAGAACTTCTCGAACACCCGCTCGAACATCCCTTCGATCACGGTGAAGACGTCCTCTTGCTCGACGAAGCTCATCTCGACGTCGAGCTGGTAGAACTCGCCCGGGCTCCGGTCGGCGCGCGCGTCCTCGTCGCGGAAGCACGGCGCGATCTGGAAGTAGCGGTCGAAGCCCGACACCATCAAAAGCTGCTTGAACTGCTGCGGAGCCTGCGGCAGCGCGTAGAACTTGCCGGGATGCAGACGCGAGGGCACCAGATAGTCGCGGGCGCCCTCGGGGCTGCTCGCCGTGAGGATCGGCGTCTGGAACTCGTTGAAGCCCTTTTCGAGCATGTAACTGCGGATGGCGTTGATCACGCCGCTGCGCAGCAGGATGTTGCGGTGAAGCTTCTCCTTGCGCAGATCGAGGAAGCGGTACTTGAGGCGCATCGCCTCGGGCGCGTCATCGTCCTTGGCGACCTGGAAGGGCAGCACCTCCGCCTCGCCGAGCATCTCCATATCCTCGGCGCGGACCTCGATCTCGCCGGTGGCGAGTTTCGGGTTGATCGTCTCGGCGGAGCGGGCGACCACCTCGCCGTCGAAGCGCACCACCGATTCGACGCGCCACTTGTCGAGCGCCTGATAGAACTTCTGCTCGGGGTTGATCACGATCTGGGTCAGCCCGTAGTGGTCGCGCAGGTCGATGAAGATCACGCCGCCGTGGTCGCGCACGCTGTGAATCCATCCGGAGAGGCGGACCTTCTTGCCCACCGCGTCCCGGCGGAGCTCGCCGCAGGTATGAGTACGAAACATCTTTTCCAAAAACCTCCGTTTGGGGCGCACGCCTTGCCGTTCACCGGAGAAACGCCGCCCGGATTGATTAGTCGAAATACCCTTTGTTCCTGAAAATATAATATAGCACACCGGCAGTCAAGTTTCCACACTGCCGATGTCAGAGCGCGATCTTGACCACCGCCTTGACCACATGCCCCGCGGGATCGCCGACGCACGGCAGATGCCCCTCGCCGGGGAAGAGCAGCACGAAATTGCCGCGCGAGAGCTCGAACTTGGTGCCCGCTTCCGGAGTCGGGATGCGATTCAGACCGTAGTCCTTTTCGGCGTTGTATTCGACGACCGTATCCAGACCGTCCAGCGGCGCGTAGTAGAGCTCTTCCCGCCCCTCCAGCAGCAGCTGGATGTCGATATATTTCCGGTGATACTCCAGCTTCTCGGGATTGAAACTCTTGGGGGCGTACTCCTGAATGTTCACATAGACGTTTTGACCGTCGAGCTCGTATTTGCCCGGCGCCGGGGTCCTGACCATCGCCTCGGAGAGGAAACGGACGACCGCCTCGGAACCGGAAAAAAGCGACGCGTAAAACGGCAGATTTTCCAATTTGTCGAAGATCATGATGCAGCCTTTCGTTGATTGCATTATTCCTGCGCCGCGGCGGGGATACCCGCCCCCGCGGCGGCGTAAGTGTTTTTCGTTTCATATAACATACCGTGAAAAAGCCGCCCGTGCAAGTGCTTTTTTGACGAAAAAAAACTTGAAAATCCGCCTCATCGAAGGTATATTAGACATTATTGGGATATGTCGGGGCGATGTATCTTCAGACAAAGTTTATTAAAAATTTTACATAGATGAATTTCTGGGGGATATGACCATGGCGGACGAACTGCAGAGCCTGTTGGAGAAGATCAACGCCGAGGGCGTGAAAAAAGCCGAGGCGGAGCGGGCGGAGATCCTCGCCGCCGCCAAAGCCGAGGCAAAGCAGATCGTGGACGCCGCCAAAGCCGAGGCGGAGCGTCTCACCGCCGCCGCCGAAGCCGAAAGCGCAACGCTGCGCCAGCGCGCCGAAAGCGAAGTCAAACAGGCGGCGCGGGATACGCTGCTCGAACTCAAAGCCGAGCTGGAAACCCGCCTGAACAACGCCGTAAACGGCGCCGCCGCGCAGGCGCTCGACCCCAAGCTGATGGCGGAGATCGTCAAGGCGATGGTCGCTAAATTCGCGGACGATCCCGATGCCGAGGTCACGGTGCGCTGCGCGGTCAACGAACGCGCCGCGCTCGACGCCGCGCTCAAAAACGCGCTCGCCGATTCGCTGATCAAGACGCCGAAGGTGCTCGCCGACCACACGCTGACGGGCGGTCTGGAGCTGGGGACTTCGAACGGGCAGCTCTACTTCGACTTTTCGCTGGAGGCGATCGGCGGCGTCGTCGGCGCCTACGCGGGCGAGCACATCGCCGCGCTCTTCGGCGGCAAATAAGCGGCGGTAAACGGGGGTGTCGACGCGATGTACTACTTTTTTTCCGCCTCGCTGCCGGAGCTTCGTCCGGGGGAAGTCCCCCCGCTGACGCTCGCCGAGTTCGACGCCGAAGCGGCGGAGCAGTTGACCTCCCGCCATTACGAACTCATGATTTCCGACGATCCCCGGGCGCGGGTCTGCGGTGAAATGCGCCGCTTCGAGGAGTTTCTGCGTACCCGGATCGCCGAACGGCGCGCCGAAAAACTCAGACAATCCGTCGATTTTCCCGAACCGGAGGAATTTTACGGCGGGATCGACGCCGCGCTCGACGCCGCCGCCCAACTCAATCCGGCGGAGCGGGAACGCGCCGTCGATCTGCTGCGTTGGCAAATGCTCGACGAACTGACGGGCACTAACGATTTCGATTTCGACCATATATGCGCCTACCGCGCCAAGCTGCGCCTCGCCGAGAAATACCGCGGGCGCGACGCGAAAGCGGGACGGGATTTCTTCGATTCCGCCGTGCGGGAAATGGCACAACTGTAAGAGGTTTTTTTATGACGGAAAACACCGGAAAATACGAACGGATCGTCGGAGTCAACGGCAACTTGATCACCGTCGAATACACCAACCGGGTGATGCAGAACGAAGTCGCCTACGCCATCACCGGCGACAGCCGCCTCAAATGCGAAGTCATCCGGGTGCGCGGCAACCGCGCCGATCTGCAGATCTTCGAAAGCGCCAACGGTCTCAAGGTCGGCGACAAGGTCGAGTTCACCGGCGAACTCCTGAGCGCCGAACTGGGTCCGGGGCTGCTGACGCAGGTCTTCGACGGCTTGCAGAACCCGCTCAATCTGCTCGCGGAGCACTCCGGGGTCTTCCTGCAGCGCGGCGTGTATCTGCGCGCCCTCGACCGCGAAAAGCGCTGGGCGTGGACCCCGACCGCGCAGCCGGGCGACAAACTCGTCGCCGGCGACCGCGTGGGCTCCGTCCCCGAGGGCGCGTTGACTCACTGGATCATGATCCCGTTCCTGTGGCGCGGCGAATGGACGCTCGAAAGTGTGACTCCGGAGGGCGAACTCACCATCGACGACACCGTGGCGGTCGCGGTCAACGCGCAGGGCGAAAAACGCAACGTGACGATGACGCAGTTCTGGCCGGTCAAGGTCCCGATCACCGATTACGCCGAAAAACTGCTCCCCGAAAAAACGCTCGTCACCCAGCTGCGCACCATCGACACCTTCTTTCCGGTCGCGGTCGGCGGCACCTTCTGCACCCCCGGTCCCTTCGGCGCGGGCAAGACGGTGCTTCAGCACACGATCAGCGCCCACGCCGAAACCGACGTGGTGATCGTCGCCGCCTGCGGCGAACGCGCCGGCGAAGTCGTGGAGATACTGCGCGAGTACCCCGAACTGGAGGATCCCCGCACCGGGCGCTCGCTCATGGACCGTTCGATCATCATCTGCAACACGAGTTCGATGCCCGTCGCCGCGCGCGAAGCCAGCGTCTACACGGCGGTCACGCTCGCCGAATACTACCGCCAGATGGGACTCAACACGCTGCTGCTCGCCGACTCCACGTCGCGCTGGGCGCAGGCGCTCCGCGAGATGTCGGGGCGGCTGGAGGAGATACCCGGCGACGAGGCGTTTCCCGCCTATCTCGAATCGCGCATCGCCGACTTCTACGAGCGCGCCGGGATGGTCCGGCTGCGTACTGGCGAGCAGGGTTCGGTGACGATCGGCGGCGCGGTCTCGCCCGCGGGCGGCAACTTCGAAGAGCCCGTGACGCAGGCGACGCTGAAGGTGGTGGGCGCGTTTCTCGGTCTGTCTCGCGAGCGCTCCGACGCGCGGCGCTACCCGGCGATCCACCCGCTCGACAGCTGGAGCAAATACCGCAGTCTGGTCGATCCCGAAGAGCTCGCCTTCGCCCGCGGGATACTGCGCCGCGGCAACGAGGTCAACCAGATGATGAAGGTCATCGGCGAAGAGGGCACGAGTCAGGCGGATTTCATCGTCTACCTCAAGAGCGAGTTTCTCGATTATGTGTATCTGCAGCAGAACACCTTCGACGCCATCGACGCCGCCTGCGGCGAAGCGCGTCAGAGGTACATGTTTTCCAAGGTGCTCGCCGTGCTGAAGGATGAGGATTTCTCCTTCAAAGACAAGGACGCCGCGCGGAGGTACTTCCTCGAACTCCGCCAGCTTTTCATGGATATGAACTATCTGCCGTTCGACGGCGACGGCTTCAAGGAGCAGGAACGCCGGATCGCGGACAAGATCGCCGAAGGGAAAAAGACCAATGCGTAAAGTATATCACAAGATCCTGCATATCGCGGGCAACGTCATCACCGTCGAAGCCGACGACGTGGCTTACAACGAACTCGCCGAGGTGCGCACCGAACGCGGCAGCAGTCTGGCGCAGGTGATCCGCCTCGACGGACGCAAAGTATCGCTTCAGGTCTTCGCGGGCAGCCGCGGCATCGGCACCGACGATCAGGTGCGCTTCCTCGGACGACCGATGGAGGTCTCCAGCTCCGACGCGCTTCTGGGGCGGGTCTTCAACGGGCGCGGCGCCGCCCGCGACCACCGCCCGGAGATCACCGACGAGATGATCGAGATCGGCGCCCCCTCGGTGAACCCCGCCAAGCGCATCATCCCCCGCAACATGATCCGCACCAACATCCCGATGATCGACGTCTTCAACACGCTGGTCGAGTCGCAGAAGCTGCCGATCTTCTCGGTCGCGGGCGAACCCTACAACGAACTGTTGGCGCGCATCGCGCTCCAGGCGGAGGTCGACGTGATCGTGCTGGGCGGCATGGGGCTCAAGCACGACGACTATCTGACCTTCAAGCGCACGCTCGACGAACACGGCGCATTGTCGCGCACGGTGATGTTCATCCACACCGCCGCCGACCCGGTCGTGGAGTGCCTGATGGTCCCCGACATGTCCCTCGCCGTCTCCGAGGCGTACGCGTTGCGCGGCAAGCGGGTGCTGTGTCTGTTGACCGACATGACCAACTTCGCCGACGCCCTCAAGGAGATCTCGATCACCATGGAGCAGATCCCTGCCAACCGCGGCTATCCGGGCGACCTTTACAGCCAGCTCGCCAGCCGTTACGAAAAGGCGGTGGACTTCGCCGACGCCGGTTCCATCACCATTCTCGCCGTGACCACCATGCCCGGCGACGACGTGACCCACCCGGTGCCGGACAACACGGATACATCACCGAGGGGCAGTTCTACTTGCGCAACGGCCGCATCGAACCCTTCGGGTCGCTGTCGCGCCTCAAGCAGCAGGTCAACGGACGCACCCGCAGCGACCACCGCGCGATCATGGACGCGATGATCCGCCTGTACTCGGACTTCAAGAGCACTCTCGAAAAGCAGTCGATGGGGTTCCGCATGTCCGAGTGGGACAACAAGCTGCTCAAGTACGGTCGCCGCTTCGAGGAGGAGATGATGTCGCTTTCCGTGAACATCCCGCTCGAAGACGCGCTCGACCTCGGCTGGAAGATCCTCGCCGACTGCTTCGAGCGCGCCGAGGTCGGTATCAAGACCGATCTGATCGAAGAGTACTGGCCGAAACAGGATTGACCCGCGTGCCATGGCAAAGATCAAGTTCACCAAGACCGAGCTCAAGAAGCAACAGGACGCAAAAAAGCAGTTCGAGCGCTTCCTGCCGACGCTGCAGCTCAAAAAGCAGCAGCTCCAGATGGAGGTGCGCCACAGCGTCGAGCTCCTCGAGAAGAACGCCCGCGAACTCGCCGAATTCGAGGCGAAACTCGCGGAGTTCGTCGAGCTCTTCGGTCCCGCGGCGGACGCGGCGTTCATCCGCTCGCTGGTCGTCGTCCGGCGCGTGCGGCGCGGCGAACTCAACATCGCCGGCATCAGCGTACCGACCTTCGAGGGCGTCGACTTCAAGCCCGTGAAGGTCGACCTCGTCGCAACCGACTGGTACGTCGACGACGCCGTCGCCGCGCTCAAGGCGGCGGTGAAACTGCGCGAAAGCCGCCGCGTGCTCGAGGAACGGTGCGAGCTACTCAACGCCGAACTGCGCAGCACCAGCCAGCGCGTCAACCTCTTCGAAAAGGTCAAGATCCCCGAGTGCCGCGAAAACATCCGCCGCATCGGGATCATGCTCGGCGACGCCAACACCAGCGCGGTCGCCCGCTGCAAGATCGCCAAGCGCAAGTCCGCCCCCGCCGCGTAAAAGGCGGTGTTGCCGGCGGTGGTGTGCGGTAAAATCAGGACTTTACGGCGCGGCTCGCCGCGCCTCGCCCCACACCCCAGGTGCGCTGCGCGCCCCCACCGGGGAAAAGCCCTTCGCTTTTCCCCGGACCCTTTTTTCGGCTTCCGCAAAGATACAAGCGCGTTTGCAGACGATCCTTTGAATACGACGGACTGCGTTCAGCAGCCGCCGCAGAGTTGCGGCGACCGCCTCGCATCATCGGGTAACAGACGGTGTTCCGGTGTTCCGGTTGCTAAAATCGACAATTTTTCCGCCGGGGGTTTTACAAAAGCCGATATGGTGTTATATTTAACATCGTAGGTCAAAAGAAACCGAAAACCCTTTTTTTGAGGAAATGGATATGAAAAACCTGCCCCCGATCGACTGGAATACCGCTACATGGCGCAACCCCGAAACCTCCGCGAAGTGCAAGCTCGTCCTCACCGGCGACTGGGCGCCGATCCGCCACTTCGGTCCCGTGATGGTCGAAAACCCGGTCGGCATCTACGGCGACACGCTCGACGTGCTCAAAGCCGCCGACTACCGCATCGTCAACCTCGAATGCGCGATGTTCGACGGCGAGCCCATCCTCAAGAGCGGTCCGAACCTCCGCGGCGGTCCGGAGCACCAGCCCTGCTTCGACGTCGGAAACTTCAACACCGCCATACTGGGCAACAACCACACCCTCGACTTCGGCAAGGAGGCGTTCCGCAAGACCATCGCCATGCTCGACGAGCGCGGCATCACCCACGCGGGCGGCGGCATGAACTTCGACGAGGCGACCAAGCCGCTCGTGATCGAGGTCAAGGGCGTGAAGATCGGCATCGTGAGCTTCACCGAGGGGCACGACCTCACCTTCGCCACGGATACGAAGCCCGGCGTCTTCGGATGGGACATCAATCTCGTCGTGAAACGGATCGCCGAGGTCAAGCCGCGC
>Ga0265298_10003651_pt1 | contig 20152 bp, 18 predicted proteins | sample AusTroGonzalo_MG_3_FD_193486 | JGI IMG/M metagenome (GOLD analysis project Ga0265298, IMG submission 193486) | Bovine rumen microbial communities from tropical cattle in Woodstock, Queensland, Australia - Gonzalo_01 | ecosystem: Host-associated > Mammals > Digestive system > Stomach > Rumen ... | reverse complement strand
CGGCAATTATCTGGATGCCTACTGGAGCGGTTTAGAAGAAGTAGATGTTTTCAAAGCCGGTTCCCTGCTGGGCAACCTGGGCGTCACCCCTGACGCCGGCGACAAGCCCACATCGGCCTCCCTTTCCGGAGACATCAGCGCTTCCGGCCTGGTCAAGAATGACGAACTGACCCTCCTGCTCCCCCGCAAATACTGGAACTATGCGGGACAGACCGGTACTCTCACGGGCAAAGGCTCCATTGAAGACACTTACGCCTATGCCAAGGCAACGGTAGCCATCACGAATGTAGACGGCAACTCCGTCAACACCACATCGGCCAGTTTCGAGAACCAGCAAAGCATCTACCGCATTTCCTTCACCAGTGGAGAGGCCCTCAGCATCAAGAGTTTCATCATCTCCTCCACCAATGGCAACCTGGTAGTGTCGCGCGCCTTTGACGCTGGCAGCTGGACTTCCTCCTATGGTGCTCTGGAAGTGACGCCCGCATCGGCCACCAGTGAAGCCCTTTACGTGGCCCTGCGCAATGAGACCATCCCCACGAGCGAGCAGATTGCAGATCAAACGGCGGTGGACACCTATCACTTTGTCATTACCAATGCCAACGACGCCCTCTATCTGGCCTCCAAGGAGATTCCGGCCCATGTTCTGGACGCCCCCAAATTCATCGGCGTCACAGAAATCAACGCCATCCAGCCCTACTTCGGCCCTATGGACAATGGCTCCACCATCCAAGACACCAACCTCATTTTCTAAGGCTCTATGAAAACACGCAATATAATACTCAATATCATAGCCCTGCTCGCTTTCCTCAGCGTAGGACAGACTGCCTGGGGCATTACCGACACCTATCACGGCGGCGGCAACGGAAGTAAGGATAATCCCTATATCATCACCGACGAGCACGACTGGAACCTGTTTACGCAAAATATCAACAACAGTATAGAGGCCGATGCTTATTACAAGCTCGACAACGACCTTACGCTGGGAACGGCCGAAGAGCCGCTTACCACCACGGTAGGTTACTCCTTGAGCGATAGGGCAAATGACAACAAGCTGGTCTCGTTCAAGGGTTACTTTGACGGTGACAACCATACCCTTACGGTTTACATGAGCCGAACCGATGAAATTACAGCTCCGTTCGGCGTTATTGACGGAGCTACCATCTGCAATCTGACGGTCAAAGGCACCATCACCGCTACTAAGAAATACATGGCCGGCATCGTGGGCTATGCCTATAATACTACCAGGGAATCCAATATTATCAACTGCACCAGCAGTGTGAATATTGATTGCCAGGTTGACGGTGACGGCAGCATCGGTGGTGTAGCGTCCCATAACGAGAAAGGGAAACTGGTATTCACCAACTGTATCTTCGACGGAACCATCACCGGACTGGAGAATACCGAGAAATGCGGCGGCTTTATCAATTATTCAGGCTCCGGCACGGCCGAGGTGACTTTTGAGAACTGCATCATGCTGGGAACCATCCATGTTACCAAGAATGTAGCGACCTTCTGCCGCGGCAATGCCAAGAAGACCTATACCAATGTCTGTTACCTGAATAATTACGGATCTGTAAATTCCTCGATGAAGCAGATACAGACCAGTCTTCCCGACAACACACTCGTCTGGACTCTTACGGTTGGTGAGAATACCTATTATATTCCGGCCGTCCTCGTAGAAGGAATCCAGGACAAGTATGATTACACCGAATCGGCCATTGAAGTGGTAACCGCCGTTACTTTCCTGGGAAAAGCCCTGGAGAAGGACAAAGACTATACGCTGACCCTCCAGAAGAAGAACGGGAATAATTACGAGGACGTGGAGGAAGTAAAGGACTGCGGCACTTACATGGTTATCATCGAGTGCCTCGGCGATTTTGAAGGCTCCTATTCGAAAAAAGTGGAAGTGATCGCCCTTACCACGTTCAATCTGGAGGCACAGGCCAGCGACAACCACTACTGGACCACCTTCTATAGCGGCAGCGCCGGCCACTTGCTGAGCGAAGGGGCGCAGGCTTTCACCATGGACAGTAACTATAATCTCTATCGCCTGGGCACCGACGGCCGTACCATCCCCGCCAAAACCGCCGTCATCATCATCTCCGAGGTGGACAGCGTTGAACTCACAGCCACTTACAGCAAACTGGAAGCCGCCATCCACGGGGACAAGAACATTCTCAAAGGCTCTGATTACAAGGTAAACGTGAGCAACCTCAAAGGTACGCCCTATGTCATGGGTTGCGCAAATGGCGAGTTGGGATTCTATCCTTTCGAGGGCGCCAGCATCCCGGCCCGGAAAGCATATTACTTACAGTAAGGAAGGCGCCTAAATAAGAATAAATATTGAATTGTTGACGCATTCATGACAATGTTGACGCATTTATGACAAGATGTTGACGCATTCATGACACCGTTGACGCACAAAGTCCTTACATTTGCATTGGAATAATTAATACGCCATAAAACGAACTCATTATTACATAAGCATTAGTAAGTTAAAAAGGAAAGAGCGCCAAGCCGGGAGGGTCTGGCGCTCTTTGAAATATTCAAAAAAAGTTTTTACCTTTGGTTCGGTATACAACTACCATATTTATGAGTAGAGAAACCATCATAATTCTTGTTATTGTAGGAATCGCCCTTTTCATCTGGATTCCCGCTATCCTCATCTCGTCCCACAAAGCCATTAAGCAGGGCAAGAAAAAGAAAAAGTAAGCCTCTATTGCAGCACACCTTGCTCCTGCCATACTTGGAGCAGTTTGGTAACGTCCTGCCGGGCCTGGTCCTGAGAGACGTCATATTTGTCCGTGAGGAGGGTTACAAGGTCTTCCACGGTGAAATCCTTGCCCTGGACCTGCTCCCACAGATAGGCGGCAGAGCCGTTGAGGGACAGCATCTTGTTGAAATTAACCTGTGTCAGGCCTTCGCCGATGACAACGTGCTCGCCACAGATGGTGCGGAGCGTAAAACCTTCTTTAATTCTCATTTGATTCGTCTGTAAATAGCCAATAATATTCGCCTGAACGGCTTAAGGTACCGCCAGATCATGCCGTCTCCGGGAGGTATGCCATTGATGGTTGTGACCGTACCCATGACATCGTCGCGGGTACAACTCTCCGTGCCGCGCACGTTTCCGTCCCCCATAAGCGTGAGGAGGCTTCGGTTGCGGTCAATTACCCGGTGCAACACGTAGGTGGGGCCAGGGAGACGCGCCAGCACGATGTCGCCTACATCCACATGGGGCTTGGCCTTGAGGGTTACCTCGTCCTCGCCGCCCCGGATAAAGGGCAACATACTGTTACCCAGCGGCGTAAACGCCACCTCTCTTCCTTCTTCCAGCAATCTGCCAACTTCTTCCAACACCAACTCGTTGGGGAGAACCATTTTTGTCATAGGATCGTTTTATAACATAATTCAGCGGCCGCCTGATCGGGCAGGCAGTCCAAATGATAACAGGGGATTCTTGAAGCGAGGCCTTCCAGGGTGCGGTGCCAGCCATCGGCCAATTCTTTTAAAGGTCGGAAGGCCGATGCCGAGGCCATGAGCGACGCATAGGCCTGCACCAGCGGAAGACGGGTAATTTCATTGCGGGGAGCCTGATTCAGACGCACGACGGCACCCACTGGCACGTCCTGGGCCTTGTAGCAGGGCGTTTTGCCGCTCCAGGGGCTGCCGAATACCCGCACGCTGCCGTCCGGCATCAGGCGCAGGATGGGATTGTCGTCGTTAAGCAGTTCTGTACCGGGGATATGCTCCATCCACAGGCGGCTATGCGTACTCTTGCCCGTACCGCTCTTGCCCAGGAAAAGGTAACCCTTTCCACCGTTCATCACCACGGAAGCGTGCATCTCCAGCGCTCCTTCATGGGCCGATGCAAAAGCGAACAGCAGCATCAGCGCATTATTCAGGCCGAAGGCATCGTCCGTCCCTTCCAGCCGCAGCCAGGCTTCGTGCCAGTGGGCCGATACATCCATCGTCGCCGCCAGGGGGAGATGGGGCAGCGGCCTCATGGCCACGCGGTAGCCATCGGCCCTGTTCCATAATGAAATCTCCGGAAATCCGGGACCGTCGGAGGTTTGATACAGCGGGGAAAGCTCTTCGGAAGGCAGTGAGGGAACGACATGTACGCTAAAAAGAGGAGTGACTTCGGATGCCCGGAAAGGCTGAAGGTTGGACGGCTCGAAGGGAGCGCCGTCTATGCAGAAGCCAAAGCCCGCCACGGAGTATGAGCGTACACTGTGCATAACCGGAATACAAAGATAATAGATTTTGTCTTTATTCCAACAAGAGTTTTTTCAACTTGTTGAGTTTTTATAAATAGCCCTGAAGGGCGTAAAATGCAGATGTGGAAAAGATTGTGGAAAATTTTGTAAGAAAGTGGAAGAAAATGGAAAATATTTCCTAACTTTGTCACCAAGCGTGAAAGTAGAAAGTTTAACAGACAATGGTCAGATTTTTTGGTAAAGCCACCGGCAAGGTAGATGACAAGGGACGCCTCGTGTTCCCTTCCATCTTCCGTGATGCCATGATAAGGGGCTGCGCCGAGGATATGACCTTGATTGTCAAAAGGAACGTGCACCAGCGTTGCCTGGATCTTTTCCCATATGAGGAGTGGGTCCACCGGAGCGACAAAGTGTTGGAAAGCCGCGATCCCGAACTCAATATTGAAGACGCTGAATTTTGGACCAAGTACAATGACGGTGTCTTCCCCGTTGTCCCGGACGGAAAGCTGGGTCGCCTGAACATCCCGTCTTCACTACTTGAGAGTGTAGGTATTACCAAAGAGGTAGTATTCGGCGGTGTCGGCTACAAACTCCAGATCTGGGATGCAGAAACTATGAAGGCCGACCTTCTCTCAGACGAGAAGTTCAAAGAAACCGCATCGAGACTATCCGTAAGAAAATAGGAGGTCTCGAACATGTCTGAATATCATATCCCTGTGCTGTTGGCGGAAAGTGTTTCCGCCCTCATCACAAATCCCGACGGAACATACGCAGATGCCACTTTCGGAGGCGGTGGGCACACCGCTGCCGTACTTTCACGCTTAAACGATGACGGACGTGTCATCGCCTTCGATCGTGACATCGATGCGATAAACGGAGCCCTCAAGGACCCCCGCCTCACCCTGGTGCACAACAACTTCCGCTTCATTGAGAACTACGCCCGCCATGAAGGCGTACAGTTCGACGGTGTCCTCGCAGACCTGGGCGTAAGCTCGCACCAGTTTGATACTGCGGAACGGGGGTTCAGCTTCCGCTTTGAGGAGTCGCCGCTGGACATGCGCATGAACCAGGAGGCCAGGCTCACTGCCGCCGAGGTGGTGAACAATTATGCCGAGGCCGATTTGGAGCGCATTCTCCGGCTGTACGGGGAGGTGGACGGCGCCCGCAACATGGTGCGCCTTATTGCCGACGCCCGCAGCGCCCAGGAACTCCGTACCACCGGAGACCTGGACCGCGCGATTGGCCGCATGCTCCCCCGCGGGGCCGAGCACAAAGTGCTGGCCAAGGTGTACCAGGCTCTCCGCATAGAGGTGAACCAGGAAATGCGTTCCCTGGAGAAATTCCTGGACGGCGCCTGCCGCAGCCTGAAGCCCGGCGGCCGCCTGGTGGTGATCACCTACCACAGCCTGGAAGACCGCATGGTGAAGAACTTCATCAAGGCCGGAAATGTAGAGGGTATTATCAAGGAAGACGTGTTTGGACGCGTACAGGCCCCGCTGGAGGCCGTGAACCGCAAGCCCATCCTTCCTTCCGAAGAAGAGATCGCCGGAAACACCCGCGCCCGCAGCGCGAAGCTCCGCATAGCAGAGAGGAGGGCCGAAGCATGAGTCTGGGCGAACTGTGGCGTAAGTTCCGCTGGGGCATGAGAAGCCTGCGCAACGGAGAACTCCTGCTCAAAGTGGGAGCGGACAAGTTTTACATGCACATCATGTATCTCTTCCTCCTCATGTGGCTGAGTATCATGCTGAGCCTGAAGGTGGACAAGGCCCTCGCCCGGGTGGGAGACAACAAGACCGCCATTGAAGAGCTGCGCATCTACCACTCCCAGAAGGAGGCGCAGCTGGTCAGACTGCACAGCGCATCGGCCGCCGAAAAGCGGCTGCGCGAACTGGGTTCCCCGGTATCCATCCCCAAGGAACCCGCCGTGATAATTAAAAAGAAATGAGTCAGAAGCAGCGAGAAATACAGGAAACCATCGAAAACCGCGACCGAATCCACGTGGTGATGTTCTTCCTGTCCTATGCATTCCTGTTCCTCGGGATAGGGATTCTCGTCTGCATTGTCCGTATCCAGACCTCCTACGACGTGGACAACAAGGTCATCGGCCTGTTCCGTCCTTCATCTGTCCTGCATGTGGAGCATCCCGTGCGCGGACGCATCCTGGCCACCGACGGCCGCCCGCTGGCCTTATCGGCCCCTTTATATGATATATATATGGACTGCACCGTGAGGAAGCAGTATTACAAGGAAAGCGGCAAGGACAGCCTGGAACGCGACTGGCGCAAAAAAGCCCGCGAACTGGCGGGATACCTCAGCAATCAGTTCCGGGACAAATCGGCCGACCAGTATGCCAACGCCATCCTCAAGGGACGCGACAACAACAACCGCTACCTGCTCATCCGCAGGAATGTGGATTTGGAGACGTTAAAGCTGGTGAAATCCTTCCCGCTTTACAAGGAGGGGCCTTATACCGGCGGCATCATCGTGGAGACGCACGAGGAGCGTATCTATCCCTACGATTCCCTGGCACGCCGCACCATCGGCTACGTGAAAGACCTTTCCCGCAAGGGCCTGGAAGACAGTTTTGACAGTGAACTCCATGGCCACGAGGGCTATGAATGGCGCCGCGTGACGGACAACAACCGCTGGGTGCGCGACCTGGATTCCGCCGTTGTGGCCGTGCAGGACGGCAACGACATCCGCACCACCCTCAACGTGGACTTCCAGGACATTGCCGACCGCGCCCTCCGCGCCCAGATCAAGGAGAATCCGGATGTGAGAGCCGGTATCTGCGTAATCATGGAGACCAAGACCGGAGCCATCCGCGCCATGGTGAACCTCTCCCGCGGAGATACGCCCCAGACCGTGCTCTGGGAGCGCGAAAACCTGGTGCTCACCGAAAGGGGCGAACAGGGTTCCGTGATGAAGACCGCCACGCTGCTGTCCCTGGTGGAAGACGGTTATGTAAAGAAACTGAACCAGACCCTTCCCACCAACAACGGCTGGGTGCCCAACTGGCGCCGGCCCGGAAGCGCCTCCGAATACCCGCACGACGACCATATCAGCGACTACCAGCGCCAGACCGGCCGCCGCGACATCACCGTCATGCACGGTTTTGAGATTTCCTCCAACTACGTGTTTGCCCAGCTGGCCGAGACCTACTATGGCAAGCGGCCGCAGGAACTCTTCGACCACCTGTATTCCTACCGGCTGGGAGAAGCCTTCGACTTTGACATCGAAGGACTGCGCGCCCCCTCGGTCACCCGCCCCGGGACGCCCGCCTGGTCCAACAGCACCCTGGGAACCGTGGCTTACGGCTACGGCCTCAGCGTCACCCCGCTGCACGTAGTCACCTTCTACAACGGAATTGCCAACCGCGGCCGCATGATGAAGCCCTACCTGGTGGAGAGCGTGGAGAAAGACGGGAAGGTCATCAAGAAGTTCGTTCCGTCGGCCCTGAACGAGAGCATCTGCTCCCCCGCTACGGCCGATACGGTCACCCGGGCCCTGCGTGCCGTGGTTAACACCGGTACGGGCACCCGCCTGAAGGGCGCCAAGCTGCCCGTGGCCGGAAAGACCGGTACGGCCCGCGTGGTACTGCCCAGCGGCCAGTATCAGGATGCCTACGGCCGAAAGAAGAACCAGGGCACCTTCGTGGGCTTCTTCCCGGCCGACAAACCCAAGTACACCATATTGGTAACGGTGTACTCCTACCTATCCGGCCAGAGCTTCTACGGCGGCACCATGCCGGCCCTGGCGGTGCGCGATATCGTGGACCAGCTCTATGCCCTGGACGAAGAATGGCGCCCGGTGCTGCACCCTACCAGCTCCGTGCCTGTAATGAACAGCGAGAAATGAATTACAAAAACTTCACATTGATTACCGCCGACTCCAGGAAAGTAATTCCCGGAGCCCTGTTCGTGGCCGTAAAAGGCTTCAGCAGCGACGGCCATGACTATATTGCCAACGCCCTGGAGAAGGGAGCGACCGGCATTATCTGCGAGCGTATTCCCGAAGGCGTGGACACCACCGGCGTAGAGGTGGAAATAGTAGAAAATAGCCGCCGTGCCCTGGCGCTGGCCGCCGATGAGTTCTACGATCATCCTTCCGGCAAGCTTACCCTGGTGGGCATCACGGGCACCAACGGCAAGACCACCACGGTCACCCTGCTGTACCGCCTGTTCAAGGGCCTGGGTTACCAGTGCGGATTGCTTTCCACCATTGCCAATTATGTAGGGGACGAACGGTACGAGACCGAGAACACCACCCCGGACCCCATCTCCCTCAACGCCTTCATGGCCCAGATGGTGGAGAAGGGATGCGAATACTGCTTTATGGAGGTGAGTTCCATAGGCGTGGAGCAGGACCGTGTGACCGGACTGGAGTTTGCCATGGGCATCTTCTCCAACCTCACCCACGACCACCTGGACTACCACAAGACCTTTGCGGAATATCTGCGTTGCAAGAAACTCTTCTTCGACAACCTCTCCCCCAAGGCTATTGCCCTCATCAATACCGACGACAAGAACGGCCCCGTGATGGTGCAGAACTGCAAGGCCACCACCGTCACCTATTCCATCAAGGGCCTGGCCGACCATACCGCCCGCATCCTGGAACAGAGCGTGGACGGCATGATGCTCAAGATAGACGGCACCGAGACCTGGGTGCGCCTGATTGGCGTACACAACGCCTATAACCTCCTGGCCATCTACAGCGCCGCCGTTTGCCTGGGTGCCAACCCCACCGAGACCCTCGTGGCCCTGTCCAAACTGGAATCGGCCCCGGGACGTCTGGAAAACCTGAGCGGTCCCAGAGGCGTTACCGTAGTACTGGACTATGCCCATACTCCCGACGCCCTGGAGAACGTGCTCAAGTGCCTGCGCACCACCGCCCCGGAGCGGCAGCTCATCTGCCTGTTCGGTTGCGGCGGAGACCGTGACAAGACCAAACGTCCGGAGATGGCCCAGATTGCCCAGCAGCTGAGCGACCGCGTGGTCATCACCTCCGACAACCCCCGCACCGAGGACCCGGAGGCCATTATTGCCGATATCAAGGCGGGTCTGGATGCCAAGGGCCTGGCCAAGACGCTGGTGATTACCGACCGCCGCGAGGCCATCCGCACCGCCATCCTCACCGCCCCGGACGGAGCCGTGCTCCTGCTGGCGGGCAAGGGCCATGAAGACTACCAGATCCTGGGACACGAGAAAGTGCCCTTCGACGAGAAAGAAATCGTGAACGAAACCTTTAAACTGATGCTGCCATGATTTACCACCTGTTCCAATACCTGGAGAGAATCGGCGTCGATTTTCCCGGCATCGGCCTCATGCACTACCTGAGCTTCCGAGCCATGATGGCGGCGGTGACGGCCGTGCTCATGTCCCTGTTTGCCGGCAACAAGATTATCGACTGGCTGCGCAGCAAACAGATTGGGGAAACCGTGCGCGACCTGGGCCTGGCCGACCAGATCCAGAAGAAAGGCACCCCCACCATGGGCGGCATCATCATCATCCTGTCCATCGTGAGCGGCGTCATCCTGTTCTGCGACCTTACAAATATCTATGTGCTCCTGCTTCTGCTGAGCACACTCTGGTGCGGCGCGCTGGGCTTTACCGACGACTACATCAAGGTGTTCAAGCACCGCAAGGAAGGCATGAGCGAGAAAGGCAAACTGCTGGGACAGATCCTGCTGGGCCTTGTCATCGGCCTTACCGTCTGGATGAGCCCGGATATCGTGGTGCGTGAGAAGGTGGAAGTGAAGGAAAGCGTGGAGCGCACCCTGGAAACCGAAACCACCGTCACCAAAGGCCGATATGTGCAGGAAGACGTGGTGAAGAGCACCAAGACCACCATCCCCTTCGTGAAGAGCCACGAGTTCGATTACCGCTGGCTCTCCCCCGTCAAGGGCGCCTGGGGCTGGTACTTCAAATGGGGCATCTATGTGCTCATGATTATCCTGGTCATCACCGCCTGCTCCAACGGCACCAACCTCACCGACGGACTGGACGGTCTGGCGGCAGGCACATCGGCCGTAGTGGGCGTAGTGCTGGGTGTCATAGCCTGGCTGGGCGGCAACCTCATCGATTCCCAGTTCCTGAACATTATGTACATACCCGGTTCCGGTGAGATTGCCATCTTCATGAGTGCCTTCGTGGGCGCCCTGGTGGGCTTCCTCTGGTACAATTCCTTCCCGGCTCAGGTGTTCATGGGAGATACCGGCAGCCTTACCATTGGCGGCATCATTGGCGTAAGCGCCGTGCTCATGCGCAAGGAACTGCTCATTCCCCTGCTGTGCGGCGTGTTCTTCGCCGAGAGCCTCTCGGTAATCCTGCAGCGCAGCTATTTCAGAATGACCCGCAAGCGTACGGGCACCGGCAAGCGCATCTGGAGCATGACTCCGCTGCACCACCATTACCAGGACAAGAAGGCCCCGGACGGTCCGGTGCTCTTCCCAAAACCGGTTCCCGCGCAGCACGAAGCGAAGATCACCGTCCGTTTCTGGATTGTGCAGATATTGTTGGCAGTAAGTACGTTAGCATTGTTAAAGATAAGATAATAAGATGTCTAGAGTTGTTGTTTTGGGTGGCGCCGAAAGTGGAGTGGGCGCCGCAGTATTGGCAAAAGTGAAAGGTTTGGATGTGTTCCTGAGCGACAAGGGACAGATCAAGGAAGAGTATGCCCAGACCCTTCGCAAATGGGATATTCCCTTCGAGGAGGGACAGCACACGGAGGAACTCATCCTGAATGCCGACGAAGTGGTGAAGAGCCCCGGTATCCCCGGGACCGTTCCCATGGTGCAGAAAATCCGGGAAAGGGGTATCCGTATCGTATCGGAGATCGAGTTCGCCAGCCATTATGACTCGGCCAAGAAGATCTGCATCACCGGCTCCAACGGCAAGACCACCACGACTTCGCTTATCTACTACCTGCTCAAGAACGCCGGCCTCAACGTGGGCCTGGGCGGCAACATCGGCAAGAGCTACGCCTATCAGGTAGCTACCGAGCACTTTGACTACTACGTGCTGGAGATCAGCAGCTTCCAGCTGGACGACATCTATGACTTCCGGCCGGACATCGCCATCATCACCAACATCACTCCCGACCACCTGGACCGCTACGACCACAAGATGGAAAACTACGTGGCCGCCAAGTTCAACATCACCCGCAACCTCACCCAGGACGACTGCTTCATCTTCGACTCCGATGACGCCATTACCATCGGCCATCTCAACAACATAGTCCTGCGCTGCAAGATGCTGCCCTTCTCCCAGGAGAAAGAGGTGCAGCAGGGAGCCTTCCTCCGGGACAAGAAGATGGTCATCCGCTACGAAAAAGAGGAGACCGACATCTTCCTGGAAGAGCTGGCCCTGGGCGGCAAGCACAATATCTACAACTCCATGGCGGCGGCCCTGGCGGCCAAGGCCACGGGTATCGAGAACGAAGTCATCCGCAAATCCCTGGCTACGTTCCAACCCATCGAGCACCGTCTGGAGCCCGTGCTGAGCATCAAGGACGTGCTGTATATCAACGACTCCAAGGCCACCAATGTGGACAGCGCCTGGTATGCCCTGGAATGCCAGAAAAAGCCGGTTGTGTGGATCGTGGGCGGCACCGACAAGGGCAACGACTACAGTGTGCTGGAAGACCTGGTGAAAGAGAAAGTGAAGGCCATCGTATGCATGGGTGTGGACAACACCAAGATCCACGCGGCCTTCGAGAAACTGGTTCCCATCATTGCCGATACCGGCAGTGCCGAAGAAGCCGTGCGCAAATCGGCCGAACTGGCCCATCCCGGCGACGTGGTGCTCCTGAGCCCCTGCTGCGCCAGTTTCGACCTGTTCAAGAATTATGAAGACCGGGGCGAGCAGTTCAAGGCTGCCGTCCGCAAACTCTAATTTATGGCGGAAGAGAAGACCAAGACCGGCTTCCTGGGCTACCTGACCCAGCTGATGGACCGCTTCAGCGGAGACAAGGTGATCTTTCTGATTGCCCTGTTCCTCATGCTCATCTCCGTAGTTTCGGTGTTCTCGTCCACCCCCAGACTGGTGAACGAGAGCAGCGGAATGGACCGCGTGGCCATCATGGTGGATCAGCTCAAGGTGGTTGCCGGCGGCTTCGTCATTATCTTCAGCCTGTATTTCTTTGGTCGGCAGGAATTGTTCAAAGGACTTTCTGAACTGGGTTTCGTGGTCAGTCTCGGCCTGTTAGCCATCCTGGTTTTTAACCTGAACCTGGGTGTTGTGCGTGCCAGTTCCATCAACGGTGCCCGACGCATCCTGAGCATAGGCGGTTTCCAGCTGCACGTGTATGAATACGTCAAACTCTTCATGATCATGTACCTGGGCTGGGCCCTGGACACGTTCCGGAAGGGCAAGTTCAGATGGGCCACCTGGCTGGCCGAGCGGTTCCCGAGCCTGCAATTCATGGCCCGCGACGGCTGGCAGAAAATCTTCTACATCTACCTTCCCATCCTGATCGTCACCATCATGGTGAGCGCCGGATCCAATTCATCGGCCCTCTTTATTGGCGGCATCATGATTCTGATGGTGCTCATCGGCGGTCTGGAGATGAAAGACGTAGCCCTGGTGGGATTTATCATCCTGCTGAGCTTCGGCGCCATGTTCGGAGCCTACAAGATGGGCTGGCTGCAGGATACCCGCCTGGGCACCCTGGTCTCCCGTATCACCAACGATGACGAGGCCACCATGAAAATTCTGCTGGAGAGCCCCCGGGAATCTCCCGAATGGCTCAAGGCACGCGCCAAGCTGGACCAGCCCGTGGGTGCCCTTCTGGCCATCAAGGAAGGAGGCATCCTGGGCAAGGGCATAGGCAACAGCACCCAGAAGTACCAGGTACCCGTAATCTTCGGTGACTACATGTTCAGCTTCATCGTGGAGGAGACCGGCCTCTGGGGCGCTATCATCCTCCTTATCCTCTACTTCAGCCTCCTGGCCCGGGGAACCCTGGTGGCCAGAATGTGCGACAATTACTACGACAAGATTATAGTCAGCGGGCTCATCATCCTGGTCACAGGGCAGGCCTTCATGCACATGTGCGTGAACGTACACATGCCCTTTGTGCCGCAGACAGGCCAGACCCTGCCCCTGGTGAGCCACGGAACCAATGCCTTCATTGTGTTCAGCGCAGTGTTCGGCATCCTGCTGAGCATCTCCAAGGACGCCAGCGAGAACATGGCCCGCAAGAAGGCCGAGTTACAGGCCCAGGCGGCCAACAATTGGACCCAAGACAGTACTGTATAATGGACTACAAACCCATCAGAGTGATTATCAGCGGCGGCGGCACGGGAGGGCACATCTTCCCGGCCATCTCCATTGCCAACAAGCTCAAGCAGCTGTGCCCCCGGACGGAAATCCTGTTCGTGGGGGCCGAGGGCAAGATGGAAATGGAAAAGGTGCCGGCCGAGGGCTACAGAATCGTGGGCCTTCCCATGGCCGGCGTACAGCGCCGCCTGTCCATGAAGAACCTCATGAACAACCTCACCGTTCCCTTCCGCGTACTGGAAAGCGTGGTGCATGCCCGCAACATAGTGAAGGAATTCAAACCCGATGTGGTGGTGGGCGTGGGAGGCTATGCCAGCGCTCCCCTGCTGTGGGCCGCCACGGGCATGAAGATTCCCGCCGTGATCCAGGAGCAGAACGGCTTTGCCGGCGTCACCAACAAAATCCTGGGCAGCCGCGTGCAGAGCATCTGCGTGGCCTACGAAGGCATGGAAAGATTCTTCCCGGCCGATAAGATAGTCATGAGCGGCAATCCCATCCGCGAGATCCTGTCCCAGCCGGCTACGGCGCAGCAGAAGGCCGATGGCCTGGAATTCTTCGGCCTGGACGCCGCCTGCAAGCACATCTTCGTGGTGGGCGGAAGCCTGGGTAGCGGTACCCTGAACCATGCCATGCAGCACTGGATCCAGGACGGCTGTCCGGACGGAGAGGGTGTGGAAATCATCTGGCAGTGCGGCAAGTACTATAAGAAGGAAATCGACGCCTTCATGGAGGCGCATCCGGAAGTCAAGGACATCCGCCATTACGATTTCATCGGCCGCATGGACCTGGCTTATGCGGCGGCCGATGTGGTCATCTCCCGCAGCGGCGCCAGTACGGTAAGCGAACTCTGCGCCATGGGCAAGGCCACCGTCTTCGTACCTTCACCCAACGTGGCCGAAGATCACCAGACCCACAACGCCATGGCCCTGGTGCGTAAGAACGCAGCCCTGCTGGTGAAGGACAACGAGGCCCTGGACGACCTCCTGCCCACCACCCTTGCCCTGCTTCACAGCCCCGACCGGGTGAAGGAACTGGAAAAGAACGCTGAGGCCATGGCCCTGCGGAATGCAGCCCAGGTAATTTGTGACGAGATTTATAAGTTGGTATGAAAAACGTTTATTTCATAGGCATAGGCGGCATCGGCATGAGTGCCATTGCACGGTACTATAAGTTCAAGGGATTGAACGTGGCCGGTTATGACCGGACCCCTTCGGAGCTGACGGCCAAACTGGAGGCCGAAGGCATTGCCGTGCATTACGAAGACCGTCCCGACCTGGTGCCGGCCGACAAGAATGAAACGCTGGTGGTTTACACCCCGGCCATCCCCGCCGACCTGCAGGAGTTGCAGAAGGTGATGAACGAGGGATACAACGTGCTCAAGCGCTCCCGCACCCTGGGTGAAATCACCCGCGGGCAACGCTGCCTGGCAGTAGCCGGCACACACGGAAAAACCACCACCTCCACCCTCACCGCCCACATTCTCACGGAAACGGGCGAAGGCTGCAGCGCCTTCCTGGGCGGCATCTCCCGCAACTACGGAACCAACCTCCTCATGTCCAAGAACAACACCGTGGTGGTGGAGGCCGATGAATTCGACCGTTCCTTCCTGCAGCTGTTCCCGGAGATCGCCGTCATCACTTCCGTAGAGGCCGATCACCTGGACATCTACGGCGACTATGAGCACGTGGTAGAGGCCTTCCGTAACTTCGCCAGTCAGGTGAGCGGCACCGTCATCGTCAAGAAGGGAGCCCCCGTCACGCAGGAACATACCAAGGCAAAAGTTCTAACCTATCATTATACCGATTCCGGGGCCGATTTTTATGCCATCGGCCCTCATCCCGATGCCCTGGGCTACTTCCATTACGACCTCCGCTGGCCCGGCGGCGTACTCAAGGACATCCGCGTAGGAGCGCCCGGCTGGGTGAATGCGGAAAACAGCATCGCGGCCGCCGCCATCGCCCTTACCTACGGGCTGGAACCCGAGGCTGTGAAGGCGGCCATCGGCACTTTTGAAGGCGTCAAACGCCGCCTGGAGGTGCATGTGAATACTCCTTCCCTCTCCTACATCGACGACTATGCGCACCATCCGTCGGAGCTGACCAGCGCCATTACGTCCATGCGCGACATCTTCCCCGGCCGCAAGCTCACCGGCATCTTCCAGCCGCACCTGTTCACCCGTACGCGGGATTTCGCGGCCGAATTTGCCAAGGCACTTTCGGCCGTTGACAAGCTCATCCTCCTGGACATTTACCCTGCCCGCGAGGAACCCATCCCGGGCGTTACGTCCGAGATGATTTTCAAGGACGTCACCGCCCCCGAGAAGGTTCTCCTCAAGAAAGAGGAACTCATGGACTATCTGGCTAACGAGCCGCTGGATGTCCTGGCCACTTTCGGAGCCGGCAACATTGACCGCTTTATTGAGCCCATTACAGAACTGATTAAGAACCGCCTGTGAAACCTATAGTCCGCCATAGCCTGGGCCTGCTGCTTATAGCCGCCTGCGCCACCGTCTGGGTGCTTACCACCGGGATGGCGAAGCGGGAACTGCGTACCCGCACCTGCCAGGGCAAGGGCAAGCTGCAAGTGACGGTAACCGACTCGCTGGAGCGCCGCTTTGTAGCCAGGGCCGATGTGCAGGAGTGGCTGGACAAGGAATACGGGGCCTACGCCGGACTCCCGCTGGACAGCGTGGACCTCACGCGCATCGAAAAGCTCATCTGCTCGCACAGCGCCGTGCGCGACTGCGAGGCATGGATTACGGACGACGGCGTACTGCATGTGGAACTGAGCCAGCGGCAGCCCGTCATCCGCCTGGAAGACGGACAGAACGCATGCTATGCAGACGAAACCGGCTATCTGTTCCCGCTCCAGTCCCGCGGAAGCGTGAAGGTGCCCGTGGTGAGCGGAAAGATTCCCTTCCCCGTGCAGAAAGGCTTCAAGGGCTATCTGGAAGAACCGGAGAACGCCCTTTGGCTGAGCCGGGTCATCGGCCTTATGAATTATATGGAAGGAACCGTGTGGGAGAAAGATATCCAGAAGATCACGGTACGCGGGAACGGAGAACTGGTGCTGTACCCCGTCCAGGGAAAGGAGGAATTCCTCTTCGGCCCTCCCGTGCGCATACCGGAGAAGTTCAAGCTGCTCACGGCCTACTACAGGAGCGTGGCTCCCAGCAAAGATCCCGGATACTACTCCAAGGTAGACCTCCGGTACCGGAAACAATTGGTTTGCAAGAAATAAAACACATTCTATATGGAAGAAAAGTACATAGCCTCCATTGATTTGGGCAGTTCCAAATTCGGCATCTGCGTAGCGCGGGTGAACGGGGACGATGTCCAGATTGTCTATTACAAGGAGACCCCTTCGGAGGGTATCCGTTCGAGCCTCATCGCCAATCCGATGAAAGCCTCGCAGAAGCTCAAGGAAGCCATCCGCGAGGCCGAACAGGAGCTTATGATCCAGATTCTCCAGGTGGTGGTGGGCATGCCCCGCAATGAGATTGCTCAGGTGACGGCATCGGCCCGTATCGACCGCTCCAATCCCGACGACTACATTACCGCGGAGGAAGTGGCCAACCTCAAATCCATCGCTCTGGAGACCTATCCGCTGGATAATCCCGACAAGCAGATTATCTACGGCGCCGTGGCCCAGTCCTTCTCCATCGACGACGAAATCCAGCTGGTGGAAGACGAGGTGGTAGGTACCCTGAGTTCGGTGCTGGAAGGCAATTTCAAGGTGTTCGTGGGCAACCGCAGCGCCACCACGGCCCTGGACAAGATTTTCAATCAGCTGGGCATCGCCATCGCCAAGAAGTACTTCCTGCCGGAGGTAGTGGCCCACACGGTGCTCACCGACGAGGAGCGCTCCAGCGGCGTAGCCCTGGTGGATGTGGGTGCCGGTGTCACGTCCCTGGCCATCTACCATGGAGGTATCATGAGGTATTATGCATCGATACCTTTCGGCGGAAAGGCCGTCACAGGGGATGTGCGCACGGAATGCTCCATCTCCGAAGACCTGGCCGAAAAGATCAAGAAACGCTTTGGCGCCTGCCTGCCCGGCAAGCTGGCTTCCCTGAGCGAGAAAGTGCTGCAGATCCGTGTAACCGAGCCCTACAAGGAGGTTCCGGTGCGCTATATTTCCGAAATCATTGACTGCCGCTGCCGCGAGATAGTGGATGCCATCCTCTATTATATCCAGGAGAGCGGCATGCAGAACTCCCTGCGCAGCGGAATCGTAATTACCGGCGGCGGGGCCGAACTGGCCAACTTCGTCTCCCTGGTGAAGGAGATGTCCGGCTACGAGGTGCGCAAGGGCTATCCCCGCTTCATGTTCTCCGCCTCGGTGGGAAGCGGTGTGTATGCCACCGGTGCCACATCGGCCATCGGAATGGTGCTGGCCGCCAAGGAAGACCGTCTGCCGGATTGCGTGAGCATACCCGAGCGGGCGGTGGAGGAAGAGGAAGAGATGATGGAAGTGGAGGTAACCGACGAGACCCCCGTCCTGAACACCATTTCCGACGAGGAACTGGCCAGCGGCGAAACGGGCAGCCTCATCTCTCCCGAGGAATTCGGCGAAGCCGTGAAGAAGGAGAAGAAGAATAAGACCACGACCGTCAAGGTCAAGAAGAGACCCGGAATCATCACCGTAGCCTGGACCAAGATCAAGAATTCGGCTCTGGTTTTCTACGATGACGAAAACAAGGAAAATATGGAGGAGTAATAGCCATGAAAGACGACTATAAGAAAGAAATCATTCCCACCGACTGGAACGATGAGAACGCCATTATCAAAGTGATTGGCGTAGGTGGCGGCGGCTGCAATGCCGTGAACTACATGTACCGTCAGAACATCCAGGGTTGCAGTTTCATCGTGTGCAACACCGATGCGCAGGCCCTCCAAATCAGCGAAGTGCCCGTGAAGATCCAGATGGGCCAGAACGGCCTGGGAGCCGGAACGGATCCTACCGCCGGCCGTAACGCCGCCCTGGAAAGCCAGGACGAGATTGCCCGCAAGGTTCTGGACTGCGGAACCAAGATGCTCTTCATCACTGCCGGCATGGGCGGCGGTACCGGCACCGGTGCCTCCCCCGTCATTGCCAAGATGGCCAAGGACCGCGGCATCCTTACCGTGGCCGTTGTCACCATCCCCTTCCGCAACGAAGGCAACGAGAGTCAGTCCAAAGCGGTGGACGGAATCCACGAACTGGAGAAGAACGTGGACTCGCTCCTGATCATCAACAACGAGAAACTGTACCAGTTCTTTGGAGACACTTTGATCCAAGAAGCCTTCCCCAAGGCCGATGAAGTGCTGGCCACCGCTGTCCGCGGCATCATCGAAGTCATCAGTTGCCCGGGCTACATCAACGTGGACTTCCAGGATGTATGTAAGATGATGCGTAACTCCGGCATGGCCCTGATGGGCAGCGGCGAAGGCTCCGGCAACGACCGCCTGGAGCTGGCCGTGAAGGGTGCTTTCGAGAGCCCGCTGCTCAATGATTTCGACTTGAAGACCGCCAAGAACGTGCTCATCAACATCACCACCGGCAACAACGAGCGCGGCGCCAAGATGAGCGACCTGGAGCGCATTGACGACATGATTTCCGAGTACACCGGCGATGCCAACCATTTCAAGAAAGGCATCATCTGGGACAACGATCCCGAATTCGGCGACAAGGTGCGCATCACGGCCATCGTGACGGGTTTCGAGATGGACCTGGGCGGTCTGGGCCTCAACAAGGACCTGGGCAATCTGGTCATCATTGACGAAAACTTCCAGTGGGAGCAGCCCCGCCACGAAGGCGAGGTAACCATCCCCGCCGGTCCCGATACCATCAAGATAGGCTACAACAACTCTGACAACGCCAAGCACTTCAACTTCGCCTCCGAGCACAAGCCCGTGCTGTGCGTAGATCCCGGCGAAAGGAAGGCCGATCTGGAGAACATCCCCGCCATCCGCCGTGCGCATAACGGATAAGCGTGAGATAGAACTCCCTGCCTGGCAATAAGTTACAAAAATCCTCCTCGGAAATTTCCTGAGGAGGATTTTTATAATGTATTAGCAATTAAATATTTCCGTATCATGGGCTATTTGCGGCCCAGCTTCTCGGCGACGAAGGTCATGCGGCGGGCGAACTCCTTGCGGCCGATGAAGCCCAGGATGGCGGCGATGCCCAGGCCGCTGGCGGCGCCCGTCAGCGCAAGCCGCAGGCTGTTCATCACCTTGCCCATAGGATATTCGTTCTTCTTGATGTACTCTTCCAGAACGGTCTCCAGGGCCTCTGCGGTCATAGGGCCGCGGTACATGTCCAGGTCGTCGAAACCGAAGGCGGCGCCGGTAATGTACTGGCACACCTCGAAACAGTTCTCGTAGTGCTCTTCCTTCCAGAACTTGTCCACGTCCTTGGCCAGGAAGGGGGCAGTGGCAGCATCGTCAAACACCTTGGCGCGGGGGGCTACGGGCCGATTGGGATCCACCGGCTTGGTGGGGAGGCCTGCGCCGGCCTTGACGCCGAAGGCCTCAAACTGCTCGGGAGAGACGAAGAGATAGGAAGCGATGTCCCACATATCGGCCACGAAGGTGGCGCGCTCCTTCACCAGTTCCACCACGGCTTCCACGTACTCACGCGTGAAGATGTGGTTGGCAAAATCGGCCC
>Ga0265298_10003650_pt1 | contig 20158 bp, 21 predicted proteins | sample AusTroGonzalo_MG_3_FD_193486 | JGI IMG/M metagenome (GOLD analysis project Ga0265298, IMG submission 193486) | Bovine rumen microbial communities from tropical cattle in Woodstock, Queensland, Australia - Gonzalo_01 | ecosystem: Host-associated > Mammals > Digestive system > Stomach > Rumen ... | reverse complement strand
GACGCCCAGGGCGGATATCCAGTGGGTGGTAACGGAATTCGGTGCCGTCAACCTGTATGGAAAATCCCTGCAGGAGCGTGCTAAACTGCTCACCAGCATAGCCCATCCCGCCCACCGCGAGGCCCTCGAGCGTGCCGCCTTTGAGCGTTTCGGCCGATAATTAAAACCCCGCCAATATGAAATACCAGTTCCGTACCCTCATCAAGAAATGGGTGGCTTCCAGCCTGATCCTCCGCATCTTTGTGGGGCTTGTCATAGGTGCCGTACTGGCATTGCTGGTTCCAGGCTGGACCTGGATAGGAGTGTTCGGGACACTCTTTGTGAGCGCGCTTAAGGCTATCGCCCCCATCCTGGTGGCCATGCTGGTCATTTCTTCCATTGCCAAGGCCAACGGAGGGCTGGGCTCCCGTTTCGGGACGGTGATAGGCTTGTATATCATCAGTACGCTGTCCGCCGCCCTGGTGGCGGTGGCAGGAAGTTTTCTGTTCCCGGTCACCCTCCAGTTGCAGGATGTGGTGGAGGCCAGCGCCCCCGCCGCCCTCTCGGATGTGTTCAGCAACCTGCTCACGAATATGGTCACCAACCCCGTGACCTCCTTGGCTACGGCCAATTACATTGGCATCCTCTTCTGGTCCATCTTGGTGGGCCTTGGACTCAAGATAGCGGCCACCCACCAGACCGTCCAGGTGGTGTCGGACCTGGCCGATGTGGTTTCCCTCATCGTGCGCTGGATTATCCAGTTCGCTCCTTTCGGCATCATGGGCCTGGTGTTCTCGGCCGTGTCGGAAAGCGGGTTGGAGATTTTTACCACGTATGGCCGCCTCATCCTGGTGCTGGTGGGCTGCATGCTCTTCAATACCCTCGTCATGAATCCCCTCTGGTCCTTCCTGGCCACCGGAAAGAATCCTTATCCGCTGCTTTGGACCTGCCTCAAGGAGAGTGGACTGCAAGCCTTTTTCACCCGCTCGTCGGCCGCCAATATTCCCATCAACATGGCCCTTTGCAAGAAGCTGGAACTGGATAAGGATTTTTATTCAGTCAGCATTCCGCTGGGGGCTACCATCAACATGAATGGCGCAGCCGTCACCATTACGGTGATGACGCTGGCCGTGGCCCACACCCTGGGCATCGAAGTGAGTTTCGCCAGTGCCGTGTTCCTGAGCGTGGTGGCTACGCTGGGCGCCTGCGGCGCTTCCGGGGTGGCCGGAGGTTCTCTTCTGCTCATCCCCATGGCCTGCTCTTTCCTGGGCATAGGCAACGACATCGCCATGCAGGCGGTGGCCGTAGGCTTCATTATAGGCGTGGTGCAGGATTCCGTAGAAACGGCCCTCAATTCCAGCGGAGACGTGTTCTTCACCGCCACGGCCGAATACCGAGAGTGGCGCAAGGGAAAGTAGCCCGGTTTTAACTATTTAACTGTTTTGAGTTTGGCTTTCATGGCGTAGTAGCTGGGTCGGGAACCAAAGCCCGCGGCTTCGATGGCCTCTCCCAGCGTGGCGTCAGGATTTTCGCTCAGATACGTATCTACATACGAGATTCGCAGGCGGTTTACATACGTGAAGAAACCGCCTAATTCGCTTTTAACCAGTCCCGATATGTAGGTGCGGTTGTAGCCGCAGCGCTCCGCTACATCGTGAAGGGTAAGGTGCGGGTCCTGGAAGGCCTTCTGCTCCTCCACCACGGCGCGGATGGCGGCTAGCATCTCATCCTTCTTGATCTTGGGAATATTGCGTTTATAAACTTGTTCGGCCTGTTCGGCGGAGTCTTCTTCCACGGGCCGGGTGCGGTGGGGATTCAGGGCGGTAATCACAAAGAGTACGGCCGATGAGGCAATAAGGAGCATAATCACGGCCATCACCGCCGGGTTGTCCAGCAGGGCTCCGGCCCAGCAAAGGACTACGTTGATTCCTACGAACATCAGCCACACGCGGGCCTGTACCACGGGGAAATCGGCCGGATTGGAATAGTCGTCGGAATCAAAGCGGCTGCTCCATACACGCACGACGGCCACCGAGGTGAAGCACACGCCCGTGATCAGAAGGCCCAGGATGTGCAGCACGAAGTTCTCTAACCTATTGTCCACTACTTGCTCTCCGGGAATGATGGCCAGCACCAGGGCGGCCACTAGCGCCAGACCCACCGGGATGCCGGCAATGATCGTTGGCCACAGCCACTTTTTCCACTGCATGACACTCCCAAAATATGAGAACAAGATTATGGAGAAGTGATATATGATCACCGGCAGGAAAAAGAGTCTAACCAGGAACCAGGCGTCCGCGCTTTCCGGCTGGAGAACGTAGGGGAGGAGGCACAGGGAACTGAGCCAGGCTGCCGTCACAAAAGGCCTGCCGGGGTAGTAGTACCGTGGATTGCGGTTGTACGGGGGGCACATGTGGAACCAGCGCACAGCTGCGCAAACCAGGCAGACGGCTACATAGACCGCCGCTGTCACGCCGCAAAAATATGGGAGGGTGAGTGACACTACATGTGCAGTTAGCGGAACAAATTTACGAAAAAATATTTAATCTTGTTGACGCAGATTTACACGCTTTGGACGCAGGCGATACATGCATTCGCGCAGACGCGCGTATATTTGTGGCCGATAACATGAAATATTATGGATTGGCAAGACATCCTGATGATTGTAATAGCGGCCCTGCTCTTTCTGGTGTGGTTGCCGGTTCTTTTTTATTCCGTCCACAAAGCGCTGCGGAATGAAGAGCGTCATTCCCGGCTTAATCAGGAATCTCAAAAAGAGAACATAGAATGACGATGGAAACACAACAACGGTATGAAGCTCCCGTTGCGGAGGTGGTGATATTGCACACGGAAGGAATCATCTGTGAGTCCGGTGTGCAGTCCACCATTCCCGGTTATGAAGACGCCATTGAGATTTAGGGAGGGGAAAGCGATGAAAAAGTTCGTATGGTTCATCCTGGTCCTGGCGGCCATGGCCGCCTGCCAGAAAGTCGAAGATAATGGCACGACAGAAGAGCCCAAGATGGTAGAGGAAGCCTACACCCTTACCATGGAGGCTTCCAAAGGCGCAGATACCAAGGCACTGAGCCTGAACAGCAGCACACTCAACGCCTATTGGAAAACCGGCGAAACAGTAGCCGTCTATCTGGGTGGCACTTATCTTGGCCAGCTCGCGGCTACGGCCGATGGTACGGACGCCACCAAGGCCATGCTTTCCGGAGTGTTGGACTCTGTTACCGGCGTGGCCCAAAACTCGGTCCTCACCCTGCTCTTCCCGCGGAAAGACTGGGATTACACCGGCCAGAACGGCTCCGCACCCAATGAGGCAGGCCCGCTGGCCACGCAGTACGATTATGCTACCGCAAGCGTCACCGTGGCTTCGGTGAACACTGGAAATAAGACCATTGCCGTTACCTCTGGCGCTCACTTCGTAAACCAGCAGAGCGTATACCGTTTCAGTTTCAAGGTGGGCGGAATGCCTCTCAGCGTCAAGGAACTCACCGTGTCCTCAGACCATAATAAGCTGGTCACCTTCCGCAGTTACAGCGGTGGCTGGACCTCCACCTATGGCAACCTCACCGTCACGCCCGAATCGGCCACCGACAGTTTTCTGTACCTTTCCCTCCGCAACGAGAATACCAATCCCACGGAGGCCGACAGGTTTTCCTTTGTCATAATTGGTGAAAACAATGCCCTGTACCTGGGTAACAAAGACATTCCCGGCGACAAACTGGGCGACGGCAGGTTCGTCAGCGCCCAGAATATCTCTGTAACCAAGTCCAACCTGGCCCAGAGCGGCTCCGCAACCGAAGTTTGGTAAGTTATGAAAACAAAAGTCATCCTTATCATAACCATCCTCTGCGCTTTCGCAGGAAACTGGCAGACGGCCTGGGCTAACCCTATATTCGTGTCGGATGTGTGGATTATCGGCCATACGAATGGCAGTCAGTACGCGTGCGCCATATCCGGCCCTGGGGGTACGATAAAGCAGTACGGCCCCTCCAGTGGCACGAGTCGATTCTTCAACGAAGAACTCAGCATCGGCAGCGGCATCACCATGTCGCTCGTAGGCTCGCTCAATTTCACCAACGCGAGCAATGCTACTGACGTGAATACCGGCGATTTTAATTTCAGCCTCGTCTTCACCTCCACGGAGTATTACTTTGCGGGCGCCACCGTGACTACACTGACGGGTGCCGGCGTCTCGGGCTGCACGGTCAACGGTACATACACTAAGACGCTCTCCATTACCATCCCCAATAGCACGTCATTCGGCAAGATTAACCTCACCATGGCTACCCGCACGCCGCTCAACTATTGCACCATCAGCGGCATCGATGACATTTACGTCGATTACGGCGAGGTCTGCCCGGAGCCCATTGTCACTCTCGAGGACCAGACGCTGCAAAAGGACGTGGACTACACCCTGAGCTACACACAGGGCACTGTAGGCAGAAGTGTTACCGTCACCGGTACGGGAGATTACGTAGGCTGGAAGTCTCAGCACTACAGCTTACGCGAGCCTGCCCTCACCGACCTGCACTCGCTCGGCACCAACATCTACGAGATAGCTACGCAGCAGGATCTGGATTACCTCGCCCGCATCGTCAATGGCAAGATTGGCGTTATCCCTAGCAATAATTGCAAAGACCTCACCTTCCGCCAGACTGCTGATATCGCATACGGATACACTACAGACTGGAACGCGGATTGTTCTGAGAATAATTTCACCCCCATCGGCGGCTATGGCTGTAGTTTCCGCGGCACCTTCGATGGTCAGGGTCACACCATCAGCGGTATCCGCGTCTGGAAGACAGGCGTAGGCACCGATGCTACCAGCCTTGGGCTCTTCGGATACGTCGCGGATGGAGGCACGGTGAAGAACGTCGTTCTCAGCGATGCCAAGATAGCCGGCTATGAGAATATTGGCGGAATCGTGGGCTACATCGCAAGAAGTGTCGTCAGTGACTGCTATGTCTACCACACCTTTGTGCGGCACGACCCACATTCTCCTGGAGACTACATCGCCGGGTACCAAGACGCCTCCACTATCACCCGTTCCTACTACCGTGCCTGCGAAATCCATTCAGATTGGTCCAGGAAACACAACATCTTTACCCTCTCCGCCGGAGCTGGCGTGGTGCTGCCCACGCGCACCGACGGAACCATTGTCAACGCCTCGCTGACCACCTACGCTGATGGCATTGCCCTCAACGGCTCGCAGTACTACACCGCCGGTACTGACCTCGCCCTTTCCTACAACGGAAATGTGCCTCAGGGTTACGAAGTCTACTTCAGTACAACTGGTGGTGCGCTCAACGGCTCGATTCTTACTATGCCTGCCGCTGATGTGGAGGTGACCGCCATTGTTGGTCCCGCTGTTGAAATGGCCCTCGTCGCCAACCAGGCAACCTTAGCAGGTCAGACAAAATACTGGGCAACATTCTACCATCCTACGCGAAACTGTACTCTTCCCGCAGGTGCACAGGCGTTCATTATGAAGTCCGACCATGCCCTCTATCGCATAGGCGATGGATTTATCGTTCCAGCAGGCTGTGCTGTCGTCATCATGGCGGACTCCGCCTCCATTGAAATGGCCGTCACAGAAGCTGATGCACCTTCTGTGACCGGCAACATCCTCCAGGGCACGTCGGCCTCCACTACCGCCCCTGCGGGTGCGCACGTGTTAAGCCAGTTAGGGGAGACCTTCGGCTTCTTTGAATTCACCGGCACGATCCCGGCCAACAAAGCATACTATGTGGAATAACTGTCTAATCCCTTTTCTCCTCTTCAATTAACCTGGGAATAAGTTCATTGGGATTCACTGTGCTCAATAGCGCAACGGCAAACCATTTCTTCCCCAAGTCTTTCAAAGAAGCCCCGACCAGATAAACGTCATCATCTATGATGAGAAACCGGTCGTGGGCTTTCTTGAACAGCCTCACATCAATGGCGGGATACTGCTGGTTGTGCTTTTCCAGATCGAGCTTGAACTGATTGGATATCTGTTGGGTGAATATCTCGGCTTTTACGCTATTGGGGCGCTTGTCAAGCATTGTCAGTACAGTGTCATCAACGTAGTTGTCAATAAGAACTATCCTTGTATCGGCCTTCTTTAACAAGTCACAGATAAACTCATATGCATCGTAAATCTGGCCGTCAAAGAAGATTCCCTGTTGGGGTTTAAAGGATTGTTCCTCCAGCCTGGAATACAAGTTCTCAATCTTATGGTCAGATTCCAGCAGTTTGTATTCAATGCGGTCCAGGCGTTGGAATACCTGGGCATTGGCAACCAAAAAGCGGCGCATGGCGACGAGGGCCCTCATAATCCGGATATTTGCGTCAAGGGCACGTTTAGAAGTCAGTACACTGCTAAGCATAGAAACCCCAAGTTCAGTGAATGCATACGGGTTGCTTCGGCGCTTACTCCATCTTGAGGTCGCATTTTGCGACCGCAAATTCTCAAACTCATCCTGAGTTAGTTGAAACATAAAATCTTGAGGGAAACGCTCCAAGTTGCGTCTGACCTGCTCATTCAATCTCTTCGTTAGGACGCCATATTCTTGCGCAATATCTTCGTCCAGAATAACCTGAACATTGCGAAGAGTAAGAATCTTGTTCTCGATAGATTCTTGTGGTATACTGTTGGTGGTTGTAACCGACTCGGGATTCTGATTGACGTGTATTTCTTTTTTTTCCATAAAACGATGATTGTGGTTATTAAAGGGTTAACGCCGATATCCCCGGAAGAATCCGGGTATCGGGGTAAAAATGATATTCTTTGTGAAGGGAGCGCCTTCCGGAAGGGAATGGCCCTGCTCCTGGTTTCCTTAACGGCCGAATTCACGACCGAACTGCCGAAAGCAAAGAGAATTAAGGTCGCTGAGGGAAGCAAGCGTGGATGCCGAAAGAGCGGCATATCAGATAATTTTACTATCTTTGCAAGCTAAAACACAATTGCTATGGCAGAGAATACCCTCCTGGAGAAAGTACTGAGCCTTCAGGACAAATACAAGAAGCTGGAAGAGCAACTGGCCGACCCCGCAGTGATTGCGGACATGAAGAAGTTTGTCCAGCTCAACAAGGACTACAAGGAATTGCAACCCATCATTGCCGCCGGCCTGGAATATAAGAGGCTGGTGGAAGAATTGGCGCAGGCCAAGGACATCCTTATCAACGAAAAGGACGAGGATCTCAAGGAAATGGCCAAGGACGAGATTGCAACCATCGAGCCCAAACTCCCGGAAATGGAGCAGAACATCAAGCTCCTCCTCATTCCGGCCGATCCTGACGACAGCAAGAACGCCATGGTGGAAATCCGCGGCGGCACCGGCGGTGACGAAGCCGCCATCTTCGCAGGAGACCTCTTCCGCATGTATCAGCATTTTGCCGAGCGCCGCGGCTGGAAGCTCGAAATCTCCGACCAGGCCCCCGGTACGGCCGGCGGTTACAAGCAAATTGTGTTCAAGCTTTCCTCTGCCAGCGACGGCGTATACGGCGTCATGAAGTACGAATCCGGCGTGCACCGCGTGCAGCGCGTGCCCCAGACGGAGACCCAGGGCCGCATCCAGACATCGGCCGCTTCCGTAGCCGTGTTCCCCGAAGCCGGCGAGTTCGATATTGAACTGAACCCGGCCGATATCCGCAAGGACCTCTTCTGCGCCTCCGGCCCCGGCGGCCAGGGTGTTAACACCACCTACAGCGCCGTGCGCCTCACCCACATCCCTTCCGGAATCGTGGTCCAGTGCCAGGAGGAGCGTTCCCAGCTCAAGAACCTGGACCGTGCCATGGAAGAGCTCCGTACCCGTCTGTACAACATGGAGCACCAGAAGTATCTGGACGGCATCGCCGCCAAGCGCAAGACCATGGTTAGCACCGGTGACCGCAGCGCCAAGATCCGCACCTACAACTATCCGCAGGGCCGTGTGACGGACCACCGCATAGGCTGGAGCATGTACAACCTGCCCGTCTTCATGGACGGTGACATCCAGGAGTGCATAGACCAGCTGCAGATTGCCGAAAACGCCGAAAGGCTCAAAGAAGCAGGGGAGGAAGCATAATGGGTCGCAACCGAGAAGAAGTCCAGGCCTTGGGACGCAAGAGCGTCTACAGCCAGACATATGCTCCCGAAGTGCTGGAAACCTTCGAGAACCAGCATCAGGACAATGACTACTGGGTGCGTTTCAACTGCCCCGAATTCACGACCCTCTGCCCCATCACGGGTCAGCCGGACTTCGCGGAGATCCGCATCAGTTATGTCCCGGACAAGAGAATGGTGGAATCCAAGAGTCTCAAACTCTATCTGTTCAGTTTCCGTTCCAACGGTGACTTCCACGAAGACTGCGTGAATACCATCATGAAAGATCTGGTGAAGCTGATGGATCCCAAATACCTGGAAGTAACGGGCTTCTTTACTCCCCGCGGAGGCATCTCCATCTTCCCGTACGCCAATTACGGCCGTCCGGGCACCAAGTGGGAGCAACTGGCCTGGGAAAGGCTTTCCAAGCACGAGTAACAAAAAAACCGGTCCATCGACCGGTTTTTTTATGCTTTGGGCGTTGCTGCCAGGGTAATCTGTGCCTGGGCGCAGCGCTTGCCTGAAACTGACAGGCTGGCTTCACATACGAAGAGGCTGCCTTTGTGTTCCTGCAGGGTGCAGGTGATTTCGCAGGTGTCGCCCGGCTTCACTACCCCTCTGAACTTGACACCATCCAGGCCGCGATACACCACCAGGTGGTCCTTGAATACCTCAGGATACAACTGGCAAGTGCTCTGGGCCATGATTTCACACAGGATGACGCCCGGTACAATGGGATTGCCGGGGAAGTGGCCACGGCAGTAGAAAGGGTCTTCCGGAACGGTATACCAGGCATGGCCGACACCTTCTGCATCTACCTCCATGCTGTCTACCAGCAGCATGGGCTCCCGGTGGGGGAGAATCCCCATAATTCCCTCGCGGTCCATTATTATCCCCTATAAGGTCTGAAGGCTACGCAGGCATTGTGTCCGCCGAAGCCGAAGGAATTGGAGAGGCCCAGGGTGAGGTCCGTCTTGACGGCCACATTGGGCGTGTAGTCCAGGTCGCATTCCGGGTCCGGGGCATCCAGGTTGATGGTCGGCGGGCAAATGCCTTCCTTCAAGGCCAGGATGGTGGCGATGGCCTCGGCGGCGCCGGCGGCACCGAACATGTGGCCGGTCATGGACTTGGTGGAGGAGATATGGGCCTTGTAGGCGAAGTCTCCCAGGGCCAGTTTGCAGGCCAGGGTCTCGGCCAGGTCGTTCAGGTGGGTGCCTGTCCCGTGAGCGTTGATATAGAGGTTGTCCTTGGACGAATCGAAACCGGCTTCCTCCAGGGCGTCCTTGATGGAACGGGACTGGGTGCTGGCGTCCGGACGGGGAGCGGTGGCGTGGTAGGCGTCGCAGGTGTTGCCGTAGCCCACGATTTCCCCGAAGATGGTGGCGCCGCGCTCCAGGGCGTGATCCAGGGACTCCAGGATGAGGACGGCGGCGCCGTCACCCATCACAAACCCCTGCCGGTTGGCGTTGAAGGGGAGGGAGGAATACTTGGGATCCGTGGCGCGGGTGAGGGCCTTGGCGTTGTAGAAGCCGGCCACGCCCAGCGGAATGGAGGCGTGCTCGGAACCGCCGGCTATGATGGCGTCGGCATAGCCATGGCGTACGGCGCGGAAAGCCTCGCCAATGCAGTGGCTGGACGTGGCGCAGGCCGTCACGATGTCCAGGCACGGGCCCTTGGCCTGGTGCTTGATGGCAATGTGGCCGGCGGCGATGTTGGAGATCATGGTGGCGATGAACAGCGGGGAAATCCACTTGCCGGATGGATCTTCAATCATCTTGGCGGTCTCGCGGAACTGTACGTCGAAGCCGCCGATGCCGGAACCCACATAGACGCCCAGGCGGAAAGGGTCGATGTTGGCCCCTTCGCCCTCCGTAACCAGGCCGGACTGCTTCATGGCTTGCCACGCGGCGGCCATGGCATACAGGGTGAAGTTGTCCTGCTTGCGGATGAAAGGCTTGTCCATGCCGAATTTCTCGGCATCAAAGTCCTTGACTTTTCCGGCAAAGGTGACGGGCATGTCCTTGAAAGACTCGACATAGTCAATACCGCATACGCCGTTGATGAGGTTGTTCCAGAAGGTCTGGACATCTTGTCCTACGCAGGAGATGACCCCCATGCCGGTTACTACGACTCGTTTCGGTTCCATATAAAATTTCTTTTTTCTCTCTCTTTTAGATTCTTCGCTTCGCTCAGAATGACAAACAGAATGACAAATGTGTGTCGGCCAGAAGCTTTTCTGCTCCGCCAATGATATCGTCCACTATGGCGGCGGCGGGCTCAGTCCGGCGGATCATGCCGGCCACTTCGCCGGCGAGGAAGCTGCCGCCCGAAAGGTCTCCGTCGAAGACGGCCTTGCGGAGGGAACCCGTGCCGAAGGCGCGGATTTCATCGGCCGATACATTCGGGTCTGCCTCCATCTTGGCGAACTGCTTGGTGAAGGGAGTCTTGAGGCTGCGCACGGCGTCTCCAAGGCTCTTGCCCGTGACCATGGTGCCGATGTCGGAAGCTTTGATGAGCCTTTCCTTGTACACCGGGTGTACGCGGCACTCATCGGCCACCAGGAAACGCGTTCCCACCTGCACACCGCAGGCGCCCAGCAGGAAGGCGGCCGCGGCTCCGCGTCCGTCGAAGATACCGCCTGCGGCCAGCACCGGGATGGTTACGGCATCCACCACCTGCGGCACCAGGGCCATGGTGTGGATGTCTCCCACGTGGCCTCCGGACTCGGCGCCCTCGGCAATGACGGCGGTGGCGCCCAGTTCCTGCATCTTGATGGCATAGGCCACCGAGGCTACCACGGGGATGACTTTGATACCGGCTGCCTTCCAGGCCTCCATATAGGGGGCGGGACTTCCGGCACCGGTGGTTACGATGCCCACGCCTTCCTCTACCACCAGGGCGGCTATGTCGGCCGCGTTGGGGGCGGCCAGCATGATGTTGACGCCGAAGGGCTTGTCCGTGAGCTGGCGGGCCTTGCGGATTTCTTCCCGTACGGCTTCCGTGCCGGCGTTGATGGAGGAAATGAGGCCCAGGCCACCCGCATTGGATACGGCTGCCGCCAGGCGGGCATCGGCAATCCATGCCATGCCTCCCTGGAAAATGGGCTTCTCAATTCCCAGTATTTGCGTGATGGCTGTCTTCATATAAGCTTACAAAGATAGTGAATTTACAACACATTACAAAAAGGGCGCAGCGTAGACGCCTGGGTGGCAAGGTATTTAGCATGCTCAACTCTTTGTTTTCCTTACGTTTTTAGTTATCTTTGTAAGCTATTTTAACTTAACCATGAGAACAACTGAGCAAAGTTCTAACTACGAACACTTGGACTTTATGTCCACCCGGGAAATCCTGGAAGGAATCAATGAGGAAGACCGCCGTGTACCCGTGGCGGTGGCCGAGGCTATCCCCGCTATTGAAAAACTTGTCGACGGAATCGTGGAACGCGTCCCCAAGGGCGGCCGCGTTTTCTATACCGGCGCCGGTACTTCGGGCCGATTGGGCATCGTAGATGCCTCCGAAATCCCGCCTACCTATGGCGTGCTGGACACCTTCATCGGCATCATGGCCGGTGGTGACGGTGCCATCCGCAATGCCGTGGAAGGGGCCGAAGACAACGCAGAGCAGGGCTGGCTGGACCTCCAGGCCTTCAACCTCACCCCCAACGACGTGCTGGTGGGCATCACCGCTTCCGGCGGTGCTCCCTACGTGGTGGGAGCCATCCAGAAGGCCCGTGAATTCGGCATGCTCACTGGCGCCATCACCAACAACGAAGGCAGCGCCGTGGCCCAGGCCGCAGAGATTGCCATGGTGGCCAAGGTGGGTCCCGAGTTCGTGACCGGTTCCACCCGCATGAAGTCGGGTACATCGGCCAAGTTGATCCTGAACATGATTTCCACGGCCAGCATGATCCGCCTGGGCCATGTGAAGGGCAACAAGATGGTGGACATGCAGCTCACCAACAAGAAACTGGTAGACCGTGGCACCCGTATGATCATGGAAGGCACCGGCATTACAGACTACGAAGAGGCTAAGCGCATGCTCCTTCAGTATGGCCAGGTGCGTGCCGCCGTGGACGCCTACCTCAAACAGAAATAAAAGCTTATGTGGCAAAGAATCCAAACCCTGTATCTGCTCATCTCTGCCGGTCTGGTGGCCACCCTCTGTTTCGGAACCGCCTATAAGGTGGCAACTCCGGAGGGTATGCAAGCCGTGAGCTACTGGCAGCTGGAGAGTCCCTACTTCGGCATCCTGCTGGGCATCGTGGCCTTCCTCATCGTGTTGGCCCTGGTGGTGTACAAGTCCCGCATCCTGCAGATGCGGCTGGCTGTACTTTCCGGCGTCATGGCCCTGGGCATGCAGTTGTGGCTGGCATACATGTACTTCACCATGGAAGGCCCCGTCTTCCGCTGGACGGTCATTTTTCCGCTGCTCATCTGCCTGTCCAACATGCTGGCCGCCAGGGGAGATTTCCAGGACCAGCTTATGGTGGAAAGCGCCTACAGAGTGAGGGAAAGGAGAAAACGCAACAAAAGGAAATAACACAACTATGAAACCCACATTACTCGTACTTGCTGCCGGTATGGGCAGCCGTTATGGCGGTCTCAAACAGATGGACGGCCTGGGTCCCCACGGGGAAACCATCATCGACTATTCCATCCACGACGCAGTGGAGGCCGGTTTCGGCAAAGTCGTCTACATTGTGCGTGAGTCCTTCAAAGCCCAGATGGAAGAGGCTGTGAAGCAGAAATACGCCGGGGTCAAAACCGTAGACGGAGAACCTCTCCAGTTCGTTTTCGTTACCCAGGAGCTGGATAAGATTCCCGCCGGTTTCACCGTACCGGAGACCCGCGTCAAGCCCTGGGGCACCGCCCATGCCGTGATGATGGCGGCCGATGTCATCCACGAGCCCTTCGCCGTCATCAACGGAGACGATTTCTACGGCAAGGAGTCCTTCAAGATCCTGGGCGACTGGTGCCGTGCCCATGCCAACACCGAGGGCCAGTACTGCATTGTGGGCTTTGAACTGGAGAATACCCTGAGCGAGAACGGCAGCGTTTCCCGCGGTATCTGCTCCTACGATGCCAAGGGCAACCTCACCGACGTGGTCGAGCATCTGGAAATTGCCAAGGAGGCTGACGGAAAGGTTTACGGCAACAACTCCGTGAACGGGGAAACCCATGTGGAGCTGGCCGCCAAAGCCCTGTGCTCCATGAACATGTGGGGCTTCACCCCGGACTACTTCGCCAAGAGCGTGAAGCTGTTCGAAGGCTTCCTGGAGAAAAATATCAACGAACCCAAGAAAGAGTTCTATATCCCTTACGTGGTAGATATGATTGTGAAAAATGGAGAGGGAACCTGCGAAGTGCTTTCCACCCCTTCCCGCTGGTTCGGCGTCACTTACAAGGAAGACCGTCCCGGTGTAGTGGCCAAGTTCGCCGAACTGGTCAGCAAGGGTGTTTATAACAGTCCCCTTTATTAATCCCCATTATGATCCCCATCATGCAATTCCGCGCCCGTAAAGTCAACAATTACGACCTCTATGCCAACCATGCCTGGTATGTTCCGGGAATGGGCGGTATGTTCGGCCTTCTGGCCTGGTTCCTCGTCGGTAACCTCCTGGGTGGTATCCTGGTAGCCATCTTCTCCCTGATGGTTCCCCAGTCGGTAGTACAGAACTACTCCATGCTGGTGGCTTACCCCCTGAGTTTCCTTCCGGCCATGGTATATGCCGCCCACAAGAGCCAGAAGAACAGCCTTTTCGAAACGGGTTATAAGCTCAACAGCAGCCACTTCGGCCCCTTCAAAGCCTGGCAGATTGTGGTCATTACGGTAGTTCTCACCTATGCCACCATGGCATCGGCCGATTATATCAACTACCTCAATTTCAAGTTTACCACTTCTACGCCTGGCATGAAGGAGTTCTATGACAAAGTCGTGGAACTGCTGGGGCAGATGACGGGCGGTCCGTTCTGGAGTTCGTTCCTCCTGGCGGCCATCTTTGCCCCCATCTTTGAGGAGTGGCTGTGCCGGGGTATGATTCTCCGCGGCCTCCTGACCAAGATGAAGCCCGCCTGGGCCATTGTGATATCGGCCCTCTTCTTTGCCGTTATCCACATGAACCCCTGGCAGGCACTCAACGCCTTCATCATCGGCGTCATCATGGGCTATGTGTATTACAAGACGGGCTCCCTCATCCTGACCATGATCATCCACTTCGTGAACAACGGAACGGCCGTGGTCCTGTCCCAGTTCACTTCCCTGGAAGAGGTGGATTTCTGGATTGACATCATGCCCGTGGGTGCTTACATCGCAGTTTCCGTGGTGGGAGTCATTGCCCTGGTCGCCTGTCTCATGGCGTTCCGCCGCATCCCGCTGGAGAATAAGCATGGCAACATGGACACCGTCACGCTCAGCATAGACTAATCATGGAAGAAGAGAAGAAGGACAGATGGGCCTGGCTTTTAAGGAATGACCATAATCACCTGGTCCCCTTTGTGATTATCATCACTACCCTGGTGGCCCTGTGGCTGCTCTTCTTCGCGCACAACAGCGTGTTGTCCTGGATCAAGGCCAGCATGGAGGAGAAGAGCCAGCAGAAAGAGATGGCCCGCCTTCAGAAAGAGATTGAGGAAATGGACCGCGAGATCAAGAATCTCAGGAACAATCCCGACACGCTGGAGACCTTCGCCCGCGAAACCTATCACTTCGCTGCCCCCGGGGACGACGTATACATTGTAGAATAAAGCTTGGACGTGTGTACGGCGGGAACTACGTCGTGCACCCTGAGCCAGGTGGCGCCCCTTTCCAGGGCGGCAAAGTTCAAGACCTGCGTTGAGGGCATCGCTTCTTCGGGAGTGATGCCCAAAACTTTATAAATCATGCTCTTGCGGGAAAGCCCCACCAGAATCTCCTGAGGGAAGGCTTCTTTGACTTCGCCCAGTCTGCGCAGCAGTTCATGATTCTGGCCGATGGTTTTGGCAAAGCCGAAGCCCGGATCCAGGATCCACTCGCGGATGCCTGCGTCGGCCGCCTTCTTCGAAAAAACCTTGAAATAGCGGATGACCTCCGCCACCACGTCGTCGTAGTCCGTGAGGTTCTGCATGGTCTCCGGCGTACCGCGCATGTGCATGGCTACGTACGGAAGGCCCAGCCGGCCTACGGTGGAAAGCATTTCAGGATCCATCTCCCCGGCCGATATGTCGTTCACAATGAAAGGGCCGATGACCTCGTACGCCCGCCGGACAATCTCTGCCCGGAAGGTGTCGATGGAAATCCAGGGTTCGTACACGGATGAGGCCGATTTGGTGTACGAGGGCCCCGTTTTCCGGGGTTCGTACACGGATGGGGCCGGTTTGGTGTACGAGAGGGTAGTGAGCGCCGGCTCCAGGCGGGACCACTCCTCCTCCAGGGAGGGCTGGGTGCTTCCCGGACGGGTGCTGCAGGCGCCCAGGTCCACCACATCGGCGCCATCGGCCCACATCTGGCGGGCGCGGGCGGCGGCATCGGCCCCTGCGGTGCGGCTGGCTGCGTAGAACGAGTCGCCGTTCAGGTTCACGATGCCCATGATGTGGATGTTTCCTATCATAGGAGGGTTACTATCTTTTCCAGCCAGAGGGCGTCGGTGGCGTCGAAAGTGGCCAGTTCCTTGCTGTCAATATCCAGGACGGCCGATACTTCGCCGCCGTCAAAAACGGGCACCACAATCTCGCTGCGGGAGAGGGAAGAGCATGCGATATGGCCGGGGAATTCCTCCACGTCGGGCACTACCAGGGTGCGCTTTTCTTTCCAGGCACTGCCGCAGACCCCTTTGCCAAAGCCTATGCGGAAGCAGGCTTCCGGGCCCTGGAAGGGTCCCAGCACCAGTTGCTGTCCCTGCACGCGGTAGAAGCCGGTCCAGAAGAAATGCATGCGTCCGTGGACCAGGGCCGTCAGGTTGGCCATGCGGGCCACCGGGTCGGCCTCATCTCCCAGGAAGAGTCGGATGTCCTGGTACAGGCGCAAATAACGGAAGGTCTTGAGCGGTACGTGGCAGTAGCCGTCGGGATTTTTGTCCAGATAGTCCTGGTGGCGTTCTTCGGCCAGGTAGAAATTGCGGAGAGGCTCCAGTTCCACCACCAGCGGCGCGCCCACGCGGCGGGCTTCGGCCTCGAAGACAGGCTGGATGAGGGCCTTATCGGCCTCTTCCTTATAATATACGCCCGTGCGGTAACGCGTGCCAATGTCTCCGCCCTGCCTGTTGAGAGTCAGGGGATTTATGATGGTGAAGTACAGTTCGGTGAGCTGGGGGAGGGAAATGCGGGTCTCGTCGTAGCGGACGCGCACCGTCTCTGCAAAGCCGGTGGTGTCTGTATAGACCTCTTCATAGCTGGGATTCTCTCCGTTGCCGTTGGCGTATCCCGCCACGGCTTCCTTGACGCCGTCTACCCCGGCAAAGAAGTGCTGAGCACCCCAGAAACAGCCGGCGGCAAAATAGATTTCCTTCATTTGTAGTCCGTTAAAATATCGTTCAAAGATACAACAATTTTTAGTATCTTTGTACAATTACAATTATCTATGCTAATCGTTTTGGAAGGGCTTGACGGGGCGGGGAAATCCACCCAGGTCAAACGGCTCAGGGAATATTTGACAGAGCGTTGCGGCTCGTTGGAATACATTCATTTTCCGCGTTATGATGCTCCGGTTTACGGGGATTTGATTTCCCGTTTCCTGCGGGGAGACTTCGGCAGCAATGAGACCGTGCATCCGCAGCTGGTAGCGCTCCTGTTTGCCGAAGACCGGCACGGTGCCGCTCCCGCCATGCGCAAGGCGCTGGAGGAGGGAAAGACCGTTCTTCTGGACCGCTATGTATATTCCAATATCGCTTATCAGTGCGCCAAACTGCAGGATTTGCAGGAGCGCCGCAAACTCCGTGACTGGATCTTCAACACTGAATACGGAGACTTTGAGCTCCCGGAACCGGACCTGAACCTGTTTCTGGATGTTCCTATCGGCTTTGTGGAGCAGAGCCTGGCGGCGCATCGCGAGGGCCAGGACCGCAATTACCTCTCCGGAGCCCAGGATATCCATGAGGCTTCCATAGCTTTCCAGAAAGCCGTGAGGGATATGTACGTGGCAGAGACAGCCCGCGATCCCAAGTTCCGCCGCATAGACTGTTCCGGCGCCCAGGGAGAAATGCTTCCCCCGGATGCTATCTTTGACAAGGTGCGCGCCGCCGTAGACCCGTATTTAGCATGAAGCCTTCCTATCAGAAATTCCGCCGCCATACGGCCCGTATTCTGGGAGTAGTCTTTCTCATTTCGGGTCTTCTCAAACTGGTGGATCCGGTGGGTACCATGCTCATCGTCACGGAGTATTTCAAATTCCTGGGCATGACCTTCCTCCTTCCAGCAGCCAAAGGCGTGGGAGTTGGCGTGGCCTGCCTGGAGTGCTTTGTGGGCATCGGCCTCATTACCGGCGTGCTGCGCCGGACATCGGCCATAGTCTGTTATACGCTTTTGGGTTTCTTTACCATCCTTACGCTTCTTCTCTGGATCAAGAATCCCGAAATGGACTGCGGCTGCTTCGGCCAGGCCATTCACCTGACCCATGCCCAGAGTTTCTGGAAGAACGTGGTATTGCTGGTATTGTCAGTTATAGCCTTCACTCCGTTCAAGGAGTTCGGCGCGCCCAAGGGACATAAGCGGGTGGCTGCCATCGTGGCTTGCCTGGCCATAGTCCTGGCGGCCGTTTACTGCAATTCACACCTTCCGGTGGTAGATTTCACGGCCTATAACTGGGGTGCCCAACTCTTCGCTTCCCTGGATGAGAATGCCGACGAGGCCGATTTCCGCCGCGCCCCCATCCTCAGTTTCTCCGATGCGGAAGGGGAGTACCATGACGAACTGGCCGCTGAGGGCCGGGTGGTGGTTTTCTCGGTTTACGACCCCGCCAAGGCCGATTGGGCCCGCCTGGAACAGCAGTACCGTGCTACCTTGGAAACGCGTGCGACGCCGCTGCTGCTGGTATCGGCCAATCCGGCAGAACTGGCCGCATATCCCATCCCGCAGGATATTATGCCCTATTTCTCGGACTACAAGACGCTCATCACGCTCAACCGTTCCAACGGAGGCGGTACCTATTTCTATCAAGGCGAAGTGGTGCATAAATGGAGTGCCCGGCATTTGCCCGGCAGTTATGCCGAAGACCTGGCCGATGATCCGGTGGCCCTCTCTACCCGCCATGTCACCCGCCGCCGTCTCACCGCCCAGGGCTTCTGCGTGGGCCTGTTGGCCATATTCCTGCTGCTGTAGGACTTGCTAAATTTGGTATTTTCAAAAAGAGTTCGTATATTTGCACTCGTGAATGAGATAGAGGACGCCGGTCCCCTATCTTTTTTTATAAGAGGTATGACAAAAGAACAGATCATTCAGGCTATAGAGCCGGCCGTTAAGGAAAGGGGTTGCTTCCTGGTGGAGGTAACCGTCAGCGCTGCCAACGACATCGAGGTTATCATCGAAAAGGAAGAGGGCATCGTGGACTGGGACGACTGCGCCGCCATCGACAAGGTGGTGCATGAGGCCTTCGACCAGGATGTGGAGGATTATGCCCTCACCGTGTCTTCCGCCGGACTGGACCGTCCCTTCAAGGTGCTGCGCCAGTACCAGAAGGCCGTCGGCACGCAGGTGGATGTGAAGTTCAAGGGCGGCAAGCGCATCATCGCCACCCTTACATCGGCCTCCGAAGAGGCCATCGGCCTTAAATATACGGCCCTGGAAGCGGTGGAAGGCAAGAAGAAGAAGGAAAAGGTGGAGCACGAAGACGTGTGCCCGCTCTCCGAGATCAATTCCGTCACCCCCTACATTGAATTTAAATAATACAATCATAAACTAATGGCAAAAGAAAAAGAGAAAGAAATCACCTTGATTGACGCTTTCAAGGATTTCAAGGAAGAGAAAAGCATCGACCGTCCGGTGATGCTGGGTGTCCTGAAGGACGTTTTCCTCACCCAGTTGGCCAAGACCTACGGCAGCGCCGACAATTTCGACGTCATCATCAACGTGGACAAGGGAGACTGCGAAATTTACCAGAACTTCGAGGTTGTGGAAGAGGTGGAAGACCCTGTGACCCAGATTACCCTGGACGAGATCAAGGCCGAAACCGGTGACGACGACTACGAGATCGGCGACACCTTCGCCCGCAAGCTTTCCCTGGCCTCCTTCGGCCGCCGCGGTATCCTGAACATCCGTCAGAACCTTCAGGGCCGTATCATGGACATCGAAAAAGCCAACGTTTTCAAGAAGTACTCCGAGCGTGTGGGTGAGATTTTCACCGGCGAGGTCTACCAGACCTGGAAGAACGAGGTGCTCATCCTGGACGAGGACGGCAACGAACTCCGCATGCCCAAGAACGAGCAGATTCCCGGCGAGCGCTTCAAGAAGAGCGATTCCGTCCGTGCCATCATCAAGAGCGTGGAAATGAAGAACAACACCACGCCCTATATCGTGCTGTCCCGTACCTCCGAGAGTTTCCTCGAGAAACTCTTCGAGATGGAGGTTCCCGAGATTTACGACGGCCTCATCACCGTTAAGAAGGTGGTCCGCATCCCTGGCGAACGTGCCAAGGTGGCCGTGGAGTCCTATGACGACCGCATCGACCCCATCGGCGCCTGCATCGGCGTCAAGGGTTCCCGCATCATGGGTATCGTCCGCGAACTCCGCAACGAGAACATCGACGTCATCCAGTGGAGCTCCAACCCTCAGCTCATGATCCAGCGCGCCCTCAATCCGGCCCGCATCTCCCGCATCGACCTGGGTACCGCTCCCGACGACAAGATCAAGGTATTCATGCAGGCCGATGAGGTCAAGAAGGGTATCGGCAAGGGCGGCGTGAACATCAAGCTCGCCGGTATGCTGGTAGGCCGCGAAATCGAAGTATGGCGTGAACTGCCCCAGAATGAGGAGGAAGAGGACGACGTCCTGCTCTCCGAGTTCTCCGACGTTATCGATCCTTGGGTGATCGAGCGCCTGCAGTCCATCGGTTGCGACACGGCCCGCAGTGTCATGGCCCTCGCACCCGCCGACATCGCCTCCCGCGCCGACCTCGAGGACGAGACCGTGGAAGAGG
>Ga0265298_10003649_pt1 | contig 20161 bp, 7 predicted proteins | sample AusTroGonzalo_MG_3_FD_193486 | JGI IMG/M metagenome (GOLD analysis project Ga0265298, IMG submission 193486) | Bovine rumen microbial communities from tropical cattle in Woodstock, Queensland, Australia - Gonzalo_01 | ecosystem: Host-associated > Mammals > Digestive system > Stomach > Rumen ... | reverse complement strand
GCGCTCCGCAGTTTCGCGGGAGGCTCTTGCCTTGCGCCGTTCTTCGTCAACGGACTTTTCACCGAAAAGGTCCCTTCGGCTTTTTTCAAGAGTTTGAAGACTCCCCTGGGATTCTTCAAGCTTAAGCTTCAATTCTTCAAGTCTAGTGATCGCCTGTCCCAAATTTTCCTTGAACTGCGCCACGGATGAGCGATCCGTTTCCAAGTATTTTTCAACATCAATCTTTCTATCTTGCGCCTTTTTCCACCACGTATTTTTCTTTTCAAGATCCGAAAGCCGCGTATCCACATCATCCATGCAGACATCCGGAAACCACGTCGAAAAAGACGACGTCATTTTCTGCGAAAGTTCCTGCACCTTGTCTTGCGATTTTTTTAGCGCATCCGCCGTGATGTTTTCATCATAAACAAGCTTTGCACGGTCAACAGAAGCATTGTTGACCTTGTTCTGCAAACCATCGGCGATTTCCTTTTTCTGCAAATACGTATTTTTTAAGGATAGCAGTTCCTGCAAAAGAATTCGTGCTGTTTCAAGAGTCGCCGTCTTTTTCCACGGTTCAAGTTTTGCGTTCAAAAGATCAAACGCCGCACCCTCTGCAGTAGCTTCTTCTTTTTGCTTTTGTTCATTTTCGCGGAGAACATCTTCAAGATTCTGTTGACGCGCCACGAGTCCATCCAACGTGCGCTGCAATGTTTCCATTTCGCCATTGATTTTACGCAGTTTCGCAGCAAAATCGTTCAAGCGGTCCGCACCGTTTTCAATTTTCGAGGAATCTTCACACGAGAAGTGTTCACGCGAACCGCAAACAGGACAAGGTTCGCCCACCTTCAAATTGCGGCGGAGTTCAGCGACAACAACGGGAATGTCCTCTTGAATAATGGATTCCTTTTCATTTCGCAAAGCGGTCAAATCAACCAGAACTTGCCCCTTCTCGCAAATCAAGCTTGCAACTTGTTTTTGCTTCAAATCCATTTCACCTTGCAACCGCGCATATTCTTTATGGTGGCGTTCGGCATCGTTAACAAAGCCATTCATTTCAGGCAAAAGATTCACTAGGCCTTCATCGATTTCGTGTTTTGCCAAGTAATCTTGCAAGGCGTAAAATTCCTGTTTTTGACGCTCACACGATTCATCAAATTCTTGCAGCGCCTTTTTCTGCAAGTCATGCGTCTGCGACAATTTGACAATCGTCGCATTTTCCGTTTTCCATTCGGCGGCATAGGATTTCAAGAGCGGAAGCAACGCGTCAATCGTCTCGTCATTTCCATTTTCATCAATGTACTTCTCAACTCTTTTCAGCGCAAGTTCGTTATCGGAAATACGCTTGTTGGCCTCGTTAATTTTATCTTCAATCGCTTTAATTTCCGAAGAGGTTCGTACGATATCGCTATCCACATTTTTTATCTGGCCACGTCCATTGCGAATGTCTCCATCAATAGCAGACACCTGAACCCACAGCGTTTCATTGGCAAAATAATCCGCCTTGCATTTTTCGAAAGCTTTTTGCTTTTCGGAATTTTCATGGGCCGCTTTTTCAAGGTTGGACTGCGCGTCGGGCAATTTTCCCTGGCACGAATCCAACTGAGCTCTCATACGATCAAAATTTTCACGGACAGATTTTAGCTCCGCATATGAAAATTCCACTTCTTGCGCATGCAATGCAAGTTCCAGCCTTTTACGGTTCGGTTCAAACGAAGTCTTTTCGCGTTCGGCAATTTCAAAATCAACATTCGCCTTATTCAAACGGGATTCAATGCCATGCAAAGTTTCAAACCACGTACAAATATTGCGGAAACGTTCTTCGTTGTGGGTCAGTTTCTCCTTTTGCAACGTGGCTTCATCAATTTTTCCATTCAACGCCGCCAATTCATCTTCGCTGAGCAACGTTACGGCACCCATTTTATTTTCAACATCTTCAACAGCCTTATTCGAAGACGCGTATAAGTCATGGACGGCAACTGCAATTTTTCTGTAAATGCTATCGCCAGTCAGCTTTTCAAGAATCGCCGCGCGTTCGTTTTCGTTACACTTCAAGAACTTATTGAACTCGCCCTGAGCAAGCATCATGGACTTGGTAAACTGTCCAAAATCAAGTCCAATGACGCGAGTCATCGTCGCCTCAATTTCCGTCTGTTTCGATAGCGAGGCCTCCACATTCTGCGTTTTTTCATTTATGAGCGCCCAAGAATATTTTTGGAGCTTATTGGTCCGCGCGGAACGATGCTGGTTCCAGCATGCAGAATAAACAGCCCCACCACATTCAAATGTCACTTTAGCATAGCAACTCTTCGCACCATAAGTCATGGCCTCGTTGGAATCCCCCACAATAGCGCCCAAGCGCGGAGTCTTCCCATAAAGTCCAAGGCAAATCGCATCGAGTATGGACGTCTTTCCTGAACCGGTTGGACCCGAGATACAGAACATGCCGCTATTCACAAAATCTGGAGATTCAAAATCAATCGTCCATTTGCCCGCAAGAGAGTTGATATTGCAAAATTCGATCTTTTTTATTTTCATCGTGCCCTCTTACGCGTTTTCGTGCGCCTTGCTGACGGCTTCGTTAAACAAACTAATAAACTTATCAAAATTGTTGCGCACGACCTCGGAATCTTCGCTTTCTTGAATATTCGAGGCAATCAACATTCTAAAATAGTCTTCTTTCGTATACTGCTTCGTAGATTCTACGCCATCGTCAAAAGCGCATGCAGAACGCAAGACTTCGCGAGAAATGCGATGCCGTTTGACCACAAAATGCTTGCCAGTCTCTTCGGATTCCAGAGCATCGTTCAAGTTCACAAACTCGCCCGAAGTCAAAAGGAGATCCACATACGTTTCCATCGGATTTGCCAGGAGCTCTTTTTCAAGATTTTTCAGAGCGCTCCTGAGCGATTCAAGATTTCCCTTAAACTGTTCAAAACGCATCACCTGCGGAACTTCGATCCTTTCGACAGTCGGACAAGCGTTCGCATCGACATCTACGGCAAGTACATAGCGCTTGCATTTGGCCTCGTCAAAGCCCATCACAAATGGCGATCCAGAATAACGCACCTTCGGATTTTTCGCAACCATCGATGAATAATGGATATGTCCAAGAGCAACATAGTCCACCCCATCCGGGAATGAGGACACATCCACATTGCCAAGCGTTCCGACGACCTCGCGAACGCCATCGTCAACGCGGTTTTCATAACTGTCGCCATTCCCAGAAATCAAGGCGTTTTCAGAATCCTCACCATCGCGACCCGAAAGTTTCGAAGCATACAAGTGCCCTGTTGCAACAATCGGAATATTGCGATCACCGCGCAATGCAACAGCATGGCGATACACATCTGCATAAAGACGTTTCAGCAAATCCTCGTCAGAGGCGCCACAATTTTCACATTCATTCAAATCCCTAGAATCGTGCGCACCGCGACATTTGTAAAACTGTTCCAATTCCAAGTTTCGCATGAAAGGAACCGCACAACAAATGCCGACGACATGGCCTTCGCGATCCTTGAGTTCCACCACCAAGTCTTCGACTTTGCGGTTATTGATAGATCCCACCACTTTGATATTCAAGGCGTCCAAAATGCCAGCAGGAGCGTCAAGAAGCGTTCCCGAATCATGATTGCCACCAACGACAATGACATTGGAACATCCCGTATTAAGAAGCGATGCCAAAAAACGATAATATTGAGTCTTTGCAACGTTAGATGGATTTACGACATCGAAAATATCACCCGCAATAACAAGAGCCTGCGCGCCTGTCGTTTCAATCTCTTCTTTTAGCCATTTCAAAAACGCATCCGTTTCTTCCGTACGGTCGATATCGTGCATCGTATTGCCAAGATGCCAGTCTGCGGTATGGATAAATTTCATCGTTAAAAAGCCTCAAAAACCTTATCGTTTCAAATATAAAAAATATGGATGTCTATTTATGACAAATCTAGAGCTTTCAGCTTGAAGGCATTTTATAACGCCCAAATGAAATCATGCGGAAGGGGCCCAGCCCATCTATAAACAAGCGACATTTGGATATATTTCTTACTATTATTCTGTTATGGATTACGAATATAGCGTTATCGGTTCAATTTTTTGCAATGCGGAGGCACTCGCATCGATGCCTGATGCCCCCGTCGAATACGCACACAAAGGCTACAAGTTTTCGCTACGCAAGTTTGGCGAACAGATAAGCGTCAGCCTGCGTGGCACCACCGACAACAATTCAAAAAACGATTCCTCCGACATTCAGGAAATCTGCAAGAATGTCCCGGAATCCGTCGTCATCGAAGTCTGCAAGCTGCTTTCCGAAAAATTTGCCTGCACCGTATCTATGCGCAAGGGCTACGAAGTCTATGGCAACGCCAACGTGTTCAACGGAGGCTCCGATTACGAAGTCATTGAAGAGAAATGGTTTAAAGTTGAATTCGCCAAAGGCGTTCAAGTTTGCTAGTGGAAGAACTTAGCGAGGGTGGCGCAGAGGACGCCTACATCCACGGGTTTTGCCACATGGTCATTCATACCCGCATCTATTGCAGCACGTTTATCTTCTTCAAATGCGTTTGCCGTCATTGCGATAATCGGAACATTTGCAATATCGGGGTTTTTCAACTTTCGAATCTGTCGCGTGGCTTCATAGCCATCGATTCCTGGCATCTGGATATCCATCAAAATGGCATCGTATCTAACCGACGAATACCGGAGCTTTTCAACGGCCAAATCACCGCGCTCCATTGCAGTCACCTCAATACCACGATCTTCCAGAATTTCTGTCGAAATTTCACGATTGAGAGCGTTATCCTCGACAAGCATGACCTTGCGACCTGAAAAATCATACGTCTGCGGCTGCTGCAAAAGCGATTCCGCAGCAAGCGGCATTTCAGGAGAATTTCCGCAGAACTTTTCAAGCAAGTGACGTAAATCCGAAGGGAATAGCGGCTTAGCAAAGAACGAGGTCACGCCCGCTTCTAGCGCTTCCTTTTCAATATCCAGCCAATCATAAGAAGTTAGCACCACAATCGGCGTTTCCGCGCCAATAGTCTTGCGGATTTTTCTCGTAATCTGGATACCCTTCATTTCGGGCATGCTCCAGTCGATCAAGAACAACCGATAATCGTCTTTTTCCCGACTAGACTTTTCTATATACGAAAGGGCCTCGTCCCCCGATGTACACAAATCAAAGCGCAAGCCTTCCCTTCTGAGAGCTTCGGCAACCGTTCTGCAAATATTGGGGCGGTCATTTACAACCAGGCAATGGAGGCCTGCAAATTTTCCATCCTCGGAAATTTCTACAGGTTCATCGCAAAGCTTAAACTTAAAATTCATGAAAACTTCGGTGCCTACATTTTCTTCGCTCGAGACCTTAATCGTTCCGCCCATCATGTCCACAATGTTCTTTGTGATGGACATGCCAAGGCCAGTGCCCTGAATGCCGCTCACCGTCGACGAGTTCACACGGGTGAATGGAGCAAAGATCTGCTTCAGGAACTCTTTGCTCATACCAATACCATTGTCTTTCACCAGGAATTCGTAAATACCGTATCCCGGTTCAGTAGGCACCTCCTTGACATTCATTGTAATGAGGCCCTTTTGAGGCGTGTACTTGATGGCATTCGAAACAATGTTCAAAAGCACCTGATTCAAGCGCAACTTATCGCACATAATCATTTCATTGCGGATATTTTCAAGTTCCACAAAGAACTGCTGTTTGCGCGAGCGCACATCCGAAAGAACAATCCCCTTGAGCGTGTGGATAATGTCAGAAAGACGTTCCGGGCGATCGGTAATGTTCATCTTGCCCGACTCGATACGGCTCATGTCGAGCACATCGTTAATCAGCGAAAGCAGGTGTTCCGAAGACTGGTTGATTTTCGTGAGATAATCGGCGACCTGTTCCTTGTTGTCGATGTGTTCAGCAGCAAGCCCCGTAAAACCGATAATTGCATTCATCGGCGTACGGATATCATGGCTCATGTTGTTGAGGAATGTCGTCTTCGCACGGCTTGCAGAATTTGCCATTTGGAGCGCCTGCTCCAAGGCGTCTTTGTCCTTTTTCTGCTTACGAGTTTCTTCATCGACGCTATGGAACCCGGCAACGATTTGCACCGGATTTGTAGCCGTCAACACAAATTTGATCTGCCAATATTCAAGATGTCCAAAAACGTTTGCCTTGAAGTTCACGTAATAGGCATTCTTATTTTTTAAATTATCAAGAATGACTTCCAGGCGCGTCAACGCATAAAAGGAATCCCGTTCCTCTTCACAGACAAAATTATCCTTAATAACATCCAGGCGTTTGTTAAATCCACCAATTTCCCGCCAATTCGGAATCATTTGCGTAAAGACGTCCGTGCAGCGATAAACATTTTCGTGCATGGAAACGGCATCGACATAGCACACCAAGTCAAAATCTTCGGCAAGCCCCTGGATCACGGACTGCTGTTGAATTTCCTTGCGGAGAATATCATCCTTGTCGGCAAAGCCAAGCGCTGCGTATTTCGGGTGGTCCGAATCGCCCACCTTCACGAACTTCATTTCGCAATAGCGATTGAGGAAATTCACGTACATCGTGTTGAAGCTCTTGCGACTGGCAAGCTGTTCGCGGATATTCTTGATGGAACCCGCCTGGAGCATACGGTTCTTGTAAATTCCGCTCACAAACTTGTCCACATATACGGAATACGCCGCCGAATACTTGACATTGCGTTTGAAGGTTTCACCAAACGAGTTCGCCGTCGTCTTGTTCATGGAATACGGCGTCATCTCTTCGGTGTCAAGGTCAATGTAATACACGGACGTGTATTCAGACGAAAGTGCTTCAATAATGGAAATATTGCGTTCCAGCTCTTCTTTCTGTTCTGCAATTTTCTTGTTCAGCTGGATCTTTTCAACACGTTTCTTATCGACAACGGCAAATGTCATAATGACAAGAGTCGCAACGCCATTTCGACGTTCCACAACCTGCATGACAAAGCTAAACCAGGGATTCTTGAATTGCGAAGCCTTAAAAAGCAGTTCGCGGCGGTCATCGTGAGCGAGCAACTTTTGAATATACCGTGGATCCGCAAGATGGATCCATTCATCCTTATATTCGTCATCAACTATTTGCACCATTCTATAGGCGCGATTGGAACACGTATTGCGCTGCTTTTCATTGCCAAAGTCTACAGTCTTCGACGGTAAAATTTCACGGGCCGTATCGTTTGACAAATCGCAAAGAAGAATAGCCTCGTATTCGGCCATAATTTTATCATGGACAAACCGCGCACTCACTTCATCGTCTCGATTCGCAAAAGCGACAACAATTGCGGTCGCCTCTTCTTTTTCGCCATCGACCTTGACAAATTTCATTTCGCTATAGCGCACTTGTCCCGCAATTTTTGAGCGGAAAAGCGTCACATAGGACTTGTTGTTCCTTAAATGGGCCTTGATGTTTTTAAGGTCGCACGCCTCCAGCATTTTCGCCTTGTCGGCATCGTAAACGAAGTCGGTTACAAATTTCAAATACGCATCGTTATACTTGGCCCCATCTTTTACCATGGTTCCGTAGTAATGTTCCGACAGTTCGTTCATGGAATACGGAATAACGTCGCCGGTCAAAAGGTTGATGTACATGACAGACGAATATTCAGACGCAAGAACGTCGATAATCGAAAAGTTGAGTTCCAGTTCCTTTTTCTGTTGAGCGAGTTTTTCACTCATGCTAAGGCGTTCGGACTGATCCCTATCGACCTTGGAGCTTGTCATCACTAGCGTAACCGGGACACCATCGATTCTATCAAGAACACGGAATACGTTGCGGCACCAAAAATAAGAACCATCGATAGCAAGATGCTTGTAAATAAATTCGCGGCGGTCTTCCTTAATAAAAATTTTCCTTAAGGCATTGACATTTCCAAACTCTCTCCATTGCTCTAGAAAATCCTTATGGACAAAATGGGTCGCCCTATCGAAGCCTTCAGCAAAACTGAAAATATCCTTGCCATTGTATTCACTGAGAAAGCCCGACTTGCGAATAATCTGGATCAAGTTTTCTTCGAGGTTGATAAGATAAATGCCATCAAACTCGTCACGTACTTTTTCGTTGATTTTCTTATTGATGGTTTCTTCGTTCCTGTTGACAAATCCCACCAGGAATTCATTATCATCTCCGATATCGAAACGCATCACGCGAACTTCGTACCAGCGGGCATACCCAAGCGCAATATCGCGGAACAAGATGCGGAAACTAGGTTCACGGGAAAGCCTTTTAAGAATGGTCTCCTCATTGAGACCTTCCAACAGTCGCGCACGATCTGCAGGGTGGATAAGATTTACGGCCACAAATCCTGCGGCGCCTTCCAATTTTCCTTCGGCCGGGAAAAGTCCCCTGAGTTCTTCCTTGCAATAAAGCGTCCTGAACGTGCTCTTCGTCGGGTTGAAGACGAAAACGGATTCCACCTGCTCACCGAACTTCATGACGATGCTTTCGTTGAGGTGGCGCTCCAGTTCGTAACGCTGCTTGGAACGGATGTCACGGTCCACATTGCGGAGCCTCATGACACAGCCTTTTAGCCTATTGGATTCGTCGCGATCGGCAAAGAAGTTCATCTGGAAATAGACTTCCACACCATCGAGTTCACACCTAAACGGAACTATATATTGCGAGTTTTTTTCCAGATTTTGAAGCACAGCCTCGCGGCAGGTACTTTTATAAAAAACTTCACGGTCATCAGAGCAAACAAAATTATCGCAAATAAGGCCCAAGCGCCTATTAAGATTCCGTTCACCGCGAAGCGAGGGAACGCGAGCCACGAGGAACTGGCTGGCGTGGAAAATTTCTACGTCTTCTTCCTCTGGATTTTTCGAGAAATCCACATAGCAGACACAATCAAACTCGTCAGCAATGGATTCTATAATGGCATTGCTTTTTTCTATCCACGATTGTTGATTAATATCTTTTTTTATCATCACGGCTCCACCTTGTTAAATATATGAAAAATCTCAAAATTGCCAATCTTTTTTCAAAGAACATGAGATTCTCATCACAAGCAAAAAATCCGTAAAAAAACGCAAATTTTCCCATTTTTTTACGGTCAACGCACAAATATGACAGCACCGAAAAATATATTGTAACCATGCTGTACTTAAAATTTGCACTGAACCTGGAAAACCTCGCCGATGAAATGATCGAGGCCATTTCCAGAGCTTGGAAAAATCCCTTTGAAGCCCCTGCGGTACTTTTTCCGGATCCAAAACTGGAGCAATGGTTCAGGCTCAAATGGGTACAGAAAAAAAAGGCGCTCGCCGGCTTCAAGTCCATGATGATTGACAGATTCCTCATGGAAATTCTGATCGGCGATGACCAGCACAAGCAAAAGCTGAACGCCGACATGCTTAGGAACGTGATACTTGCGCACCTCGTCAAAGAGAATGACGGCATCCCAAACTACATGCGGATGGATGACGAAGTCAAGCGCTATTTGGTGATCGACGGAAACTTGGACGAGACGCACCTTTTTGATTTCGCAAGCAAGATGGCGTCGCTATTTTTGGAATACGAAACAAGCAGACCCAGCGATTTTATCCGCTGCGCCGACGGGAGTTCCACCCCAGGCATTCTTGACAAGTGGAAGCAAGGAAAACTGGACGCATTTTTTGGAATGGCAAACCAAGACATTTCAAAGCGCGAAATATGGCAACGCGACTTGTACTCCGCAATATTCCACGCCCACGACAATAAGCCATCCCTGCTTTCTGACGTTTTTGAAAACGAAGCCAAGCGCAAGAACGGCGAGCGCACGGAATACCTGACAATTCCTTACCTGTACATCGCATGCCACGACAACAAAGGCAATGTGCACTTCCACACGGAACATGTCGGAGACACTCCGCTATTTATTTTCGGTTTGGGAGGAATGGGGCAGTTCTACCGCGTCATCTTGCAAAAGTACGCCGAAACGCACGACGTCTACGCCTACATTCAAAATCCTTGCATGGAATTTTGGGAAGACACGACAACCGTCCACAGCGAAAAAGCAACAATCCATAGGAACTGGGTTTCGCGAAGTGGCCAGTGGAGCGACAAAAGCGGAAGCATCGAGAAAGTCCGCGAAAAGATGTCCGTCGAAATCGCATCAAGCGAAAGCTACGATGTCGACGACATTCCCGAATACACAAATGCAGAGGCCGAAGCAGAAAACGCCTTGCTCTGCAATTGGGGAAAATCTGGTCGCGACAATATCAAGCTCTGGTGCCAAGCCGCCAACTACGATTTTGACTTTAGCGCAAGCGGACGCGATGAAATCCATGATGCAAGCGAACTCCCGCACGACACGCTTTTGCACAAGCTTCAATACGCGATAGCAAACCGCATCAACACGTTGCCCGACTTTACGGCAAGCGATTGCAAGTCAAAGGACTTTAGTCTGGACGTCACCGCCGCTCCCACCAAGATTCGCGAAGTCGAAGCGCTGCACACATCCATTTGCAAGCTCATGCAAGAAGGCGCACGCGTAAACGACATCCTTGTCGTATCGCCTGCGCTAGACGATTACCGAACCGCCATCAAGACCATTTTTGACCAAACCCCAGAGCGCAAAAAATATGCAGGAGAAAACGACAAGGACGGCTTTTTGCACATTCCGTTTGCAATTGTCGATTCACCGGCCAAGAGTTCACAGACTGAAAATGTCTTGGACAACTTATTTACAATTTTAGAACAGGGAACAATTACACGACCGACATTTTTTGCGCTATTGCGTAATCCGGTTGTGCAGCAGGCGCGCCACATTTCCGAAGACGATGTTGGCAAATGGGAAAGCTGGATCGAAGGTACGAACGTCTACCGCGATAGGGAACATAAAAAAGAAGACTGGCTCAGTGCTGTACGCCGTCTGCTTCTTGCCAAAATGACAAAAAATCCCGTCGACATTTCGGGCGACACGCTTATGCCATACTCCGACATGGCGACAAGCGACAACCGCTCGCTTTGCAAGTTCATAGAATGTATTGAATCGCTAAAAAAATGGATGGATTTCGCCAACTGCGGAAATACAAGCAGAAACCGCGTTGCCGATCTTGACAAGCTCAGTGATTTCCTCAACGAATGGCTATCCATGTCGGGTGCTCCCGATGGATTTGCAAGCGAGACAATCATCATTAACAATGTGATGCAGGCAATAGACGGACTCCGCAACCAGATGGACGCCGGGCTTGAAAGCATCTCGTGGAAAATCGTTCAGCAAACGCTACTCACGGCAGCACAATCGTCCGCATATAGCTGCGGAACTTTATTCGTCAACGGCATTACGTTCATGAACTTCATCCCGAACAGGATCATTCCCGTCAAGCACCTGTTCTTTATCGGAGGAGACTCCATGAACTTTCCTGGAGCAAAGCAGCACAACACGCTCGACCTCCGCAAATCTTGCCGCCCGTGGCCGGGCGACGATTCGCCCATCGCAAAGCGACGTTACGCATTCCTTTGCCAGCTCATGAGCACAAGCGAAAGTTTCCACGTGAGCTACGTGAATCAGGACATTCGCAAAGATGCAGAACTTTATCCAACATCCGTCGTAAACGACATCCGTAAATTTCTGGTCAATTCCGTCAACGTCCAAGCCATTGAAAAATCTACAACGCCAGATAATAAAATCAGCATCTCCGAAGCCTGGCCCGAAAACAAGATTTCGCTTGACGAGACTCGTAATTTCACAGACCTTTTCACACAAAAGAGCCTCCGCAACAAACGTGCGTTCCTGAACATGATGCAAGACGGCTTTGCTCACGCAAATCCAGAAAAAAGCGCCATGCAAACGGCCAATGACAACATCGCCGTCAAATATCCAGAACGCGTTCCCCTATTTATGCTGAGCGACTTTTTAAAGGATCCATTTGAATTTCGCATCAGCCAAATGCTTGCCGCCTCCGACACAGATGACCCCGAAAAGGAACTGTTCGAGCCCATCCATTTTGATGCGCTGCAAAAGAGCGCACTCCTAAAAATGATGGTCGCCGCCGAACTTTCGCAGAAATCCGAAGAGCTGGAGAAATTCAAAAAAGAAGCTTTGCTCAAAGGCAACATGCCCGATGGAATTTTTGGAGAAAAGCTCCTCACCGAAATGGAACGCAACAAGTCCTTCATCTTGGCGAAAATGGGCGATGAACTCGTCAAACAGATTAAGGAATCCTGGAGCTACAAGTCTAAAATTCAAGACATCCAGCTTGACCGCGGGCAAATGGGAAAATGGACTCTTTCGGGAACGCTGGACTGGTGCAACAGCGGCGATCTTGATAAAATCACCGAAATGATTACCGTTTCCTCATCTAGCGGCAAGCAGACTTTAGACAAGTTCTTACCATCGTACGTCAAGGCGCTTGCCATCATCGCCCAGCGCGCAAGCGGCAAAAACAGCGACATAGAACAAACACAGGAAATCAAGATTTCCATTTACAACAGCGGAACATCCGCAGAGCCCGCAACGGCGCGCGTTTCCATGACACAAACGCAAGCCATAGAAACATTGCAAGAAATCTACACCGCAGCTTTCGGCGACGAAACGCAACTTCCGTATTCCAAGGCCGTTCCAGCCGAAATGATTGACATCCAAGGGATAAATAGCATCCGAGCATTCAAGGACAAACTCTTGACGGACTCCTGGAAATTCTTTGACAAGAAATCCCTTTTTGATCCAATCACAGATGTGGGCTTTGACGCGGCCAATTTTACAAACCAGTGGAAAGAAGCGACACAGAAAATGCGTTCTCTCATGCAAATTACAATTGACGAAACAGCAACTAGCAAGACCGCAAAAAAAAGGAAGGCATAATGGAAAATTTCAGTCTCAGTAAATTTGACCCTTCCAAAAGTCTATTCATCGAAGCATCGGCTGGCACAGGCAAGACATACACCATTCAATTGATGGTCGCAAAGCTCATCAGCCTCGGAACGCCGCTCAAAAAAATCCTCATCGTCACGTACACAGAAAAAGCGGCCGGAGAGCTAAAAGACCGAATCCGCAAAAAAATTGACGAGGTTCTCGTAAGCCACAAACTTGATAAAACGGACGAATCTGAAACAGAGCTAGATGGCGAAAAACTGGCGCTATTTTCCAAAGCTTATCAGGACGTGGACAACGCCGCCATTTTCACAATTCATTCGTTCTGTCAAAAGGCCCTCAAAGAATACGCCTACGATGCAGGCCGTCCTTTTGACATGTCCATGATCGATGACGCCAAAGTCAGCGACCTTGTCGAACAATTTATCCGAGACCGTTGGAGCGACAACGAGGCGTTTCAATTCTTGCTAAGAACCGATTCCACGCAATCCATCACGAGAAAAATCATCAACGGCCTTGGAAGCGTCATTAACATTTACAAGGGAAGCGAAGGCGGACACGAAATCATCCCTTTGGACATGCCCGAAGAAATTTCTGTTTTTGGCACAACTTTAGATGACCACGACAAACAAATCATCGCCAGTGCAGAAAATTTTGAAAACCTTCTTGCCATTTCCGCCTTACGCGAAGCACTTTCGGCACTAGAAAGCCATCCAGGCGAAAAATTTAGCAAGACATCCAAAAATACTATCGCTGATTTTCTAGACGCCATCAAGCTTTGGGAAAAAGGGGCCTCTCTTTATTCCGGCATTTCGTTCAAAGATAGCGAATTCATTCGAACGAACTGGCCCGCAGATGCATACGAAGCTTTTATCGCCTTTAAGACTTTGGGCAATTTGCTCAAGTCCATCAGCGGGATATTGTTGAACGATTTCTTGATTACGCAAGCGCCCATCGTATTCAGGGAATGGCAAAAGTACAAGACCGAAATGAAATGCCAGTCGTTCAACGACATGATTCTTTCGGTGCATAGCGCGGCCCTTGACATAAGCAATGGAGATTCTCCGCTCAAGAGCAGGCTGCGTGCTCAATACGCATATGCCATCATTGACGAATTCCAGGATACAAACCAACTTCAATGGGATATTTTCAGCGCCGTCTTCGATAAGATCTTTGTCGTTGGAGATCCAAAACAATCCATCTACAGTTTCCAAAGCGCCGATGTAAACGTCTATAAAAAAGCCATTGACGAGATTCAAAACGGAATGTCGCTCCAGACAAATTTCCGTTCCACCACAGGAATTATCAACGCCTGTAACGAACTTTTCAAAGGCGACTTTTTCACTCCAAGCGAAGGATCTGCAAAGCTCGTCGATTTTGAGCCATCGCTCCCACCGCAAAACGAAAAACAGATTAAAGCTCCGCCGCAAATCAATGGAAAAGAAGTCGCTCCCGTTTGGGTTAGCGAAGAGGACGAGAGCGAAATCGACTTTGCACGCGCCGCCGTTCAAAAAATTGTAGAATGGTGTACATTTGTAGATGATAAAAAAACGGCCTTACAAGTTTTCAGCAAAAAAGACTGTTCTCAATACAGAAACGTAACCTTCAAGGATTTTGCCGTCCTTGCCCGTAGCCGAAGCGAAATGGAATCTATCGAAGACGCCATGCGTTCCGCAGGTGTACCTTTCAGCCGATACAAAGACAGCAACTTGTTCAGCAGCCGCGAATGCGCCGAATGGATAGCCATTTTCAGAGCCATCGACGCACCCGATTTTTCTGCATGGAACAGACGCATTCTAAGCGAGGCCCTCATCACGGATTTCTTTAGAATATCGCGTCAAGACATCCATTATGTCGAAAGCAAGGCTTTTGACGATCCAAACAATCCTGTACGCCAAAAATTGAATACTTGGCAAGAACTTGCGCAAAAGCGCCGTTATGCCGAAATGCTTGAACGCATTTACAGCGACACGCAAGTTGAAGAGCGTTTGACTGAAATTTCCAAGTTGCAAAACTTGGCAAAACTCCGTCAAATAGGCAACTACGCCATTGAATACCTTTACAACCACAACTGTTCCATAGAAGATCTCGTGCGGCACCTGGAAGCGCTCGCCAGCTACAACGATAGTGCCGACGACGAGGACGGAAATCTCGTTGAAAAAAGCACCGACTACGATGCCGTGCAAGTCATGACAATCCATGCCTCCAAAGGCCTCGAATTTCCCGTTGTGATTTCTGTTGCAGGTTTCAAAAAGAAAGTCACCCAATCTTCCGGTCCGTTCCTTTATCATGAAAACGATGTGATACGCCTTGGATTTAGCGAGCTTGCCAAGAACACCCGCGAGCGCGAAGAACTAGAAGAATGGAAACGGCTTTTCTACGTTGATTTTACACGAGCCTCGTCAATCCTGATGTTACCGCGCTATGAAAAATGGAAAGGCACAAAGGGAGTTAGAGACGAATTCAAATTTCTAGAAAGTTCCATCCGAAACCTTCTAGAAACAGACACTAAGCAAAAAGCAGTGGGAAACACTCCTAAGTTGACCACGACGTTACCCAAATTAGAAAGCTGGGAACCTAAAAAGCTGAGCGAAATCGTCAGAACCGGCATTCTCAAGCCGTTCAACGCACTTTCCGAATCCGTAAAGGCGCAAACGCCAGAGGAAACACAGAACAGCATTCTACAGCAAAAATGCGCAATGGCAAATTTACAGCAAAAGCTCGCCAATGCAAGCATCATGCAGTATTCGTACAGTTCACTTTCTGGAAAAGCCGAATCGCAAATCAACACGGACGAAGGTGACCGCGTCAATCCCGAAGGCGAAGAAAATCTAACAGCGAAAACATCCACCGTCAATATCCGCGACATTGACACATCATCGATCAACTGCACCCCTGCAACAAATCAGTCGCTTGATTACCAAACGCATTTGAACGAGATTTTCCACAAGTTCCCTCGCGGCGCGCACGCCGGCAACGCCCTCCATCGCGTTTTCGAGCGCACGAAATTCATGGCATTCGGCTCAGAAAACAAAACGCTAAAAGAAGCGCTCGCCAATCCACAAACAAGGAACATCATCGAAGAGGAATTCAAGCGCGAATCGCTCCCCATCTGGAATCATCGCGACGCATGGATCGAGATTGCCACGCATTATGTCTGGAACACGCTAAACGCAAAGTTGCCAGAAATCGCGGGCAGTTCAAAAACATCGCAAACATTTGCCCTTGTCGACATTCCTGAAAGCGACCACATGCCCGAAGTTCAATTCAACCTGAACGCCACCGACGAAAGCGACATTCTCAAGCGTTTCTGCAAAGGCTTTATAGACCTCCTTTTCGTTCGCACGATAAATGGACAAAAGCGCTATTCCATTCTTGACTGGAAATCCGACCTCCTTGAAAACAACATTTACACGCCCGAAAATCTCGCCGAAAAAGTGGACAACGACTATTCCATCCAACGCGTCCTCTATAGCTACTGCTTAATACAATGGCTCAAGCAGTTCTATGGCGAAGGCACAGCAGAGAATTTGAACGAAACAGAAATTTTTGAACTGCATTTTGGCGGAATCTATTATGCGTTCATCCGAGGAGCCGAAGCGGGAACACCTAAAGGCATTTACGCACAAACTTGGAAAAACTTCGCAGAGCTAGAAAGCGCTTACCAAAAGATAAAATCATTAATGAGCAAATCCTCCGTCAACAAGGAGGGCAACTAAATGGATAAAAAAATCATCGCCACCGAAACGATTGACGATTTCATTGATGCACTCATTGAGATGCGCGGCCTTGTTCCGCTGGACAAGCATCTGCTCCACCTGCTTTTTGAAATCAAGAACGACATATCGCTCCAGACGCAAAAATTCTTGACGCTAGGCCTATCCATCCTTGACGATGGCAACACGCGCGTTCCGTTAGACTTTCTGCAGTTTTCCGCAATGTGGACGCGCAAATGGGAGGGTCTTGTAACGCTCCGCATCAGCACTGCCGAAGAAGAAATTGATGAGAGTTCGTTTGCAAGTGCAACTGACTTTACAGACATCATCGACAGCGGCATTCAGGACATCCTGACAAACGACTTCTCGGCCATTATGGAAAGCCGAAGGACTGACACGGAATCCATTGAAGACAACTTAGGAAAGCCATTCGTCCTTGCAAAACGCCCGAACGGAACGCACCTCTATTTCACAAAGCATTTCGACGCCAAATGCATCATCGAAAAAGCGGCGAAAATTCTATTCAAAAACGGAAGTACGCCAAGCGACAAAGAAATAGCGCTGTGTACAGAAAGAATTGCAAACATCTGCAAACCCTTTGGCGACAAGCCCTTCACCATCAAGAAACGCCAAGCGGAAGCCATCATTCGCGGCCAATCCGAGAACCTCGTCATCACAGGAGGCCCAGGAACTGGCAAGACGACAGTCGTGCTCTATATTCTGTGGAACCTGCTTACAAACCACAGCGAGATGCTGGATTGGAACATCTATCTTGCGGCCCCGAGCGGCAAAGCCGCCGACCGCATGCGCGAAAGCCTTATTGACGGACTCGCAAGAATCCGCGACGAACAAAAGACTAACAACAAGCGCATCTTCCGCAAGCTGAACGAACTTGAAAGCAGCACCATCCACCGCCTACTCCGATTTTCCAAAAGCACAGGCGGCTTCATGTTCAATCACGAAGAACAATTCCCCAAGAATTCCATCTTCGTCATCGACGAAGCGAGCATGATCGACATTGAAATGTTCGCGGCCCTTCTGGAAGCCATCCCCGAAGGCGCACGCATCTTCATTCTCGGCGACCCGTTCCAACTTCCATCTGTTGATTCCGGCGCAGTCCTAGGCGAGATATTGAAAGTGCAAACAGGCAAAGATTTTTCTGTAAAGCTCAACGAATCCAACCGATTTGACGACCGTTCAAACATTGGCAAGCTCGCCGCAGAAATCAAGGAAGTCGCAGAGACCAAGGATTGCAGCAAGTTCATTCCGCACAAGTTTGCAAAAAACGACGAAGCCGCAGACATGTCCGGCAACGCAGTCAAACCTGTAGCGACCTTCAAGGATAAAGTTTTCTATAGAAAACTAGAAACCGACAACGAACCACTCTCCAAAAAAGAAGAAGACAAGCGCATCGATGCATTCATCGCCGAATGGTCCCGCGATTTTGCAAAGCTCCCCGAACTCGCCGAGCAAATCAACCCCCAACACACTGGCACGGAATCCGATGATCCCGACAGCCGCGAAACAGCCCGCCGCAAAGAAATTTGGCAACTATCACTGACAAAGCGAATCCTCTGCGCAGAACGTCGTGGCCTCCGTGGTATTGAAAGCATCAATAAAAAAGTTTGTTCAAAAATCAAGAGTCTCTGGCGCGCCAAAAAAAAATCGCAAGGCGAAACAATCCAATGGGACGACTCGGGCTATTTCCCAGGGCAACTCCTCATCATCACCAAGAACCAGGAAATGTTCAAGCTCTACAACGGCGACACAGGAATCGTCGTCTTTGACGGAAACACCCCCTGCCTCATGCTCAAAAAAGCTCCACCCCAAGGCAGCGAAAGGACCCGCGACGACTTTGTCTTCTACCCGCTCTCAGTCCTCCCCGAAGATTCCATCACGACCGCATTCGCCATCACCATCCACAAATCGCAAGGATCCGAATACAAACACGTCACCATGTTCCTGCCCACAAAAATCGGCCACCCCCTCCTCACCAACCAAATCATCTACACAGGCATCACCCGCGCAAAGGAAAGCGTCACCATTATCGCAAACGACGACACATTCAAGGCCGCAGTCACGACCGTAAGCGAACGCGATACGGGAATTTCGCTATAGTTTTACAATTCTTTGCACCCCCGATCTCATTTCTGTGTATATTTAAGTAAGAAATAAGTAAACAAAGGACGAAAAATGGCAACAATAAAAGAACTTAAAGCAAATGGCGCCCCCCGTTTTAAAGTCCCGGGCAAAGAAGCAATCTACGACGCATTCGACCAATTCCTCGCCGAAAACTTCCTCGGTGAAACCGTCGAAGCGATCCCCGCAGCACCGGCCAATGGCGGCGAATTCGCCCCGCAGGCAATCGCACTCTATGCCATCGCAAACACAGGCAAAGGCAACGCTGGCCTCTGGAAAGCTGGCACCGGAACCTCCTCCAAGAACTGGGACCTGAGCTTTTTGCAGGGCATCCTGAACCAGTTTTCAACTCTCCCTGCAAGCACCCGCGGCAAGACCGTCTCCGAAATCAAGGAACAGCTTGAAGACTTCGCCTCCAAGAAGTTTGCAAAGAACCCCGCAAACGCCCGTAACGGACTTTTGCATCTCTGCAACCCGAACATCTACGCCCCAATTTATTCATTTGCAGACAAACTCGCTATTTGCAAGGAACAGTCTCGCTTGCTCGAAGACTTCAAACTTTCAAACCGTTGGGACAGCGGACTCTTGAAGCTCAAAGTCTTCCGCAAAGACGGCTACGTCGCCATCCAAACCGACGAACAGCTCTGCTGGATTTTTGACAAACTCTCCGTAATGCACAAAATCGAAGACGAAGAATTTGAACAATTCATGAAGAACTACTTCACCGCTCCGAAAAAGAGCACCGCAAAGAAGAAGCAGTAATAGAATGTCACCCCGGATTTATTCTCTTTGACCACTTGCGCTTTAGCGCTTATGTGGTCATGATCCGCGAATGGGGACGGGGCCGCCATACACAAATGTTTATAGCACATCGCCCGCAATTACGCGGGCGATTTTTTGTTGTCGTCGCAAGCAAAATACAAATCAACCTTTTTCATCCCCCTTATTTTTATTATTTTAAACCAAGAGATTTTTTCCCGAATACCAGAATTTCTTATATGCAAGATAAGCCGCTCCAATACTTTGTCATCCGTTCCCCTTACGCACAATCGGTGCTTACCGGCGTAAAGACTTTTGAATTCCGTTCAAACGCAAAGATATTCGCAAATAAGCAGTTTGAAATCTAAAACCATATAACAAGGTAAAATATGATAACAGGTATTGATATCGTTGGGCTTATAGCAAGCATTTTTACTATTGAGGAAACTATTAAAACCAATGTTCCTCTAATAAATCGTTTTAGTAAAAAAAGAAAAATCAATTTAGATAACTGGAAATCCGACGATATCGTAACTCAAGCCAGGTTAGATGAATTCAAATCAAAATTACCGGCACAATACAAAGAAAAGATTTTTACAGAAGAAGATATCAATTCTATCATCAAAGATTTTTTTGATGAAAATAACAATGCCACAATAACGGAATCCAGAAAGAAAACCTTAGAATTCAACATACGAGATATTTTTAGTAAATATAATGAATATACCCTATCTCAAATGTCTCCTG
>Ga0265298_10003648_pt1 | contig 20170 bp, 14 predicted proteins | sample AusTroGonzalo_MG_3_FD_193486 | JGI IMG/M metagenome (GOLD analysis project Ga0265298, IMG submission 193486) | Bovine rumen microbial communities from tropical cattle in Woodstock, Queensland, Australia - Gonzalo_01 | ecosystem: Host-associated > Mammals > Digestive system > Stomach > Rumen ... | reverse complement strand
TGTACGAATTTGGGCTTATCAACATGAACGGCCGTATGTACGACCCTATGTCAGCGTCGTTCCTCTCACCAGACAGTTACATACAGGACCCTACAACACAGCAGGGCTTCAACCGCTACGCCTACTGCGCCTACAACCCGCTGAAGTATGTCGACCCCAGCGGATACAGGTACTACGGATATGACGAAGGTGCCTATTACAGAATGATTGATGAAATGACCCGAACGATTCAACGAGAATGGCATCTAGTATATGAAAGTGCCATGGAATCGGCTCAGTTGACAATCTCAATGGCTTGCGGACTTTATTCTCATGGACTTGACACTCACGGCAATGGCAGCGGCAACCATGGAAGCCCGGGAGGTGGAGGTCAAAACGGACCAAACAATAAACCGTTGATATTTATAAGATCTTATATTACAGACAATGATTCACCAATATACCAATTCGTGATCTACAACACTGATGAATCTTCTGGAAACAATACAAGTTATTTTTCTGAATTGAAAAAGTTTGCAGAAGAAAACACAAAATATTTCTTTATTGATGGAGCAGCAGCACTTGATTTTATATATGAAAACAGTTTTGATGAAAACATGAACCCATATAAAGAAATATCAGTGTGGGTTGCTAACGAGGGAATTATTGTACAGCCATGGTATAATAATACAGCAACAGAAAGCATTAATAGTTTCACTAAAATTGATGATGATTATTTTTATAAATTTGATGGTCATATGTATAAGATAGAAGCCCAAGTACATACACATCTGAATTATAATAATGGCGATATTGGAGTTTCAAAAGAAGATATGGGTCTGGATACAATAATACCTGTTTATATAATATACAACAGCTCGTTATACAAAGCTGGGAATCCGGCAATAATGATTGATCAAATCAGAAACATTAACTATTATAACTGGAAAAATTACTTTAAATATTGATATTTATGCGAAAATTTCTTTCATTATTACTTTTTATCTCTGTGTTTTGCATGTTCTCATGTAAAACCAAGGACAAACACACTGTAGATGTGCCTCTTCCTTATGAATTTGCAGATGACACCCTGATAAAATACATTAAGCTATACCAGCAAGAATACAAAGACAAGGTTGACGAGTTAGTAAACAAACCTTATACCAAAGAAAACAAAGAATACCCTCCTCGTCCGTATATAAAGATCGTTTATAATCACAATGACGGTAATTATAGTCACGACGACGATACTGATATATTTATGATATGGTATAGTACAGCACTTTCTTTTAATATGGAGGATCATGGTATATTAATCTATGTTGATAATGTACCATGTATAATTAGTAGAACAGCTCTTTTAGAAAGGGCAGCTCTTTCGCCATTATTGACAAATGATTATCTTCAAAATATTCAAAGCACATATAAATATGGGTTAGCAGATGGCATAATGTGGATTCACGGTTTTTCCAAGGCTTGGGAGTTGACATACAAAAACGGGGAGTTTGTTTCACTTGAGATAGAAAAATAATTACTAAGACAATGAAAAGGATATTATTAATAGCACTATTCGCGCTTACGATGTTTTCTTGCTGTTTCGACAAAACACAACAACTTGAAGATGATTTGTCGTCGATGTATGTGATAAAAAACGACACCTTGGCAAGTATAATCAAAGAATACGATAACACATACAGCCATTTGATTTCAGAATCAGAAAAACCATACATTATGGTCGAATGCGTCAAATCACGAAACATTTCAAATTTGAAAATAAGCTATAGAAAGGATTATTTCCGTGATAAAAACCATTCACCTGTGAAGATGTCTAATCTTGACGGCATTAAAGTTTTGTATCAGGAGACAAACGGCTTGTCGAAATACGTCAGACTAACCGACGAATACGAAAAAGTGTTCAGCCATACAGATAATGCCGAGTCAAATATTGGCGATTTTCCTGTTTGGGAAGCCCGTTTTATTGATGAGAGCCTCGACACGATAATTAAGGAATAGATTTTACGACAACATCTTACTACAAAATAATACCATGAAAACTCTAAAACACTTAGTAATCCTACTCCTTCTCCTTGGCTCTGGATCCCTCCACTCCCAGAACATCTGATTTTTCAATCCGGTGGAGCGAGGGATTATATATCTGCATTATGAGAATAATGCATTCTACAGGTGCACACAGCCGCGAACTGGAGTTGTCGGGAATTGCAGATGGAGTGTATTTCCTCAACATTAAAACTGACGGAAGTAACAAGGGAAGTGCGAAAATCGTGGTTAAGCATTAGTTTTTTTCCTAAAACCCTAAAAAAACTTCCTAAAATACTATTGATAATCAAAAGAATGTTTATAACTTTGCGAATGTCAAATATTTAAAATCACAACGCCATGAAAAAAATCTTACTCACAACAATTGTGGTGCTCTTGGCAGTGGCTCTCAACGCACAGGTCTCCGTTTGGGACGGCAGTTATGAAATGTGGGACACCATTCATGCCGGCACTGAAGACGACCCCATTCTCATAGAAAATGCAGCGCAATTTGCTTATATGTCGAACTTTCATTTCTGCGGGCAGCAACTTAAGTATTGGAAACTGACAACCGACATAGATCTTGACAACCGTAACTGGAACCCCATAGGAAACAATGGTAGTTCGTGCCCTGAATTTGACGGTTATTTCGATGGAGACAATCATACAATCTACCATCTGACAACAAACTTGTTCGTTTGTTGCAATGATGGCTATATTAAAAATCTAGTAATCAAAGAATCTGATGTTCTAGTGCAATCCAGCGACCTTTACCACTTTGGATTGATAACCTCAAGTGCTCCTCTAATTGAAAACTGTCACAGCTATGCCAATATCACAATCAATGGTAATCATTATACTGTTGGAGGCATCGTTTCCGAGTGTTACACTATGATTAATTGCTCTAATCATGGCGAGATAACCATAGTATCAAATTCACTGAACAATATCTATGTCGGAGGGGTGGTGAGTATGTGTTACGATGTTATTGATTGTTGTAACTACGGAACGATAACTGTGTTTTCTCCTAAAAAACAAAACTTTTTCGTTGGGGGCGTAGTGGGTCAGGCAACTAATGTAGAATCGTCGTACAATTATGGCGACATCAATCTCAACATAATCTTTTTCTTAAACGGAAATATCGGAGGTGTTGCCGGCGATGCAAACATGGTGCTTTCATCCTATAATCATGGTATGATTACTATAAACGCAGATGTGACGAGTACCGGCAGCCATATCGGAGGTGTTGCCGGCAGTTCTGTAGCTGCTGAAATGTCATATAACGCAGGCAGCATTACCTTGATAACGAACTATGCAGAACAGGCTAACTATATCGGTGGAATATGTGGAAGTATGAAGGAAAGAGTCTTGCAATGCTACAACAGGGCTGAAATTCTCGAATACTACCTTGGAAGCAAATCAAGATGCGGTGGTATAGTTGGAGAAATATGCATCTCGGATTCGGTAAGTCAGGTCTTAATCAAATCATGTTACAATACTGGAGAAATAGATGCGGATAATGTTGGTGGTATTGTCGGAAAGAATTCTCATGGAGCCGATAATCTCATTATCGAAAATTGTTACTATACCGATGCTATTGTTAGTTACAACGACTACGGCACCCCAAAATCGGAAGACGAGATGAAGTCGGAAGACTTTGTCAGCCTTCTCAACACAGATGAGGAAATGTTCTTCATGGATACCTACGGCTATCTCAACGACGGCTTCCCTATCCTTAAATGGCAGCACGAAAGCCACGTGGGAGTTGATGAAACCGACTGGCAAGGCAACGTTGCAGTTTATCCGAACCCGGTTCAAAGTGTTCTCACCGTCTCCGGCGAGAACCTCAAGGAGCTTGAAGTCATCAACATCCTTGGGCAGCCTGTGCTTAAAACACCTTGCAGCGGCGAAAGCGTCATCATTGACCTTGCCGGCCAGCCTGCAGGAGTTTATTTCATCAAAATCACTGATAAAGACGGGAATAAATATTCCGAAAAAGTTGTCAAAGAATGATTAATCACTATGCGATAAGCCAAGCCTAGAAAACCACGGCTTTCTCGAGATTGGCGTTCGGATAGTGATTAATCCTCAAAATATCAATGTCAAATATTTAAAAACACAACGCCATGAAAAAAATCTTACTCACAACAATTGTGGTGCTCCTAGCAGTGGCACTCAACGCTCAGGTCTCCGTTTGGGACGGAACAGCCGAGCCTTGGACCAAGGGCAGCGGCACACCGGATGATCCTTATCTTATTGAGAGTGCGCAGAATTTTGCATATTTGGCAGAAAAAACCAATGAAGTGCATTATGCCAACTATAATTACCATGACATGTTTGTCGACACCTGTTTCCTTCTTACAGCCGACCTTGACTTGGGCGGTTCTGAAGGTCATATATGGATACCAATAGCTCAAGATGGCATGGGTTATACCACGTATTGTTTTGGAGGAAATTTCGACGGTGCAAACCATACAATCTCTAATTTGTTGTTGAAAGACGGGAATGGCAGGAAGTATATGGGATTGTTTGGCCATGCCAACGGCGGATATATTAAGAATATCGTATTGGACGGTGATATGATAATCATACCGAGCTTTCATATGTCTGGAATCCCGGGCGGCTTGGGCCTTATCATAGGTTTTGGAGAAAATGTGGAAGTTGAGAATTGTGTCAATAGTTTTGATGTAACATGTGAGCGCATTAGTTTTGAAATGGGTGGCTCAATAGGCGGATTGTTCGGAAAAATGCAGAATGCCTTCATTCAGAACTGCCATAATTACGGAAACATAACAGTACAGAATGTAAATTCCATGTATTCAGCAGTTTCATGCGGAGGAATAGTTGGTAATTTAACGGCGTGTGAAATGACTGAATGCAGCAGTCGTGGAAGCATACAGATGCATGGCGGAGATAGTTATCTTGCAGAAAAAGTGTCGTGCGGAGGTATAGCCGGTACAATGTCCGGAACATTGACAAATTGCTATAACAACGGTGATTTGACAGTTGCAGTGCACAAAGCCGATCCCGCGCAAGGGCTAGACAGGAATGCGGGAGGACTCATTGGAAGTTGCTATTCAGACGACGAATTAATCGTTACCAACAGTTATGGCGTGTCTGATATTGTGATTGTAGCAGATGACGAGCCTTATAACATGGGCGGCATTGTGGGATTTGTGAAAAATGCCGTACAAACTACCATCGACAACTGCTACTATCTCAACACCATCGAAAGCGGCAACGACTACGGCACCCCGAAGTCGGAAGACGAGATGAAGTCGGAGGAGTTTATCGGCCTTCTCAATGCCGATGAGGAAGTGTTCTTCATGGATACCTACGGCTATCTCAACGACGGCTTCCCTATCCTTAAATGGCAGCACGAAAGCCACGTGGGAGTTGATGAAACCGACTGGCAAGGCAACGTTGCAGTTTATCCGAACCCGGTTCAAAGCCTTGTCACCGTCTCCGGCGAGAACCTCAAGGAGCTTGAAGTCATCAACATCCTTGGGCAGCCTGTGCTGAAAATCGGTTGCAGCGGTGAAAGCGTAACAATCGACCTGGCCGGCCAGCCTGCTGGAGTTTATTTCATCAAAATCACTGATAAAGACGGTAATAAATATTCCGAAAAAGTTGTCAAAGAATGATTAATCACTATGCGATAAGCCAAGCCTAGAAAACCACGGCTTTCTCGAGATTGGCGTTTGCATAGTGATTAATCTACAAAATATCATTGATAATCAAAAAAATGTTTATAACTTTGCAGTGATTAACTAAAAAAACATATAACGCCATGAAACACAAAATCTTTACAACGATCGCCATTCTCTTGATCTACGCCACAGGAGCGTTCGCACAAAATACATCCAAAGATGGATATCAATCATACTTTGGACAGGACTCTACAACTTTTACCATATTATACGTACCATGTGAGTGGGATGATGGAGCATTAGTTATAGCTGGGAAAATTTATAGCAGAGACACAATAAGGATAAATGGCAACTTGTATTATTTCAGAGAGCCACAACAATCTAATCCGGTATCAAATCCTCAAGTTATGTTTGATATCCCAAGACAAGATACATTGTTTTTACGGGAAGAAACGGAAACCGGCAGATTATACCGATATTATAGAGATTATTTCGGAATGGGTGAAAAAGAAAAACTCATTTGCGATATGTCTCTTGATATAGGTGATACAATTGTCCTTCCAGGTTGGCATTGCTTAGATGAAAAAAATTATGTCGTTAATAATGTCACTTACGATAACGGTAAAAAAAACATCTATCTTAATGGCATAGTTTTACAAAACTATTTTATTGAAGGACAATTCCCCAGACTTTTTCCGTTGTGGCAAGAGCCTCTTCCTGAAATAGGTGGTGATTACTATGATCTTCAATCTTCAGCTTTGTCAACATTGCTTTGCGAATTCAAAGACGATGTCCACATCTTTGAACATCCTGACGGTTGCTACGGATACAATATTTATCAAGTAACTGAATCCGAGGAAGAATCGCTCTCTGTACATCCTAGTATCGTAAAATATAACGAAACAATAACAGTCAAAGCATATTCATACATACAAAACGTTCGGATATTTGATATGACTGGCAGAGAATTGAGCTTGTCCGTAATTGAAAACAGTGATAAGCTTTGGAAGATTAAAATATCTCAATTTAGCGGATGTAGTATGTGTTTTATGATTATTAAAACAGAGCAAGGTTATGTGTATGAAAAGATTGTCGTTATTGATTAGTTTAATACTATTTACATTTTATTTTCACGACAGAGTATTCGGACAGAATTGTTTTCATGATGGCTGTCTTTTTACGGTAATAAATATTCCGAAAAAGTTGTCAAGGACTGATTAATCACTATGCGATAAGCCAAGCCTAGAAAACCACGGCTTTCTCGAGATTGGCGTTTGCATAGTGATTAATCCAACATGTTATTTTCGAATACCGTTTTCGAATTTTACCACAAATGCATCAGGGTAGCCTTTTGAGACTACGGTTTTAAGGTAGCTGTCGGCTTCGGCTTTGGTGGCAAAACAACCGGCAGTATACTTGAACATACCGTTATGTTCGTAATAATCAATATCTTGCAGATTCTTGTAAACATCCTGAGGATTGTCAAGCTTGCGGTTTCTTGTGGCAAACTGAACCTTGTAGACAATGCCAGAATTCTTATCAACAGTTGGTGCCTCAGGCTGAGCCTCGTGCTGCAGATTGACTGACTCCTTCTCATAATTGGTTTTGTATGTGCAGAAAGCCCTTCCTATGGCCGAAGCCAGGCTTTCCTGCCCATCAGCCGACAGCATGTAAGCCTCATCGGCTGAGTTGGTGATGAAACCCAACTCAACCAGAACCGATGGCATAGCAGTTTTGTATAGCACCAGGAATCCGGCCTGCTGCACTCCCCTATCCTTGCGTTTGGCATTGTTGACCATCTCGTTTTGGACAAGCTCTGCAAACTCAAGTGAATGCTGTTTGAACTCGCTCTGTATGAAACTGAAGGCTATGTAAGCCTCTGTGCTGTTGGGGTCGAAACCGTCATAGTTGGACTGGGCGTCGCTTTCGTAGAGAATTGAAGCGTTTTCACGTTTAGCGACATTGAGGTTGGCATTGTTGCGGTGCTCTCCCATGACGAAGGTCTCCACACCGGCAGTGCCAGGCGACTTGGCCACCGAGTTGCAATGTATGGAGATGAACAGGTCGGCATTGTTACGGTTGGCTATGCGGGCGCGCTCCATAAGCTCCACAAACACATCGGTGGTGCGGGTGTAGACGACTTTCACGTCAGGACACTGTTTTTTTATGTATTCTCCAGTCTTTTTTGCCACAGCCAGAGTGATGTTTTTCTCCTTTCCCTTGGAGCCTACAGCCCCAGGGTCCTTGCCCCCATGCCCGGCATCGATGACTACAGTCTGAATCTTATTGGACTGGGCTATGGCAACGCTCGAAAAAAAACACATTGCTATAATAAAAAATATAAGTCTGTACTTCATAAAAAAGCGTATCTTTGCAGTTTGAAAAATTGTAATTTTTCACAAAATTAGATAAAAAACTTGTATTTGAAGTCAACATATCGCTTTTTTATAGCATTTTTCTTCCTTCTGATAGGTTTTGCCTTTTCAGGAAGAAGCCAGAATGTTGTAGACAGTGTTCAGAAAAAGTCGGCCATCGACTCGCAGATTGACCGCAGCTGCAACGACTCGACTGTGCAGGACTTCAAAAACAACAAGATTCATTACTACGGCGGAGCGTCCATCAAATATGAAAATATAGAGATTCAGGCCGATTACGTGGAGTTTGACTTCGAGAAACACACCGTTTTCGCCAGCGGCCGTCCCGACTCTACCGGACGCATAGTGGGCAAACCGGTCTTCATCCAGGACAATCAGAAATACCTTTCAGACGAGATGACCTTCAACTTCGACACTAAGAAGGGTATCATCCGAAAGGTGTTCACCGAAGATGCGCAAGGCTATATTCATGGCGACCGCATCAAGAAGATGGATGACGGCAAAATCAACATTCGATACGGTTCATTCACCACCTGCAACAATCAGGAGCATCCGCACTATGAGTTCGCGTTCAAAAAAGCCATAGTCATACCCGACGATAAGATAGTGGCAAAGGTGGCATTCGCCAAGATTGAAGAGACACCGCTACCCGTGGTGATACCTTTTGCCTTGATACCTAACAGCAGAGGCCAGCGCTCGGGTATTATCATCCCGTCGTTCGGCGAATCGGCCAACCGAGGCTTCTACTTGGAAAACGGAGGTTATTACTGGGCCATCAACAACTATATGGACCTCGAACTCATTGGAGACATCTACACCCGAGGCAGCTGGGCCTTGAAGCCTACATTCAGATACGTCAAGAGGTACAGATTCAACGGCTCCCTGGCCGCCAGCTACGCCATCAACAAGGTCGGAGTGGAAGGCTCTGCCGACTTCACGGAGAGCACCGACTTCAAAATCCGTTGGGTTCACAAGCAGGACCCCAAGGCCAGGCCCAAGTCGACATTCTCGGCCGACGTCTACATTGTGAGTAACAACTACAACAAATACAACGCCATCTCGACCTCGGAATATCTGAGCAACACCTTCCAGTCGAGCATAGCCTACCAGACCAGCCTGGGCAGACTTTTCCATCTGACAGTCAACGGCAGTCACAGTCAGAACACCCTGACACATCAGATGACCATCACCCTGCCGGAGCTGACTTTTACGATGAACCGAATCTATCCTTTTAAAAACGTGGGAAAGACCGGCAAAAAGTATTGGTTCAGCGAATTGAACCTGAGCTATAGCGCCAACGCCAAGAACTACATCAGCATGGCCGACAGCCTATTCTTCAAGGACGGATGGCTCGACCAGATGCAGAACGGCATGCAGCACAGAATACCCGTCAACCTGCCAATCAAGCTGTTCAAGTATTTCACATGGACCACTTCGGTGAACCTTGTAGACAGAATGTATCTGCAGTATTACGTCCAGGACTGGGCAATGGACAGCACCGGCACCGGCCATGTGGTAACCGACACCATACACAGATTCCGCAACGCCTTCTCGTACGACATGTCAAGCAATATCACAACCAAGCTGTACGGCATGCTGAGCTTCAAGCGAGGCCCCATTCGGGCGATAAGGCACGTGTTCACGCCTACTGTCGGATTCTCATACAACCCCGACTACAGCTCCAAATTCTGGGATTACTATTCGTCGTACGTCGACGGAAGCGGCGTGCCACACGAGTACAGTTATTTCCAAGGGGGCATTTATGGCACGCCGCCCGGCCAGCGCTCCGGCAGAATCACATACAGTCTCAGTAACAATCTGGAGATCAAGGTCCCTTCACGCAAAGACACTGTGAACGGGCTGAAGAAAGTGGTGCTCATCGAGAACCTGACTCTCTCGGGCAACTACGACCTGGCCAAAGACTCTCTGAACTGGTCGTACCTGACCATAAGCGGACGTACCACCCTCTTCAAAAACTTCAGCATTCAGTATTCCAGCCTCTGGGACCCTTACGTGCTCGACTCCACAGGCACCAAGCAGCTCAACAAGTTTGAATGGGACGTCAACGGACGACTGTTCCGCAAGAAGAGCGTGACATGGAACTTCAGCGCAAGCTATACCATCAACAATGACACTTTCAAGAAAAACAAGAAGTCGGATAAGAAAAAAACTTCAAACTACGCTACGGAGGAGGAGCTGAACGACATAAACAGCGACCCTTCGGCCTATGTTGACTGGTCGACAACCTGGTCACTCTCGCTGAGCTACAACCTGCGACTGAGCAACAACCTGTCGTACATCAACTATATTATGCACGACAACCGAACTACTGTGCAGACCTTGAGTCTGCGGGGAGAAATCAATTTGTCGCCGAAGTGGAAATTCTCGGCCCAGACAGGTTGGGACTTTGAGAAAAACAAGATCTCATACACCTCCCTGACCATTTACCGCGACCTGCACTGCTGGGAGATGCGATTCAACGTGATTCCTTACGGAACGTACAAGTCGTGGAACTTCCAAATCAACATCAAGGCATCGGCCTTGCAGGACTTGAAGTTGACGAAGAAGAAAGATTACCGCGACAATTATTAGTTGGAAGTTGAAAGTTAAAAAGTTTTAGGATTTGTATTAAAAAAGTGTTAATTTTGCAGAACTAAAATTTAATATTATGAAAAAAATATTGTTAATATCATTGATGCTCAGCTGCTTGGGATGCTTTGCCCAGGTCGAGACAGAGTATGAGAAATTCGCAAGAGAACAACAGGAGCAGCTTCAGAAAATGAAGAAGCAGAACGATGAAGGCATTGAGAAGTTGGGCAAGGAATACGAGGCTTATGTGAAAGCCGAAAAGGAAGCATACGAAAATTTTGTAAAGACAGGCGAACTCGTCTGGGGTAAAGGCAATGTAAAGGAAAGTACCCCTAAAGACTGGGTGGAATACTCAAAAGACGGCAAGTCGAGAAGCGTGGTAGACTTTGAGACAGGTGAAGCCACTATAGAAATCATTCAGGAAAAAGGCAAGGAAGTGGACCAGAAGGAGATCGAGAAAAACCTGAAGGAGCTGCTCACCAACAAAGGTAAGACCAAAGACTACGACTCGGAGGTCGAGAAGGCAGTGCCTCTGCAGGACAAGCCGGTTCTGGAGAATCAGGTGAAGACACCTTCGGGCGAAGTGGTGACTGAAAAGAACATGGACAAAGACGTCAAGGAGATAGCCGCCAATGTAAAACCAGAGGTCAAGACCATAAAAGGTGAAGACAATGTGGAACGCCAGGTGGTTACCATCAAGCTCGAGCTGGTGCCCGACAACATCCGCATACGCGCCGAGCAATACATAGCCGAGGTGCAGAAATACTGCCAGAAGTGGAGCGTCGAGCCTTCGCTCGCTTTCGCCATCATGCAGACAGAGTCGTCATTCAACCCGAAAGCCAAATCGTATGTGCCAGCCTACGGTCTGATGCAGATAGTCCCTTCGTCTGCCGGTGCCGACTGTGCCAAGAGCCTCAAGAAGGACTTCAAAGCGCCTACGGCCAACTACCTCTACGAACCCGAGAACAACATTGAGATGGGCGTTCACTACCTCCATCTGCTGAGATCCAGATACTACACCAAGGTGACCGACAAGGACAGCCAGACACTTTGCGTCATAGCATCGTACAATACCGGCGCAGGCAACGTGGCCAAAGCCCTCCGCGGCGACTACAACATCAGCAAGGCCATCCCGCAGATCAACGGAATGACATACGACCAGCTGTTCAAGTTCTACGAGAAGAACCTCCTGCCGGAAACTCAGAACTACATCAGAAAAGTAACAGAAAGAATGAATAATTTTAAATCTTGGTTAAAATGAAAAAAGCAATTGCAACAAACAACGCCCCGGGCGCAATCGGACCTTACAGCCAGGCCATTGCAGCAAACGGTTTTTTATTTATTTCAGGTCAGATGCCGGTCGACCCTAAGACAGGCAACGTAGTGGACGGCGGCATCACCGAGCAGACACAGCAGGTGATGAAGAACCTTGAGGCCATACTCAAGGAGGCCGGATGCACCTTCGACAATGTGGTGAAATCAACCTGCTACCTCAGCGACATAGCCAACTTCGGCGCAATGAACGCTGTCTACGGACAGTATTTTAAGCAGGACCCTCCGGCGAGAGCAGCCTTTGCAGTGCGCACACTTCCAAAGGAGGTTATGGTTGAAATTGAAATGATTGCAGCATTATAAATTTTAAGGAAATGAAAAAGATTTTATCAATATTGTTGGTTGTGGCTTGCTTCGCCACACTGATGACTTTCACGTCATGCAAAAAGGACGACAACGATTCCAAGAAATACGCCGAGCTCATAGTAGGCCGCTGGAAGACAGCTGACGGCGGATACTACGAGGTGTACAACTCAAACGGCACCGGTAAGATGTGGAGTCCGGCCGACGACGTGGATGAGGACGAAGCCGACACCTTCGACTGGTCGATAGACAACAGCAGAATGACTCAGATCATCCACTTCCAAGGCGGTCAGGGCAATGTGCCTCAGTATTGCAACATCCTTATCTTGAACGAAAACACGCTCAAGTATAACAACAACGGCTGGAGAGCTGAAGTCACACTCACCCGAGTCAATTAATTTGAAATTATGAAGAAAGCCTACAAAGTCACTTGGATCAGCCTTGCCTCGGTGTTGGGCGTGGTCTTAATCGCAGTCTTAATTGCGTGCTATCTGGTGTTAAGCCCGAAACGTCTGACATCGCTTGTCAACAAGCACGCCTCGAAATTCATAACCTGCGACTACAAATTCGGCAGGGTTGACCTCTCCCTGTTCAAGACCTTCCCCGACGTGGGCTTGCAGATCGATGACGTGGTGCTTATCAACCCTACAGGAGGATGGACCACCGACACTCTGGCTTCAATAGACGAGTGTGTGGTGTCGCTCAACCTCAAAGAGCTGTTGTTCGGCGACCAGATCATAGTGAACAGCTGCCAGCTGAACGGTGGCTTTATCAATGCTTTCTTCGATGCGGAAGGCCGCAATAACTTCGACATCTTCCCTCCGAGCGAGCCTACACAGGAGGAGACTGTTGCCGAAGAAGAGGGCTTAGGCTACAGCATAGATCTTCATAAAATCAAACTCAACGACATCAGACTGCAGTACACCGACCTAGCCTCTAGCACCGCCGCCTCAGTCAACGGACTCGGCATGACGGTCAAAGGCAACGTCAAAGATGACAACATAACAGGCGACCTCGGCCTCACCGTCGACAGAATCATGGCTAAAATCGAGACCGACACCATGACAATGCACGCCGCAGTCGACAACATTGCCGTCAACGGCAAACTCAAGATGAAAGGCGATGACATCAACGCCGACGCCAATGTAGGCACCGGAGCCTTAGGCTTGAAGATGACAGGTTCCACCAAGGTTAATGCGAGCTTGGAAAGTTTCCAGGCCGGCTTCAAGGGCGACATCAAAAACTATGAGAAGATTAACGGTCTGGTCACTCTCAAGTCGTTGGGCACCACTGCCGTCATGGACAATGAGACCTATGCCCAAAATGCCGACCTCAGCCTCGACATTCCGCTTAATCTCGATTTGAAGGAAATGGAGGCCAATTTCGACAATTCGGAGATAAATCTTAACGACATCAAATTTGGATTCGTGGGCAAGGTCACGGTGAAAGACGCCGTCACTCTCAAAATGGATATCAACACCAACACCATGGTCTTAGACAATTTGATCAGGCTGATACCTGACAGATTTAAAAAAGATCTGCTCGGAGGTGTGAAGATCAATGGAAAGCTGTTGCTTGAATCGCATATCGAAGGCACCTACTACGAAGACCAGATGCCTGTCATCAATGCCGACCTTATGCTTGCTGACGGTTATTTCGAGATGGACGACGCCCTACCCTTTCCCATTACGGGTATGAACACTAAAATCCACACCGACCTTGACTTGAACGGCAGGTCGGATGTGTACATAGACTCCTTTCGGGCAAGGATGAACAGCACGACAGTGTCCGCCAGCGGCACGGTCAGAGACGTGCTTGACAAGATGCTATGCGACCTCAACCTGAAAACCGACCTCAATTTTGACGATTTGAGGTCGTTTTTGCCTGAAGAGCTTTTGGCACAAGGCCAGCTCAAAGCTGACATCAACGCCAAGGGTACACTCGAGCAGTTCACCGACCTCGACCTGATGAATACCCGTCTGAACGGCAAGCTCGATTTCAGCAATCTGGACATAAAGTATTGCGACACAATAACCGCCAACTCGTCCAACTTGAGCTTGGGCTTCACCCTGCCCAACCCTTCGGCCAATGCCCTGAAAGACGGTCTGGCTTATATCACCCTCGCCGGAACCGATCTCAAAGCCGACGTGACCGGCATGAGCGTGATAAATGCCTCACTCGACGACTTCAACATAGCAGCTCAGGTGTCGAATGTGCTTGACAGCACGGTGATGATGGCAGCCGTAGCCGATTTCGCCATGGGTGCCATAGATTTCACTATGGACGACATAGATTTCCACACCAGGAATGCCAGCGGCGACGCCCAGATGTTGCCTTCAGCCAACCCGGGCAATGTCTCGTATGCCGCCATCTACAGCAGCGACAGTTTGGTCTTCGCCATGGGCGACGCCCTGAACTTCAACACCTGCGCTCTGGCACTTAACATGTCGGCCGAATACGACGAGACAGCCAAGGATTTATTCCTGCAATGGAATCCCAAACTCGACCTCACCCTCGACAAGGCCGCATTGGAGATGGCAGAGCTCAGTGAGCCGGTGCTGATACCTTCCATTGCCATGAAATACGACGAGGCCGGCCTTAACATCAACGACAGCCGTTTCGTACTCGGCAATTCAGACTTCTCTCTGGAAGGCAACCTCACCAACCTTTACGAGCATGTCAATAACAAAGCCCTGCTTTTGGGTAACTTCAACTTCACTTCAGACTACACCGACGTCAACCAGCTGATGGATCTGTTCAGCGGCATGGGTGCCGACAGCACCATGGTGGCTGAAAACAAAGTGGCTGACACCACAGCCAAGGAGGCCGAACCGTTCATGGTGCCTTACGGAGTGGACTTCAGGCTGCACACCATGATCAACAGCGCTCTGGCAGGCGAGATGGAGATTCACAACGTGGGCGGCGACCTCACCATCAAGGACGGCATACTGGTGCTCGAAGAGATGGGCTTCACCAGCGACGCAGCCGAGATGCAGCTTACAGCCATCTACAAGTCGAAGCGCAGAAACCATCTGTATGCCGGCTTCGACTTCCACCTGCTCAACATTGACATATCAGAGATGATACATATCATCCCCGACCTCGACACCATCGTGCCTATGCTGAAATCGTTCGACGGCAAGGCTGAGTTCCACTTCGCAGCCGAAACCAACCTGACAGCCGAATACACCCCGAAATATTCCACTTTGAAGGCAGCCTGCACCATAGAAGGACAAGACCTGGTGGTACTCGACACCGAGACCTTCGATATGATCAAAAAGAAGCTGTTCTTCAGCAAGAATACCGAGAACAAGATCGACAGCCTCGACGTTCAGTTTACGGTGTTCAGAAACGAAATCGACGTCTACCCCTTCGCAGTCTCAATGGACAAATACACCGCCATGCTCTACGGCAGGCACAATCTCGACATGAGTTACGACTACAACATAGCCGTGCTCAAGCCACGTATCCTCAGCCGCTTGGGACTTGAAATAAAAGGCTCCGACTTCGACCACATGAAGTTCAAGGTCAGAAGAAGCCTGCACCGCAACATGTTCAGACCTGAAAAACGCAACTACAAGGAGGAGAAGATAGCCGAAATCAAGAAGATTATCTCCAACTCACTTAAGGAGAATGTTAAGTAGGCTGTTTTTAGGTGCTCTGTTCATAGTGGCAGCCGTTTTGAAACTGCTGTCTATAGATGCTTTTGAGGTTTACATCTACAGTTTCGGCCTGTGCAGCTACACCTGGACCACCTTCTTCTCCAGACTGCTGATTTTTACAGAACTCTTTCTTGGCTTAAGCCTTATATTCAAGATTCATTTCAGACGTATCTGGCAGCTGGCCATGCTGCTGATACTGGGTTTCACCCTGTTTTTGGTTTATGCGGCAATATTCCGCAACGACAGCAACTGTCACTGTTTCGGCAGCCTCATAGAGCTCGACCCCTGGCAGTCCATAGTAAAAAACATCATAATAATAGCCCTGCTCCTGCTTATCCGGAAAGAGGAAAGCCATGCCTACAGACCTGTTCAGCGGAAGTGGCTTTTCGGCGGCATACTCGTGCTATCACTGGCAATTCCGTTTGTGGCAGTGCCTATGGATGTCGTATACAACAGGATTTATTCCGAGAAAGAAAACATCAACACCTCAGCTTTTTATCAGAGCCTGAGCGACTCGACCTATATGGATTTTCTGAATGTTTTGCCTGAAAAGACGGCCGATTCGGTGGTTTTCGAGCATGAGACACGGCTGATGGACGTAAGCAGCGGCCGATACCTTATTAATTATGCTCTGTCTGGCTGCAAGTTTTGCAAGACCGGAGCCGAAAAGCTCAGCCTGATGTTTGACCGCCACGGCATAAGCCATGACAAGATGAAGTTTGTGGTGATAGGCAGCGATTATTCCATCAGCGAGTTTGTCAAGGTCACCTCGACTTACGACTACCCTCACTGGCGCATCTCCCTACCCAAGATGATGGACATCACCTTCGGCAACTTCCCGCTCTACGTGCTGGTTGAAGACGGAAAGGTGATAATGGCCGGCGATTTCAGGATTTTGGATGATGATTTGATAATGTCATTGCAATAAAAAAAACCGCCTGAAAATCAAGCGGTTTTGTGGAGCATAGGAGAATCGAACTCCTGACCTTTTGAATGCCATTCAAACGCTCTACCAACTGAGCTAATACCCCATCTGAATTGCGCCGCAAAATTACGACTTTTTTTGATACGCCCGACAAATATTTTTCAAAATTATTTGCGACGACCTTTTCTTCTGGTTTTTCCAGCGTTCTCTTCCACTTTAACCTCCTTGCGGTAGATGTCTTCCGGACCGGTCGGGCGGAGCTCTTCCCTCCACTCGAAGCCTTTAAGAAGTTCCGCACCTTCCTTTATCTTCTCTTTAGGATACAAGGTCTCGGTGGTTTTCTTGAAATATTTGATTCTGACAATCTGGTTTTTCTCAATTTCTATATCCATGGCAGTGCTCTGCGACACGTTGATGCCGATCATGGAGCCGTCTTCCTCGCGCAGCCAATATACTGTCTCGGCATTACCGTCGTCGTAAACATGGTCGAGCTCGTTGTCCTTGAAGTAGGCTGTCATGGTCTTGCCTTTGATTTGGTTGAAGCCTTCAATGGTGTCCTTCTGTATGATGAAGCCATTGGGATAAAGCAGCACGCTGTCGATGGCGCGGTTGGCCATCACTATGTTGATGGAGTCGCCCCTCAGCTGGCTGTTCTCGGCCCAAATCATAGGGTTGCCGCGCATCTTGGCGGTGGAGTCGCTGATCAGATAATTCAGCGAGTCGCATTTGCCCTGAATGTCACGGCGGTAGAACCTCACGTTGTAATATGAGAGTATGCGTTCGGCCTTGTTGGTTTGAGGATTTATATAGAAAAACAAGGTGTCGGAATGCTGGAAAAGGGTGTCTTTGTCCGCATAGTAACGCATACGGGCGCTATCGGTGACGAAGGTTTTGCCTATGTTTTTCCACATCTCGCCGTAGTTGCCTTCCAATATGGCCTTGTTGACGGTGTCGTGTATAAAGACATTGCTCTTGGCTTGGGCGAACTCGGTTTTACGGTTGTAAAACATAGTGTCGGCCGTTATGGAATAACCCTGGTTGCTCAAAGTGGCTCGACGGTCCAGATAGGCGATGTCGTTGGCGGCGTCGTACCATCCGTAGTTGCCCACCAGCACGTAATCCTCGTAATAGATGGTGGTAGGACCGTAGAAAAATATCTTCTCCTCTTTGATTCTGTACTCCAAAGTGTCGGTAAGCATGCGGCATTTAGGCGTTGTCACCACCACGTCCTTGCGGAAATAAGCCACCTCAATGTCGTCTCGATAGTATCCCTTCCGGCTGACCAGCTTCTTATCGTTGCGGGTGATGGTACCACGCTTGGGATAAGTTGCCAGATGGGCCTCTCGGTCGTAGGTTAGATAGTTGGTTTTCAGTACTGTGGAGTCATCTTTTAGAATGACATTGTCGAAAAGCTCGGCAAACTTGATGTCGCCCGAGTATTTGCATTTGTCACTGAAGATGTCGGTGGTGTCGTTCACCTTGATGTGAACGTTGCCGTATCCGTCGAAATAGCGGGTTTTCTCGTTGAAATGCGCGCTGTCGCTGTAGAAAAAGGTAGAGTCCTGACGCAGAGCCACGTTTCCTATCAGTCGCTCCACCCCTTTTCCGTAGGCTTCGTCGTAAACCTGATAGTCGGCATGCTCGATATGGACAAAAGTCTTGCCGCTCTGCTGGGCGCTCAGGGTACAGCAGATACAGACAAACAATGTCAGGATTATGGTTTTAATACAACGCATCTACAACAGACACGCCGTAGAGACGTCATAAATGGCGTCTCTACACACGTACCAATTAATTATTTTGATAATCCCAAAGGATTATTCGTATTTCTTGTTTTCAGCCTTGCCGTCGAGCACCATGATGCCGTTGAGTGCAAGGGCCAACATCTCGTCTTCACCCGGGTAACGGTAGACAGGAGCTATCTTCTCGACATGTTCGGTCACTATGCCGCAGAAGGTCTTGTCGTAGGCCATACCGCCTGTGATGAAGATGCCGTCGACATTCATGTCGAGAGCTGCTGCTGCGAGACCGCCGATTTCCTTGGCGACCTGGTAAGCCATGGCGCGGTAAACCTTCTCCCATTCCTTGTTGCCGGCCTTCACTGCGTTCTCGACCTCGAGAGCGTCGTTGGTGCCGAGATATGCCACGAAGCCGCCCTGACCTTTAAGCATGAGGTCGACGTCTTTCTTGGTATACTTGCCGCTGAAGCAGGCTTTCATCAATGGGCCTGACGGAAGAGCACCTGAGCGTTCAGGTGTGAAAGGACCGTCGCCGTTCAAAGCGTTGTTGACGTCCACCACGCGACCTTTCTTGTGAGCCGCCACCGAGATGCCACCGCCGAGGTGCACACCGATGAGGTTGAGGTCTTCGTATTTCTTGCCAACTGCCTCAGCATGCTGACGGGCAATCATCTTCTGGTTGAGGGCGTGGAAGATAGAGATACGTGGGAACAGAGGGTGACCCGAGTAACGTGCCAGCTCTTCCATCTCGTCGACGACGACAGGGTCGGCTATATATGCCTTCACGCCGTATTCCTTGGCGATGTCGTTGGCGATGAGACCGCCGAGGTTGCAGGCGTGCTCGCCGTATGTTGCAGCCTTGAGGTCACGCATCATAGGTTCGTTCACCTCGTAGACACCTGATGTCAGCGGATGAAGCAGACCGCCGCGGCCTACCACTGCGCTGAGACCGTTGATGTCAACGCCTTCGTTTTTCAACTCATTGAGAATAACCTCTTTACGGTAAGAAAACTGGTCGGCTATCTTATCGAATTTAGCCAAGTCTTCAACTGAATGTTTGATATTCTTCTTGAAAACCTGTTCCTTGTCATTGAAAACGGCAACCTTAGTTGAGGTCGAGCCTGGATTGACGATTAAAAGTTTGTACATAATTTTTTATTTCTGTGTTATTGATAAAATTTCTTATGCGATCAATGCTGCGAGAGCTATTGAATAAAGCTTTGTGAGCGAGGTGTCGCCGCGTGATGAGAGGACGCAAGGAACCTTGGCACCCATGAGCATGGCGCCGATTTCGGCTTTGTCGAATTTCGAGCAGCATTTATAGAACACGTTCGATGCTTCCAGGTTCGGGAACACGAGGCAGTCGGCGTCGCCGGCCACTGGGCTGTTCATGCCTTTGATCTGTGCTGTCTCAGCGTCGCAAGCGAGGTCGAGAGAGATAGGACCTTCCACGAGGCAACCCTTGATCTGACCACGGTCAGCCATCTTTGAGATGATAGCTGCGTCGACGCATGCCGGGATGCCGGCGCTCATCTGCTCGGTAGCTGTCACGAGAGCTACTTTCGGGGTCTTCACGCCG
>Ga0265298_10003647_pt1 | contig 20171 bp, 22 predicted proteins | sample AusTroGonzalo_MG_3_FD_193486 | JGI IMG/M metagenome (GOLD analysis project Ga0265298, IMG submission 193486) | Bovine rumen microbial communities from tropical cattle in Woodstock, Queensland, Australia - Gonzalo_01 | ecosystem: Host-associated > Mammals > Digestive system > Stomach > Rumen ... | reverse complement strand
GCTGGCCATACGGCTGTAAATATCGATGCTATATCCAGGATGCACGAGGGTTTCTGTCAGCAGGATGAGAGACTTGTGTATTATCGTGGCTATCCTTATGCTGTCAAGCCCAGCTTCATGGAGGTATTCATGCGTGGAGGATTCACTAAGAATACTGAGGCTCAGGTTAATATTTTCTACGAAAATGGCGTTAAGGTCGCAGATAAGTTCGGTAACAATAATGGTTCTCTGGCGAGCTCTTCATTTAGAGGACGTAATATCCAGTATGATTATGACTATGAAGAGCCGTTGTTGGATGCTGGAACGGTATCTGTTAATGGTATGGCTACTTTTTCTCAGTATGCCAAAAGTAACCTCGGCATAATAGAGAACAGCCATGCTCTTGATTCTATGGGAGGTGGAACATTCTCTACAGATTGGGGTTATGTCCGTTTTGCCAATTGTGCATTTGAAGCAACAGCCAATGTGAACTTCGCTGGTCTGTCTTTAATACCTGGCGATTTCCTCATATCAAGAGGTGATAGTTGGGGAGTAATAAGAAAAGGTACTGTTTACTTTGAACCATATTCATGGGGATATTATACTCCTTATGTTTACAATCAGCTTTTCAGCACTTATTATGACATCTATACAACTGTAGGATTCTTCTTCTACCTTGAGGCTGGGCAGATAATACACATGAAGCCCAGCAAGACACTTAATATACAGAGTCATACCGTCAATCCCGATACCAGAGAGGGTACATACTATGCTCGCGTTGTCTCTCTCGGAGCCGGAGCCACCGACATACTCACACGTGCCGCGACATACCTTGAGAACAGAGGCACTGTTAATGTTGATGGTTTCGACGATGACATGAACTATGTTCAGAACAAGAAACTGTTGAAGACTCTGACATCTATGTCCGGTGCTGATGCCGGAGCGGAGATGACACCTGTAAGTGGAGAATATACATATACCGCTCCATCTACAGGTCTTTACCTCTTTGAGTTCCGCAACAGATACGATGTAGAGAATGACCCATATTTCCCCAGCAACAACTACGCAGCATCGTTTGCCTTCAACTTAAACCGTGATGCTTATTTTGATATAGAAGCTCCGCATTATAAGATAGAGGATTCGAGAGATGTAAATGATTTCTTCTATGTTGCGGAGGGATGGGTAACTCTCAGTCCCAACATAACACCTTCTGATGGTGATTACCTGACTATTTCAAGGACCAGCCTTGAAAACTGGCTCACTCCACAACCCAACCTCATACCGAGCATCTATCGTAACAGCCGAGAGTTGCGTAGGTTTTATAATGCAAAAAACTATCCATTCGTTCCTGCACAGGGCTATACGCCTGACAGTGAGGCAGGTGAATATCTCGGCCAGGATGGTAAGATTCATAATAACCTGTATCTCGACGGTCAGAATACTCCTTATGTCTTTGGGTTCCTGTATAACAGCAACCGACCGGAAAGGACCGTTGAGCATATAGGCCGTTATGATGAGATAAAAGCCAGTATCAAAGGTATCATTAACAGCGACAATGAGCCGATAGACCAGTTTAAGGCTATTGCTTATGACGAGCATGACAACAACCGGTTCAATGAGGACACCCAGGGCAACAACATGGATATGGAACATCCGTATTTCTATGTCAAGTTGCCCAAGATGCCATTCAACCTTTTCGGTTGCATCGGCACGGAACCGGCAACAATATCGATGACCTCCGGCCTTTGTGCAAGCTGTAAATTTGAGATTTATGTTCAGAAGGACACAAACTATAATATTGTCGCTGTAGATGCTAACGGCGACCTTCTCTTTGATGAGAACGGCAACGTTAAGTTTGATGATAGCCTTGAAAATCGATTGCGTCAGAATGACACCACTACACATGAGGTCTGGATTGCATTGAAGAAGGATATATCGACTTATGGTGATGCTGTGCCTATGCCTTATGCTGAGCAGAAGGGTAACGATGCTATGCAACCTGTTGTCGGTGATACATACGTTCTTACTGGAATATATATGCCGTTCGAGTATATCCTCCAGGCAGAAGAGAGGCTGTCTAAGCGTATCGTGGCCGACATATACAATAACAACTTTCATAAATTTAACTTAGGAATAGAGTTCTCACGCATATTCCTCCAGGAAAACGTAAGTACAATCCTGCCTAAACTTTGTGACGCAGCGAAGATTTGGATTAAACATAATGACACGGATGCTGCCGTAGCTTTATATGTATCATCCTTCCATTATACCGTCAATAAGGACGCACTACCTGAGATTACCGTAGAGCTCGCTGATTCTCTGATTCCTAATCAGTCATCGATACAACTTCTTGAAGCCAGGGTTACTCAGAACGTCCTTGACCAGACTGAGGATGAGACCAAGCCTATCGTATCGGCCTCTCTTGACTCAAGCCAGGAAGAGCCGGTTGCTCTTGTTACCAGCAAGAACCGCTCGGCCCTGCCTAAACAGCAGTTCCTTGAGAACATAGGTATCAAACCGGCTGGCACCGAGAAGCGTCCTGTTTATATCAACCAGAACAGAGAGTTTGCTCCTGTTAATGGTATTGATGTCCCGGAGGATGTTCATTCCGAGAAAACCGTCAAGGCAGACGAAGGTATTGAAGTAGGTGATTTCCGCTCAGGAGTATTCGGACAAGGAGCAAAGGTGGATGAGAGAGGTCATGCCGAGATGCGCTCCCTCAAATTATGGGAATGGCTTGAGGTCCCTGAATTGCGTTATAACCGTGTTAGCATCTATACTGGCATACGTTGGGACACTTTCGGAGGTGGTATCATTGAAGAGATTACCCCCGACCCGACCGGCGTAGAAACTGGTACAGGTAAACTCAAGCTTGAGCCTGGCGATATTGGTGCTATTGCCGTGGGCGACCTTTGCATGGGTATTTGGCATGATATGATAGGTAACGAAACAGAAACCACTGATGACCATCAGGGAAACTTCAAGTTTGCTGGTTTCAAAACCGTTTACTTTCAGATTACAGCAGTATCGGGCGCAAATAATCAGAATTTCTCCTACCTGTTGAGGTCATCCCTGCAAGGAGGTAACGGATTCCATCCTTTTGCCGGTATGCACTTTGCTGGGCGAGGCAATATCAGCAATACGGCTCGCCAAGCTTTCCTATATACCACCACCGAATACTCGCTGGCTCTGACGGGTGTTAACACATGGCAGTTTCAGTCCCTAAACATCATTCAGATTTCGGGAAAGCTCGATGGATTCTCCATGCCAGCCGTAGATAAATACGGGCAGTCATATATGAAGGTGTTCTCAGGATATGGCCAGGTATTTGGAAACGCTTATATCTTTGGTCAACTTGACCAGTTTGAGCGTGTGGGCTATCGTGCCACCGTGGACCAATCTAAGGGCGGAGCTATGGCTCCTGGAGAGTCTGAGGTAATAACGGTGACTGTATGGAATGGCTATGGCGAAGATTGTACTGCGCAATTTACGCATTATAGTGTGACACGCGATACAGGCGACCAGGCATCTGATGCGTTATGGAACTCTCAGCATGAGAGTGTGACCAATCCGTTCACGATAACATTCAATGACCTCGGTATCGATGGCATTCATAAATTGTTGGCGGTATTTACCGTAGTAGCCTCTGATACCGATAATGGCGTAGAAGCCGATGTAGCGGAGATAGAATATTTTTCTTGAATTATTCATAATTATACAAAATGAACGAGAATAGATTTGTTTCAGAGAGGACGCATACCAGGGTGAAGTTCCAGCCGCTAAGGACATCCTGTGAATTGGAGTGTCTGACACCTCAGTCACCTGCAGCACAGACCGTAGATGTTACGGGCAGTTCACCTTCTTACGTCCCTAACAGAGCCGCTACACCTACGGTTATCTATCCTGACGTGCGCGGCCTTGACCCAGATGGAATCTTCCATCACGGACCTGCGAACCAGTATCTCGGCGTAGTGCAGTGGTATGTCAACAACGAACCTATCGAGGATGTATGGACGGAGAATACCGATTACGTCATCAATACATCTGAGACTGACATGCGCGGTGCTCTGACGGTGTATAAAAACCTGCCTGTAGGCGAAGATGTGGTACTTACTTTTCATGGCGAGTTTCTGGATTGGCGTACAGGTATCGCTTATCAGGCCGACAGCGCACAAGGTATGGCTCTGACCACTACAGAAAAAGGCGAAGATAAGTACGGATGCTCCGTAGATAAACCCCTTATCACCTACGACCCTCTGTATGACAACCTTCTTCTTTATGATTACAAGGTAGGCAGAGGCATACCAGTAATAGGAACAAGAGCAGATTATATTGATGGCCATGCTTTTGAGCAGACCGTTAAGGTCCTTCTCACAAAGGGTGTGACTAACCTCGATACTCTGCCTACAGGCGTAACCATGCGTATTGTCCGCCTCGGCTCAAATACTGGCCTAACACCCAATACGATAGGCTCCCCGGAACTTACCTATGCCACCTATCCTTATATCAAGTTTGATATGAGACTCATAAACAAAAACGACTATGAGGTGCAGTTCATCCTCAACAACACCATCATAGCACGTGAGTCTCTGGGCCTCGCCACTGAGGTGACGATGCCCTTTGAAGGTAAGGCTGTAAGAGCGTCGGATATAGCCGCCTCGCAGGAGGTTTATGAGAATCATATATTACTACGTCTGCCTGACCGGGTAATCGATTATCCTGAGCTCTACTATAGCATATTATGGTACACCCAGGCTAAGATTTACGATAGCGGCAGCTATGTACCGGCTGCAGCGAAAGCATGGCAGAGAGGGCATAACTTACTCGTTAATGTTGCAGACTTAGGTATAGGTCTGACAAAGAATGACTCGTATTTTGACCTGTGGTTTGAGGTTGACCCACATAAGACTTGTGAGGTTCTTCTCGAAGATGACGGCGTAACGCCTTATTACGACACCGATAACAGTTTCTTAATCGAATAAAGCTATGTTTTACTCTATTATAGACATCTCCAAAGGAGAGAATGTAGGGTTCAAGAAGGACCTTCACCGTCTTACGGCCAAAGACACTAAGATGGTGATAAACGAGAATGAATTACGCCTCGTCGATGAGGACATTTATGTCGCAGCCAATAAGCTCGGCGGTCCCGTGTTGACGGAGTTTGAGTTGTTTCAAAAATTAAAATTAGATAAGAAATGAGTACAGCAGGTGCGTCGTTCTCCGTGCGCTTCGTGAGAAACGGAGACCAGATTGTCATTACACGTGACGTTGTTAATTCAGCAGGACAAGGTGCAGCCTTGTTCCAGGTCGTTGACTCTAAGTCAGGAACACCAATACCTGACTGGACCGTAGCCGCCAACCAGCCTATCATACGTATCGGAATACGCTCCAGTGCTGGTTATCCTGTAGAGATGACAGGTGTGGTATGGAAGTATAACGGTACGGCCATAACATTCGCCTCTGCCTTCACTACATCATGGCAGACATGTACTAACCATGATGCCAGCTTCCAGGGTAGAATCAACACCATCAATGGCAGAGAGTATTATGAGTTGAAGATTATCAAGAACCTGGCAACAGCGACTACTATCGCCAACCGTCAGATTGACTATGCTGTCAGCTATGCCAGCAACGGCCTTACTGATACCATCGATGGTAGCGCAGAGATTATCATACAGGCTGGTGGAGCCTCTTCACATATCCTGCAGATTACCGCAGACCGCGTAGAGATAGATGCCACCAACAGTACCGCCACCTTAACGGCTGTAGGCATGTACGGCTCCGAAGCAATCACAATAGGCCAGAACGGATATACTATCAAGTGGTATAACAACGGAGTGGAGATTTCGGGCCAGACGGCAGCAACCCTCACCGTCACACGTTCGATGGTCGAAGGAGGTAATCTATTCCAGGCTACCTTGTTCCTCAACAACAATCCTGTGGCCTATGACTCACAGCGTATCAATGATATTGCTGACGAGTACCAGATTGTATGCACGCCTAAGACGGGCACAGGCTACGAAGGTAACACGGGTTATCTCGCTCCAGGTCAGAACGCTTATTGGGCCGTGAAACTGTATCGTAACAACGCTCAGTATGCTGGCACCATCAACTACACTTGGAAGGTGTTCAATGCCCTTAACGTGCAGACTGGCACGGGCTCAGGTACGGCAACGTCTGGTGCTGATTATATCGTCACTGTAACACCAAGCATGGCTGTCGTAGGTGAGGGTTCAGGCTCATACTACGCCGATTGTGACATTGTTATCACTGCGGAATTTTAATTATTAACTTTTTGTTATATATTTGTACCAACTATGGGTAAATTAGTAGATTCTCCTGTCGTTCACACAATGGCGGACAGCGATTACATCTATGGTGCGTTTGGTAACGTCACATCAAAGATGAGCATTGATGAATTTCGTCAGCACCTGAATGACAATGACGAAGAGGTTCTGAATGACCTCGCGTTTTACATTGACATCAACGTAGCTTCTGGTAATGGTTCTACACGTGTCAATGTTGGTGGTAACATGCACATGCGTGCATTATGGGAAGATGCGGCTGTCAGTGTTCTCATGGATGCCAACGGCAACTATTGTGAACTCAATAAGAATGACAACCGTTACACTAAGGAGGGTTCATATATCCTCAATGGTGACGGCACACTTATCTCTGCCTTCGCCAATGCCGATGTTATGAAGATTCGTCCTATGGATTACGGTAAGATTCAGACCAAGACCATAGGTGCCACGACCGTTCTCAGACAATGGCTGTCACTCGTACCACTGCCAGGCGGTTATGCAAGACAAGCACGTGTAGTAGGTAAGTTCAAATGCCGTGTCGTGGATGGCAAGCTTCGTTCTATCCCTGGCGTTGTTCCTTCAAACAATGTTACTATCAAGTCTTTCTGGGATTATGCCCAGGTGAGAAGTAAGAATCACGGCCTCGCCAATCTTGAGTTCCGCAATGACCTTCTCTATCATATGATGGCCAAGTATGGCTGGCGTGATTCACAGAACTGCAAGACTACAGACAACAGCCTTGTCTGGGGTGTGGGCCTCGATGGTTCAGAGAACACCACAGGTTCAGCAGCAAGCGGATTTGACCGTCAGAAGAACATCAAGACTGGTGCAACGCTATCTCTTGGTGAGAGTGACGGAAATGTGGCTGTGACAGACTCCGAGGGTGGCACCTGCCATTCCGTAAGTGTCGCTGGTTTCGAGAATCCCTGGGGCCAGTATTGGGAGATGGTACAGGGCTTGTGTTCTGTCGGCACAGACGTTTATTGCTGGAAGCATAATTTCATGCCGGCTGGCAGTGCTCCTACTGCAGATACTTTTGCTGGAGTAGAACATGTAATGCTGACACGTGCCACATCAGAAGGTGCAGGGCAGACCAACATGAACATTATTGCATCGCAGGACGGCCAGGGCTCTTATATGATTCCTTCTGGCTCACTGAGCGGAGTTTCCTATGGTGACTACTATTACTATGCAGCAGCAGGACAGCTGTGGCTGTTCGGTGGCAGCTCGGACAACGGGTCGAAGTGCGGCCTCGCGGGCGCTAACTCGGACAACGCTTGGACGTACGCGAGCTCGAACCGCTCGGCTCGCCTTGCATTTTATGGTGACGTGAATAAAGTGAGTGAAGCCCGTCTGAGGGAACTTCTCTCTTGATTCGGGAACGCGCCCGTAAGGGCGCGATTTCCAAAAAGCTCAAAAGATATAATTAACATTTGTTAAACAATAACGTTCTTTGAAACTGTTGCGATTTTTGAACCTCTTGTTGAAATCCACCTTCGTGGTGGTGGGCATATCGGTGGCTAAGCTGTGGCTGTTCGGTGGCAACTCGAACAACGGGTCGAATTGCGGCCTCGCGTACGCTAACTCGAACAACGCTTGGACGAACGCGAACTCGAACATCTCGGCTCGCCTAACTATGTTTGGCAAGAATAAGAACATCAGGGTGTTATTACTGCGTCATGGGAAAGCACCCGGCCACCGTGAGCCTCGGCGACGTGTGCGTATGTATAGCACGTGCAGCCGGAATAACATTAGACTTGCGCGGATTGAGGTCAGCCTCGCCGCCTGTGGTGTTAGTAAGCCTATATTGGGATTTGAACGCTTCACGCAGAAACGATAGCAAGGGATAATGAAGAGGGTTGGTTATTTATATGAGAAGATGGCCCAATGGGAAAACATCGTCGAAGCTGAAAAAATATCCACACGTCGCAAGGCCCGTAATATTGGTGTCAAGCGTCACGCTCAGAACCGATGGAACAACCTTGTTGAGATACAGCAGATGATTCTCAATGGAGAAATGCACACTGCGGAATATAAGCATGAGCAGCGTGTCAGTGGCCAGGATAAGATGCGAGACATTGCTAAGTTGGCGTTTCATCCCAGCCATATCGAGCATCAGCTTCTCACTATTACAGCCGACGAGAGGGTTGACAGGAGTCTCATACGACACACATACGCAAGTCGTAAGGGTTATGGTCAGATTGCGTGCGCTTTGCATATCAAGAAGAGCCTGGCTAAGTATAAAGGTCAGGAGCGATGGGTTGGTCAGGGTGATGTAGTCAAGTATTATAGCAATATACAGCATGACTACATACGCAAGGACATCTGTCATCTTATCAAAGACAAGAAGTTCACCGATGCCTTTATAGAGCCGTTCGAGAAATTTGCTCCGGACGGCAAAGGCATTCCTCTTGGCATCCGTCCCAGCCAGATTACGGGCAATCTTGAATTGTCGGTCTTTGACCATTTTATGACGGAGCAGGTTAAGGCGAAGGATTACACACGTTATCTGGATGACTTCATCTTTACAGGTGCTACGCGCTGGGAAGTAGAGTGGAAGTTCAAACGTGCAAAAGCCTTCCTGGAGAAAAGAGGTTTGACCCTTCACGAACCTAAGATACGTCGTGTATCAGATGGTCTTGATATGATGGGCTTTGTCTTTTATGGTGACGAGGATGATATGTGGTGGCGGAAGAAGGACAAGAAACGCTGGTTGAGACGTAGGAGCCGGGTATCTAATCCGAAACGTCTGCGTGAGCTTGACGATGCCGCATGGGGTATGCTCAAGTGGGGCAACCGCTACTGCCGTCAGATGTGGGAGCGGATTACAGGCAGAGTACAGAAGAAGGAGCAACAGAAAAGGGACAGATTATTAAAGATAAAGGAGGCAGCTATGGGCGTATCATTCAGTTCATCAGGAATACAGCGTACGGCACGTGTTGACAAGAACGGCGTACCATTCATTGAGGGCGAAAAGATTGGCATGTCTATGATTCTCGACAAGGTCATAGAATGCGACAAATGGATTCCCAATATCGTCACGGCCCAGGGACCAGGACGTTATGCCGTGCACATCTACTACATGAACGTAGAATATAAGCTCATTGTGAACAGCATTGACATCAAATCTTTCCTCTCTGACATGGAGAAATACCATGTTACGAGACTGAGAACGGTGTTTATCGATAAGGGAGGCAAGCATTATGCTGTGGACCTGTCACGCACCGAGATTCTTGAGGTTGATGGCCGTGCCGTAGTTGAACGTGAAGGCAAGTGTGTCTATGAGGACACAAAAGAGATTGTGAATTTTAAATTTAACGAACAATAAAAAATACTTACAATTATGGAAACTGGTATTTTACAGAGGAAGTGGGCTCCGATAGCTCCGGCTCAGTATGACAAAGAGACTCGTATCGTATGTATGGACATACAGCCCGAGACTCGTCCTGATGAGAATGGCGACCCTGTAGAGGGCTTCTCTTTCTTCCAGGTTGAGATTGACTCACTGATGGACTACGGTCATATCAAGTCTCAGCTTATCGAGGCTGGCTTCGCGCAGAAGGATGAGTTCGGCTTGCTGATGAATGCTGTCGATGACATCATCGTAGCCGTCCAGGATGCTGGTAGCTGGGCCGCCTTCAAGAACGGCCTTAACACAGCAGCCATAACCAAGTTCGTAGGATTCTGCGAGTTCAGGGCTATGTGCGCTCAGTCTGCCCATTACGTCATCGACAACCTCTAATTATCTAAAATCCTATCGTTATGAAGGTAACAGGAACTCAATCTGTGCGCTGGGCACCGCAAGACGGTCGCCCAGGCACGGGTGTTACCATCACTAATACCGCCACCAAGTATGCTCAGTCCAACTCGGGTACGGTTCGTCCTACACAGGGATGGCAGGACACCATACCGACCGTAGCCAACGGCAACTACCTCTGGACCTGGGTACGTGTGGAGTATTCAGATGGTAACTTCACCAACAGCTATTCAGTAGGTCGCATGGGTGAGGATGGCAAGGGCATACAGTCCACCACCGTCACCTACAGCAAGCAGTCAAGCAGTAGTGTTGACCCGACCTCTATCACTGATTGGGGACCCTATCCCACTAACCTGCAGGAAGGTGACTGGCTGTACGTTAAGACTCATATAGTCTATACCGGCACGCCTCAGACATCCACAGATTCCTATTCGGTATCACGTATCGGCATCGGTGCCTATTACACGGGTGCGGAAGAGTATTACGAGCATGGAGCATCGGATTCTGACATTCCTTCGGGTTATATCGTTCCTGGCACCTATCCCCAGGGGTCACTGCCTCAGACAACATGGTCGCAGAACAGGCCCACCCTCGACAACAGCACACCTTACCTGTGGAACCAGGAGATAAGCCATGACAGCCAGGGTAACAGCTACGTCATGCCTCCTATCTGTATCGGTAACTTTGCGAAAGGTCTGAGCAGCATAGCCGAGACCTACACCATAAGCTCGCATGACAATGAGGCTGACATGCTCGCTGATACAACCGAGCGCACGGCTAATCCCTGGACCGATAATCAGCAGAATGCCAAGCCCACAGAGGCCAAGCCTTATCAGTGGAATAAGACTGTTATATCATACAACAAGGGTGCCGACACCACTCTTTATCATATCAGTGCTGTCAGAGGTGCCGATGGTAAGAACACCATACGTCTGGACCTCAGCAATGAGATGGATTCGATGGTGTATAATGAATCAGGCACGCTCATCAGTGGAAGCATATCGTCTATAGCACGCCTCTATGACGGTGGAACAGAGATTACAACTGGAGTCACCTATGAAATTTCATCACGTTCAGGATGCACCTCCAGTCAGGCTACTATCAGTGGTCAGACCGTCACGGTGACAGGCATAAACTCAAGTGGCTATGTCATCGTAAGAGCTTCTTATAACGGCCAGTATTACTACGCTACGCTGTCATTGAAGAAGATGATAGGCTCGGATAAATACGAGCTTCAAGTGGTTCCAGATGCGGTTACATACAACTCCACTACAGGCGAGAAATCAGCTACTACCATTGAGGCTAAGGTCTATAAGATTTATCAGAACGCATCGGGAGGCATAAGCCGTGACCTGGTTGCTTCGCTGCCGTCTGGCATGACCCTCGAAGTCGATGGCACAGCCGTGACGGGTTACAGCAGTGGCAAGACATTCAATATTGACTTCACTCGAAGCAGTCATCAGATTACACTCAAATCGGGTAACAATATCCTGGATGCCGAGACCGTTCCAATCTCTGAGACTGAGAACGGAGCATCTATTACAGGCCCGAAAGGTAATGATGCAAAGAGTATCTACAAGGTTGCTTTTGAGAAGCCCAGCACACCTACTGGAAACTCCCCTACAGGCTGGAGCGAGTCATTACCATCTGTCGATGACACCGAAATCCAACACGTCGGTGATTGGATTCCACTTATGGATGGATGGCATCGAGCCCCCAAGATTGGCGATGGCTCATATACTGAGCATAGGCTGCAGTTCACAACAACAAAGGAGAATCAAACCATCTACATCGAGATTGAAAGCCTCAGTGAAAGCAACTATGATTTTTGCTGTATTGGTAATCTTGATGCAAACGCTCCGCACAATAGCAGTGATAATTATAAATTAAGACAAAGCGGCGGCTCCAGTTCTTCTCCCCAAAGAGGCGTTTGCGAATTTGTGGTTTCAACCCCAGGGGCCCACTCTATAGGAATATCCTTTTTTAAGGATTCTTCTGTAACAGTAGAAGGTGAATATGCCAAGTTTAGGGTTGGCAAACCTACTGTATGGCAATCAGAAGTCTTAACGTGGAACGGAGATAATGTGGGTACATGGTCTGAACCTGCAACATTTGCAAATCCAGACTATAAGATGCGAACAGAAAGTCCTAAGAGCAATCTTTTGGACATGACATCTTTCCCGTCATTAAATCAAATGGGGCTCAAATGGAGTGCACGCAATGGTAGTATAGTAACAGGGGATTATAACGGAAATAATTCTTTCCATGCTACGAATGATAGTACAACTTCTGACAATGATTTTCTTCGTCAAGACGTTTACAGAAGTGGTAGCGTAACAAAGTTGCAACCAAATAAATGGTACACATTATCTTTCGTTTGTAGGGGTAGTGGAACCTTGAATACATACTTCTATCCTGCCGCTTCTGGTCATATCAACACATCTGCAGGTATGGTAATCGATGGTGTGTTTCAGGCTACAGCACCGACAGACCTTGTTGTAAGCCAAACTTTGACTTCGGCATGGCAAAAACATACTATAACCTTCAAAACATCTGACGGATTCTCTGGAGAAGTTATGTTCCTGTTCCGATTATGGAGAGGTGCTGGCGGCAGTGTATGGGTCGCATGTCCTAAACTGGAACAATGCACGATGGCAACTGGTTATGTCGTAAGTGATTACGACGCGGCATCAATGGTGGTTGGAGAGAGTGGTTTCCCTAACGAAAGAGGTGTTTACAATCCTCTTTACACCTATTCGTGGGATGACCAGAAACGCGATTATGTGTATTACAAGCCAGCTGATGATACTCAGTATTATGCTTACTTCGTTAGACAGAAAGGTGCCACCATTCCCATCAATACACCGCCTTCTGCAAACGGAGATTCCAATTGGGAAAAGGGCAGTTCTGTTAGCACTCTTTTAGCCAATACAATCATAGGTGCAGCTTGCAATATCGGCGGTTTCCTTATGTCGGACTCCATTATGAAATCGGCCAACGAAAGGGTGATTCTTGATGGAGTGAATAATCTCATCAAGGTTCTTAATGCCGCTAAAGATACTATTATAGCTGCAATGGGTAATGTTGATTATCCGTTCTTTGCTGGTGGAAACTCTGGCGCAAATGCCGCATGGAATGTTGACAACGAAGGCAATATGAAAGCCAGTAAGGGCCGTTTTGGTAATCTGATTATATCAGGAACCAATGGCGAGAATTTCCAAGCCGAGGATGGTAAATTGCGTTTTGTCAACAATACCTGTTATACATGGATTACAACGGACACAGCACAACTCGGGTATGGCAAGGCTAATATAGCTGCATATAATGACCAGGGAGGAAACTGTATAGTTGTTACAGTGCCAGCAGGAACAACTGGCGACCCTGCTGCAATATGGGCTATAGGTTCAGTAGCAATGCAAGCAGACGGAATGATAAAATGCTCAGGAGCTATCAGAGGGGATAAAATCATTCAACCCCATTCCTTCGTCAGCATAAATGTTACCTATCAACGACAAGATTTCGCTAATAGCCAAATCGCTAATAGAGTTTTTGGTTATGCCTCCGAAACTGGAAAAGGTTTATATCTACCTTCTCTGACCCAAATGAGAAATGCGTTGAAAATAACGAGCACATCAGAAGGCTTTGTTTTCCGCATGATTATTATAGGTGGCCTAAATACATCTCAATGGACCCTCCGGGGAAGAGAAGCTTCTGGTTATGGAACTTACTCTACAGGAGAATATCCCTTGATGATAGATAATAACCAAAGTGTATTCAGGACATGCGGTGTGGATAGGTGCGATACTTTTGAGTTCTTGTTAGTCTATGACCCAAGTGCCGATTCCGACTATAAATACACGGCACGCAAGGTTATAATTTTGGAGTAACCTATTTGTTTAACTAAAAATATTTACAAAATGGAAAATCAAATTTGGTTGGCTATCGTATCACTGATAGCAATTGTGATGACAATCACTGAGTTCTTCAAGAGATTGTTCAAGGTTGACAAGAGATGGTTTAACGAGCTCATCTCACTCATCGTCTGCGAAGGCGCAGCTTTCATAGCATGGATTCTCGGCTCGCTGCCAGCCTGGTTTAATCCCGAATGGGCATGTACGCTCGTGAACGGATTTTTCCTCTTCCTTGCTACATCAAAGCTGTTCTATGAGAAACTTGACTTGGTTAAGGAGATATTCGATGTCGTATTTAACCTCTTTGGACCAAAGCTCGGTGGCAAATGGTATAGCAAGAATGCCATCGAAGAGAAAGAAGAATGACAGTAGTGAAGTAGATTTTTTCTAAGCGAGAGACCTGTGACAACGCAGGTCTCTTGTTTTTTACGCCTTTATACAATCATATTGTATAACATACTGATATTTAATAACTATATTTGCGGAAGTAAATCTTATTAAGATGGAGGAAAAGACTCTTGTCAGTAGCACAGTTGCTGCTGTTGTTTCCCCGTTCGTAGATGGATGGGAAAAGCTCACGGGATGGCTTATCGTAGCCATAGTGTTAATACTCGCCGACCTTAACTTCGGCATTAAGGCTGCAAAAGTCAGAGGCGAGACAATAAGACGTTCTAAGGCATGGCGAAGGTCTGTCGGCAAACTCGTAGATTACATTTGCTGGATTGCTATTGCCTGGGTCATAGGAGCCACCTTCTCTTCACCATTCAACATTCCGCTTTTACCAATGATAGTTATGGCGGTCGTTTACTGCATTGAGCTTCAATCTATCATAGATAACTACCTCGAATACAAAGGCATCAAGAAACGCTTTAGTCTGTTGAAGTTCTTCGCAGCCTGGTTTAAGAAACCAGAGATAACAGATGCTATCGAGGATAAAAACGTTGAAGGCAGTCATGGCACGGTTTGATAAATATACACCGATACTAAAGGAGATAGAGGGTGGGTTCTCTAACCATCCTGATGACATGGGTAAAGAGACCATGTGCGGAATCACGCTCAAGACCTTTCGGGCTTTCTTTGGTGCCGACAAGACTGTCCGTGACTTGCAAAACATAACCGAGGCACAGTGGAACAAAATCATACGCACATATTGGGATGAGTGCAAAGCGGACCAGATAAAGAATCAGTCATTAGCCAACCTTGTTGTGGACTGGAATGTCAACTCCGGCGTATCAGGAAGGAAGGGTGTTCAGAAATGCCTGGGCTTGGTTGCGGACGGAATCTTCGGACCTAAAACTCTCGCTGCTCTTAACTGTGCTAATACCGTCCTGCCATTCTATTACATTAAAGTGGCCAGAATGCAGTTCTACAAAGAGCTTGCAGACAAAAAGGAAAATCAGATAAACAACCTCGGAGGTTGGTTGAACCGGCTTAACAAGTTTGCTTATGACAAACGTCAGTGACAACAATAACGGTGATACAAGAAGAGTTATTTTCCTAATTCTTATTTCTGTGGCCCTGGTATGGGCTATGGTATCGCTATCATCCTGTAGGAGCAAGAAACCTCTTGTTGTCACGCCCAAACCTGAGATTCATTATATCCACGATACAGTAAAGACAGTAGAGAGGCACGACTCTATTGTCAATCACTATATAGAGAAGAAGGATAGCTCTTCCTTTCGTCAAAACGGAGATACAGTGCGAATCGAGCACTGGCATTGGGAACGGGACCGGAAATACGAGAAAATCCTCGAAGCGAAGATTGATAGTTTCTCCCACGCCAAGAGAGATTCTATACCTTATGCTGTTCCGGGACCTACGAAATACGTCAACGAACTCAAGAAATGGCAGAGAGGACTGATGTGGTGGGGAGCAACAAGTATTCTCCTAATCATAATGTGGTTGGTGATTAAGATTAAGACAGGCAGATGAAATTCTCATAAGCATTTATTTGGTTAGTAATTAGATTAGTAACTGGCAAGGCGGTTTGTGAAAATCGCCTTTTCTCTTTATATTTGTACTGCATAATACATAATAATGTTTATCATAAATGGTGATTTGGGATTGGGGTATTGCGAAATACTCCAATTCTTTTTGTATCTTTGAATCGAAAACTTTTTTGCAAAGGAAACTTAGTCAAAAAAAATGATTGGGGTTTGTGAAAATCCCAATCATTGCTTATATTTGCACCTGCATACTCAATGTGCAGATTCAACAATTGATTTTGAAAACGGGTCGTTCGATAGAACGGCCTGTTTTTTTATGCAAGAAGGGACCGCCTTCACAGGTAATCCCTCTCATCCTCTATAGCAGTCCTAAGAAAACTGCAAGTGAGAACCGATAGTCGGTAAGGCAGTCTAACCAATCCATAGTTATATTTTCTTTATCAGTTGCTTCAATAGAGCCAAGCCTATGTCATATATGGCGTTACCTGCTATATTTGCTCCAGCGTCTTTTATGAAGCTCTGACCACGTTTTATCTCATTCAATTTATTCATCAACTCTTCATCCTTGCGCCCTTTGCCCTGACCGGCAAGAAAACTTCGTTCCTCATCGGTCAGGGACTCAGAGAGCTTCATAAGGATATAAGCGCGACGGAAATCCATTACAGGCCATAAGCGTGACGGATATTAACCATGCTGCTCTCGTTCTTGAGCTTATCAACAGCGAGGCGATAAACTGCATCAAGAAGAGTCTCTTCCGGAACCTGCTGTCCCGATGCGCTCAATATGGATGTCAGCGTATCACCATGTGTTGACATGAGGCTGTTCATCTCCACAAAGAGGGCGCAGCTATTGTAGTACGGCTTATCTTCCTTGCTGTAACCGTAGCTATCCATAGCCTTGTTCCAAACCTCACGAGTCCAGGGTGCTGACGGCACCATCTCGGCGACGATATTGTCTGCTTCCCTCGGCGTGAGGTAGTTTTTCCACTCTATCGCTCCCAGCTTCTCAATCCACTGCTGAGCCTCGCTGGGATTCTTCTGTATGGCGGAGTTCATCATCTCGGTCATAACATGACCAAAGAGTTTCATGTTCTCCGGTTTGCCGGACGCTGCCATAGTATTGTACAGCATCTCGTACTTCTGTTGCATTTCCTGAGTGTTCATCTCTTTCTACTTTTTGTGCGGCTAACCGCGTTACTATTCTTTCCGCAGTTTCGACATGGCACCTGGGGTAGCACCATCTTTGGCACCTGGGGCAATCTTGTCTGTTGCGGATTTTGATACAACCTTCTCATATATTTTCTGATAAAAATAGTCCACTACACACATCGCAAGCTCGGTCCATAAGGCGAGATATGCGAAGAAGAAAGACATCGCCACGGCACCTATGATGTCATGGGTAGCCCAACACAGATAAATCAAGACGCTCCAGAATGAAGAGCACATTGGGCAGTTTATGACGGGCAGAGAATGACCAATCATACCCTCTACCGTACTTACCAATCCGAGATGATTCGCGGCTGTGAAGGCGAACATGAGGCATAGTGCCGTGGCAAGGTCCAACATAATCAAGCAGTGGTTACGTTAATAGATGTAGTGAGTGCTACAGCATTTGTGATGTTGCAGCAAGGCTGTACGTTTGTCGGTGCTGCTACGGATTTACCGATGCTGACCGTGGGGCTGGCATTGGTTGAGCAGGGGACACAGATGGACGCAAAGATTTGCTCCTGTCTGGGGCAAACCCCACAATTACAGCCGGACATGTATGGCATATACGTCACAGAGCCAGTTATCAGCACTTCCTGGCAGAAGCAATCGTTACCCACATCAACGGGTTGACCTACTGTCGCGGCCTTGAGGTCGGCGGTCAAAGGATATGCCTCATTGATGCAGATTTTGCGATTTCCACATAGGAAATGGTCAAGGGAGAGCAAATAGTTGGCATCAGCCGCAGTGCCTCCCGGGATGGTTGTAAGAAATACAACCGAGGTCTTTCCATTATTCATTGTTCTTGTCTTTTGGTTTATTACCGGGGAGTCTATTTTCTGCACCGCTACCCCGTTCTTGTGCTATAGGCGCAGATATTGTAACTTGCTCAAGAATACGGTTTATTTTCCCATCAAGCTCTTCAACTTTGTTGACCAGCGATTGTATTAGCCCCATATTGATAGAGCCAATCTGGGCCCCACAGAAGGCTTGCTGAGCCAAAGAACAAAGCTTGCAGTTGCGAGGGCATGGCCTTGCTTCCATTTTCTCTTCGTTATTATTGTTTTCCATCTAAAAATCTTTTTACTCGGTTTCTGACAATGGGGTTATTCTCACATTCCTGTAACGCCTCGGTAAGTATCGTAGCACTGACGGCACGACCTTCCTCTGCGTTCTTACGAATAAACTCAGTGATGACAAATCTCAGAACCTCAACTTCCTGCGCATCATTGGCGTAGATGTTGAATGTGATTGGGAATCCTTGTAACATATCAGTTTATTGGCGGAAGCGGAGTCTTAGGCGTAGCTGTTCCTCCGTTCCTCTTTGAGATTAAACCTTTAACGAAATCAATACCTTCTCCCAGGGTTTCCTTGTTCTCTCGCACCCACTGCAATATGCCATCAGCAGTATTTTTAGTAGTTTCAAGAAAAGTGGGCTTAACCGGGTCGAAGTCGGGCAAGGTTTCCAATCCTGCTGCCAGGTAGTCATAAAGTTCCTGCGCCGTCTTAACATCACCTTTGGCGATGGTAAGACACTGGAGCTTTAATGAAGTCTTGCTCGTGGGTTGAATAGTTCCTATCATAGCTAACAGTTGTTTGCGCCTCTTGAACATAATGATTGGATTAAAAGGGAGCGGCAAATGCCGCTACCCTTCATTTCACTTAGGCGTTGCAGCCACAACCAGGACAGCCACAGGGCTGAGGTGCGCTGTACAGCATAACCTTCTGAGGATTCTCAGAGAGATTACCCATAACGGCCTGATTGAACAGATTCTGCTGAACAGACTGGATTGAGCTAAGCTCGGCGGCCTGTTGTGCGGTCAGAGTACCCTGCTGAGAACCGGAAACAGAATCGTTAACGGTGTTGGTGAGAGTGATGTCGCCAGCGATACGCTCGGCACGCTCGGTTGCGAGAGTCTGGGCGTTCAGCATTACGAGGTCACGCAGACCATCGTGCTTAGCCTCAGCATACGCCTTGATGCCATTTGACTTGGCACCAGCCCACAGCAAGGCAGCTACTCCAGTGATGACACCGGCAATACCGGTAGCCAGGCCAGCGATACCTACACCGCTTGTGCGGTTCTTGGTCTGCATGTTGGCAACCTTAACCTGCTCGTAGGGAGTCATACCACCGTCCAGAGACTTGAGGGCCATGAGGTCATTCAGTTCTAAAGTCATAGTTTGAATGTTTTTGCGTTTGTAATTCTTGTTGATTAACTCGATGTAACGTTACAGACGCAAAAATAAACAAGGGCGAAAAGGAACTCTAACGTTCCTAATCGCCCTCTCAACACACTGAACAGCAATTATTTATCTTTGGGAATGTTTTCCAAATCCTTCTGATACCAGAATATCTCCTTGAATCCGACTTGTTTGCGGCCCTTTGGAATCTCACCTTTGCTCACTTTATAGTCGAATCTCTTGGTATTCATGTTTAGAAATTGTGCCGCTTGGTATTTGCTAAGTTTTTCTTCTGTGACATAACGCGCCGCTTCAAGAAGATACTCCATTTGTTCTTCCTCAAGATGCGTGTTGCCTGAATCGAGACCATCAGCGCATTTCCTTAAAATGCTGCTTAATTTTCTTTGTGTCTCTGACATGAGCGTAAGTACATATAAGTAATGTAATACCTATAAGACTGCAATGAGTTACGAACATACCTCTGTCGGATAATGGTAATCCGACGAGGCAGTCGTATAAGTTCAGTCCTTCGCATACCACAATATATCCTATCAACATGAAATAGAAGGAACAGAACTTGAAATAAATGGCCAATGCTATCCAGGCTATAAAGAAAACCAGAATAACAATATAACCCAGCCATGCGAGATTTATTCCAAAATAAGATAGTATGGAGTTTAGAGCACAGCATAATGCAGCGACAGTTGGCACTACCTTGAGAAGAATAAGAATCAGCTTCTTCATCAGTGCAACCGCTTTTGGTCCATCGTTACTCCAAACTTCGTTGCAAGAGGCTGTGGCCTATGTGTGCCAGGTACAGGCTTAGCCTTAACCCTCACTTTGATTTTGACCTTCTTGTTTCCCATTGCCTTCGGCTCCGCCGGTCA
>Ga0265298_10003646_pt1 | contig 20189 bp, 14 predicted proteins | sample AusTroGonzalo_MG_3_FD_193486 | JGI IMG/M metagenome (GOLD analysis project Ga0265298, IMG submission 193486) | Bovine rumen microbial communities from tropical cattle in Woodstock, Queensland, Australia - Gonzalo_01 | ecosystem: Host-associated > Mammals > Digestive system > Stomach > Rumen ... | reverse complement strand
GATGCTGTCCGTCAGGATATGCTCCAACTGGGCTTTATTCGTGAGATTGTAAACGAGAGAAGAATGCAAGAGTTGGAATCAATGATAGCGTCTGCTAAGAAGTTAATGGAGAAGAATGAAGGTGAGTATATTTATTCTCCCCAACCCTCCCAAAACATGCGTAAAGCTATCGAGACACTGACCGGCAGAAGTTATAAAAGTCTGGTTCGTGATTTAAATAAGCAGATTATGGGCCATCTGGATGATGCCCCCAATGATCACCTCTTGCAATTCCTAAATCGTCTCGGTGGAGAAATAAAAAGGCTGATGCCTCGCTATCCGATGCTGGAACTTCTCTGTCACGGGCTGAAGCCCAAGCATTACGTGGCTGCACTATTCATAGGTGGTGCTTATGGCATGACGCTGATGACCCGCTGCTGGTATCGCTATTGGCCAGCACCAGGCAGGAAGTGTCACATGAATTGTATTTTAGAGCTTATTGGCCGTATGGGCAGCGGCAAGCACATCTTGGTTGATCTCTATCGCATCATGATGGAACCCATCAAGGTTGCAGACCAGCCTCAGATCGATGCCTTGAACAAATGGAATACAGAGCACGACCAGAAGAATGGTGCCTCCAAGAACAGTACTGCACGCCCCACTGGCATCTATCGTAGTCTGCCTTGTGACACTTCGGCGGCAGCCATTCGTGACACAATGTTCAACAATTTCGAAGAGATTGATGGTGAAAAGGTACAGTTACATATCAGCATCACGGATAGTGAATTGGACAATACCCTTACTCAGATGAAGAAAGACTACATGAACATTTCTTCTCTGCACCTGAAGGCTTTCCATAATGAACCGCAAGGGGCCTTCCTGAAGACCACAACGGCTCATGTGGGTGAGATTGACATCTTTGCCAACTTCATGTATTCGGGCACGGAGTATGCACTGGCCAAGCAGGTTACAACTGATAACTATGGTTCAGGACTTCCTACCCGTCTGACAGTAGTGCCTATGGGTGACTCCAATTTCGAGATGATGGAGAACCGTAAGTACACCGCTGAAGATGTCCGTCGTGACGACTTGCTTAAGCAATGGGCGTACAAGTTGGACAGATGTCGTGGTGAGATTCCTGCTGAAGACATCAGTAATGCCCTTCACCAGTGGACGGCACGCAGAATGGAAGACGCCAAAGAGAATAACTCCAAGGCCGAAGAAGACCTTCTGAAGCGTGTCGGCTGGCATGCCATGAATTATAGCCTACCCTTCATTGTCAGCCGTCATTGGAGTGAGATGACACCTGATGGCAAAGAGTACTGGCTGTGTGGCGAGAATTTCGATACTGACAAGTATGACCGCCAACTGGCCCTGCTCATAGCTAAGGCACAACTGGCTTTCCAACATTATTTCTTCAAGGCCATTGCCGAGCAGTACTACGAAAAGATGGACTCCAAACAGCTCTCTGGTAAGAACTACCAAGGCCATACTGCTCGCGCATATAGTCAGCTGCCAGTAATATTTACCAGAGAAGATATTGACAGGTGCTATGGCTACGAAGGTAACAAGAACAGCATCTACAGTTGTCTGAAACGTCTTCAGGACGATGGCAAAGTCCATCGTATCCGTGCAGGCCAGGATAAAGGTAAGTACCGTAAGCTGGAATAAAGTGTGCAAAATTGCAAAGTGCAAATGGTTTTTACGCAAAAAGGGCAGGTCTCCATATCGAAAACCTGCTCCTTTTTTATTGTTCTATTCAATCTTACCTCACCACTACTTTGAACTTCATTCGAGCTCGCTCCCGCTCGGAAGAGTTCAAGTGAGCTTGACTCTTCTCTCACTTAATCGCGACCTTCACACTCCTGTCACCTATCTTGATGATAGCTACGCTCCCAGGCTGGAGGTTGGTGCTGACCGTTGCCTGCCCGTTCCTGCTGACACCACTACCAGCCTGTCGGCCATCAATCGTGTAGACATTGATTGGTGTGCCATCGTCGGCACCTTGGATGGTTAGCATGCCTCCGTCGTTCTGAATTAGTACAGCGTTTGCAGGAATCTGGCTGGTGCCAGTTGTGATAGTCGGCTCTTTGTCTATCCAGCAGAGGGTGGCAGTGGCAACATCGGAGTTCTGATAGCCTGACTTCATGGCATAGACGCTGACGTTGTATGTAACGCTGAGCTGAATGGTGGATGTCGTATAGTCCTTGATGTCGCTATCCGTAATAGACGACTTGTATGCTACACCCTCCGTCTCACAGCTAAATGTCAGTTTACCATTCTGGTAGCTGATGGTTGGCTTCTTACACTTGTTGTCCGCATCCTCACCCGAAAGAGTCTTCAGCGTCGTGAACTTGCTCCACGGGTTGGTGGCTTGATAGCTGTTGATGGATTCTTTCGGCACATACAGCGGGATGTTGTAGTTCTGGAAGGTATTGTCGTATGCAAATGGTGGGTTCTCAGCAAGCACCTTTACCTCTTCCGTATAAGCGTTACTAAAAGCCTCTGCGTAAATATATTCTACTTTTGCTGGTATCACGATACTCTTAATTCGGCATCCCTGAAACGTACCCTTTTTGATTACCTTTATATTTTCTGGAAGGGTCAGTGTAGTTAATGAATAACAGTAGGCAAAAGCTTGCTCCCCGATATCTGTCACGCTGTTGGGGATAGTCACCGAGGTTAAGCCAGTGCAACCAGAGAAAGCAGAACCGCCAATGGAAGTCACGCTGTTGCCAAAACTCAGAGATTTCACACGGTTGCAGTTCTTGAAAGCTTCATAGCCAATGATTGTCACGCTGTTGGGAATAGTCACAGAAGATAAGCTACTGCAACCATAGAAAGCTTCATAGCCAATGGACGTCACGCTGTTGGGAATAGTCACAGAGGTTAAGCCAGTGCAATGAGAGAAAGCATCATCACCAATGATTGTCACGCTGTTGGGAATAGTCACGGAGGTTAAGGCACTGCAGCTATAGAAGGTATATTTATCAATGAACGTCACGCTGTTGCCAATAGTCACGGAGGTTAAGCCAGTACAACCCATGAAAGCATACCAGCCAATGGATGTCACGCTGTTGGGGATAGTCACCGAGGTTAAGCCAGTGCAACCAGAGAAAGCAGAACCGCCAATGGAAGTCACGCTGTTGGGAATGGTCACAGAGGTTAAACTATAGCAAGATAAGAAAGCACTCTCACCAATGGAAGTAACGCTATTGGGAATAGTCACGGAGGTTAAGCCAGTGCAATATTCGAAAGCCTGACTGCCAATGGATGTCACGCTGTTGGGAATGGTCACAGAGGTTAAACCATAGCAACCTAAGAAAGCACCACCGCCAATGGAAGTCACGCTGTTGGGAATAGTCACAGAGGTTAAGCTGCTGCATTGAAAGAAAGCATTACTGCCAATGCTTGTCACACTGTATTCCACGCTTTCGTACATCACAGACTCAGGAATTGTGACGACACCTTGATATTTATTCGGGTGACTCGTCACTTCGGCTTGTTTCGCTTTCGGCACCAGATTATAGTAGATGCCATTAATTCCCACAGTAATAATATCTGCCATCGCCACCATCGGCAGCACCATCATCAAGAATAAAAGTATTTGCTTTTTCATTATCATTATAGTTTTTGTTTGTTATAAGAATTGTCATTTAGGGATAGCAAAAAATAAAACGTGAGCAAATTACTTCGCTTACGTATTCCAGGTATCGGCAAACACCTACTATCATAAACAAGCAATGCTCACGCCCGAGGGCGTGAATCATCTACTTCATCTTGATAGTATTCTTTAAATTTTGCCGATTTAGGAATACAAGATTCAGCGGACGCTTCAACGTATATGTCTATTTGTTTATCTTTCTCAGCCCATAGGCATCTTCAGTTTTTAAAGGGTTATACATTAATCATTTCTCCCACTGTTCCCAATCGGTTTCAGCAAGGTATTTACTTATTTGCTTTCGAAGCGGCTCGATCTCTCATAAATCAATAATTTATCACGGTCAACACTCTCTCTTGCGAATGTAGCCAATGTCCTATCTACCACAAGATCAACATTTCGCCCCAGCAATTCTTTCAAGTCCTCATACATTCCAAAGAACTTTAAACCTACTAATTGTGAATGATCGAGGACTACAAGAATGTCCACATCACTCTCCGGAGTCTCCTCGCCGCGGGCAAAGGAACCGAAGAGCCATGCCTTCAGGACGGGCTGCGTCTTGAAGTACTCGGCTATCTGCTGTGTCATTGTCTGGGTGCTCATCTTTATCAATAGCATTGATTTTGCGGCAAAGATACAAAAAAATCCTGATACTCAAAAGAATATCGGGAAAAATATTGTCTATGTCGTTTGTTTTGCTCCCTAAATAATCAGACTGGCACCATAGATGAGGAGGACGTAGCGGAGGAACTTGCCGATGGCCATGCTGGTGAGGGAGATGGGGATGTTGGCACGCATGAGGCCGAGGACGATGGTGATGGCGGAGCCGAGGATGGGGATGAAGGCAAAGAAGCCCATCCAGGCTCCACGGCCTGCCATGAAGCGGGTGGCACGGTCGAGGTCGTGCTGACTGACGTGCAGGTAGCGTTCTATCCACTCTAAGCGTCCCATGCGTCCTACAAAGTAGTTGAACATGCCGCCTGCCACGTTGCCTATGGTGCCATAGACGATGAGCAGCCAGGGATCGAGTCCTGCTGCCAGCAGTCCGGTCATGACAGCTTCGCTGGAGAAGGGGAAGAAGGAGCCTGCCACGAAGGCGGTGATGAGCATGCCCCAATAGCCATAGCTGATTAGAAGAGTGATGAGGACATCCATACGTTATAGATGGTGAGTAGCAGGGTGATGGCAGTGATGGCGCAGAAGAAGATGTTGGTCAGCTTGGTGTGGGTGAGGGCGATGAAGTGGGCTGCCAGCGGTGCTGTACAGATAATCATGATGCGTATGAGTCTGTTGTAGTGCTGGGGCTGGAACAGGATGAAGACGACGGTTAGCAGGCCTGTCCAGATGAGTACGCCGTAGAGCAGGCGGATGCGGATTTTGTCAAGATTCTGCTGTCGGATGTTGTGGACGGAGCTGACGACAAACAGCAGGAGGAGCAGGGCGAAGAAGGCTATCTGGCTGGGTGACAGCGACAGGTGGCGGATGGGGAACTGGAACACGGCTAACTGCGTGAAATGGTCGGCTAACAGGCTGAAGTCTTCATGCCAGATAAGCCAGCAGGAGGCGAACCAGTAGGGTGTCAGCAGTCCGAGGATGGACGCTCCCCAAGTGCGCCACGACAGTGACTGCAGGTGGGTGGCCATCAGAATCCACAGCAGGGGTAGGTAGTACACGACGTGAACAAAGGTCATGCTGCAGATGCCGAGAACGGTGAAGGCGTAGTAGGTCATGCCGACGGATGCCTTGTCCTGATAGGTGGCAAACAGCAGCATGAAGGTGCCGATGACGCATATCTGCATGATGGCTCCCAACAGGGAGGGGAAGAGGAAGCAGGCACAGCAGGACAGGGCGACGAACGTGCAGCTGACCATGCGTGAGTAGATGCGGATGAGGGCGTTGATGTTGTTGAGCTCGACCATGAGGTAGGTGGCTACGGCAAAACAGCCGAACTGTACCCACCAGTGCTGAGTAAGCAGCCCGCAGAGCAGCCATACGGCAAGGGCGTACAGCGATGCGGCGGGCAGTGCCAGCTTGCTTTCGGCAATCTTGTTCTGAAACTGCTTCATTTACAGGTCTGCGCCAATGTCACGACGGAAATACTTGTCGGTGAACTGTATCTTCTGAGCTTCTTCAAACGAGTGCTGAAGTGCCTCTGCCTTGTCCTTGCCATAGGAGGAAACGGCAATGACGCGTCCTCCTGCTGTCACCACCTGGCCGTCCTTCAGTGCTGTACCGCTGTGGAAGACGATGGAACCCTCCACCTGGTCGATGCCTGTGATGGGGTAGCCCTTCTTGTACTCCTGGGGATAGCCGCCTGAGACAAGCATCACACAGACTGCTGCACGGGGGTCGAACTCAACGCGGTGCTGGTCTAAGGTGCCTGTTGCCACTCCTTCAAAGAGGTCCACGATGTCGCTCTTCAGACGTAGCATGACACTCTCTGTCTCTGGGTCGCCCATACGGCAGTTGTATTCGATGACCATGGGTTCGCCCTTGACGTTGATGAGTCCGAAGAAGATAAAGCCCTTGTAGTCGATGCCTTCTGCCTTCAGTCCTTCGACAGTGGGGCGGATGATGCGGTCTTCCACCTTCTGCATCCACTCCTTCGTGGCAAAGGGTACGGGACTGACGCTGCCCATGCCGCCGGTGTTCAGCCCTGTGTCGTGCTCACCAATGCGCTTGTAGTCCTTGGCCTCTGGCAGTATCGTGTAGTGGTCGCCGTCGGTGAGGACAAAGACACTGCACTCGATGCCGCTGAGGAACTCCTCGATGACCACCTGTGACGACGCGTTGCCGAACATGCCACCCAGCATCTCCTGCAGCTCCTGCTTGGCTTCTTCGAGGGTGGGGAGTATCAGCACGCCCTTGCCGGCACACAGACCGTCAGCTTTCAGCACGTAGGGTGGCTGGAGGGTTTCGAGGAAGGCTAAACCCTGGTTGAGGGTAGTGCCGTTGAAGGTCTGGTAGCGGGCAGTGGGTATGCCATGACGCTGCATGAAGCCCTTGGCAAAGTCCTTGCTGCCTTCGAGCACGGCACCGGCCTTGGAGGGACCGATGACGGGGATGTCCTGGGTGCGTGGGTCGCTCTTCAGCTCGTCGTAGATGCCTTTCACCAACGGGTCTTCAGGACCTACGACCACCATGTGGATGTCTTTCTCCACGCAGAACGTCTTGACGGCTTCAAAGTCGTCGGCCTTCATGGCAACGTTCTCGCTCTTCCTGCCGTTAGCCATGGTCATGCCGTGGGTACCGGCATTGCCAGGAGCCACATACAACCGTTCGCATTTCTCACTCTGTGCTATTTTCCAGGCCAGTGCGTGTTCGCGTCCGCCACTGCCTAATAATAAAATGTTCATATCTTCTTTTCTGTACCTTTCTTCAATTCGTGTGCAAAGGTAATTATTTTAATTGATAATTGCTCATGGACAATTGATAATTAACGGCTTTTACTGCTAAAAAATGCTAAATCAAGAAAATTGTCCATGTTCGATTATCAATTGTCAATGGTTCTTCGTATCTTTGCAAAAGAAAAGAAAAATACGACGATTATGGCACTGAACTTAAATAAGAACTTGAAATTATACTACTCCATCCGCGAGGTGGCAGACATGTTCGGCCTTAACGAGAGTACGCTCAGGTATTGGGAGCAGGAGTTCCCGTATCTGAAGCCCAAGACTTCGGGACCGGCCAAGATTCGCCAGTATCAGGAGAAGGACATCGAGCAGATACGGTTGATTCACAACCTGGTGAAAGTCCGTGGCTTCAAGTTGGCTGCTGCCAAGAAAATCATCAACTCCAACCGTGACGGTGCTGACCGTAAGGCTGATGTACTGTCGCGCCTGATAGATATCCGTACGGAGCTGCAGGCACTCAAGAAGCAGTTGGACTATCTGGAATAAAAGACGTGTAGCGTCTGAGAAAAAAAGAAGGAGAAGTCAGCGCTTCCCCTTCTGTTTTTTATTTCATCATTTCCTGAACGGCACGCTCTAACTGTCTGTCATGCCCGTTGATATAGTCTTCGGGCGTGTTGTAGACTTCGATGTCGGGGAACAGTTCCTGATTCTCCATCCAGTTGTCGTTCTTGTCTTTCTTTCCCACCTGTGGAATGCCGAACACCAAGGTGTTGTCCATCAGCCGTTCCCACCATACCGATGTGGCTGTGCCTGCCACGGGAGTGCCGATGAGCTTGCCCACACCTAACTCGCGGTAGACCCACGGGAAACCACTGCCGTTGGAGTAGCAGTTCTCGTTCATCAGCACGCACGAGGGTTTCACCCACTTGTTATAGGGGTCACGTCCCACATACTTGCCGTTGGGCATGAAGCGGTGATACTGGTGTCCGCCCAGCAGGGTGCAGAGGTCGTCGTGCAGCCATCCTCCACCATTGCCACGCTCATCGACGATGACAGCATCGCGGTTACGGTTCTCGTCGCTTAACAGCTCGCTGTACACCTTACGGAAGTTCTCGCTGTCCATGCTCTCAACATGTACATAGGCAATACGTCCCCCGGAGAGGCTGTCCACCAAGTGCTTGTTGTGGTCGGTCCAGCGTTTGTAGAGCAGTTCGTCAAGGGCCCTGAGGGTGACAGGCTTCACAATGACGTCGAAGGTGCTGGCCGTGGTAGGACGGCGGACAGTGACACGCACGGGTTTGCCAGCCTTGCCGTCGAGCATCCAGTTATAGTCCTCGCCGCGCTTGATGTCGTGTCCGTCAATCTTCTCGATGATGCAGCCCGCTGTGACTCCTGTCTTCTTGATGGCAAAGGGACCGCGCTTGATGACTTCCTGTACCAACAGACCGTCACCGTCGTAGTCTTGGTCAAAGAACAGGCCGAGGCTGGAAGTAGCTAAACTTGTGCTGGAGGGATTATAGCGGGCACCGGTGTGCGAGGCATTCAGCTCGCCCAGCATCTCGCTCAGCATGTCGCGGAAGTCATAGTTGTTGTTGATGTGGGGCAGGAAGCGCTCGTAAGTCTTGCGATAGCCCTCCCAGTCGATGCCGTGGAGGTTGGTGTCGTAGAACTTCTCCTTGACCTGCCGCCATACGTGGTCAAACAGATACTGGCGTTCCTGGTAGGGGCGGCTGTTGAAGGAAGCTTCGAAGGCAATGTTCTCGGTCTTGTTCTTGCCGAGGTCAATCTTCTTGATGCTTCCTGCACGGAGGTAGAGGTTCTTGAACTGTTTGTCGGCAAACATCCTGCCATTTCCCACGTCTTTCAGCACCAGCTCTGTCTTCTGCTCTAAGAAGTCGTGCTTCCACAGGTCGTAACCCTTCTCGAAGGTGGCCTGATAGTAGAGGGTGTCACCGCCAGGACTCAGCACACAGTCGCCCAAGTGACTGGAGTTGTCGGTCAGCCTGACGATGCGGTCCTTGGCATTCTCCAAGTCGAAGACCAAGTCCTGCACCTTGGGCTTTGCAGCGGCTTGCTGTCCGGCTTTCTTACCCTTGCCGGCTTTCTTGCCGTCATTCTTGCTGTCGTCTTTCTCTGCTTTCTTGGCTTCTTTCTCTGCCTCGCGGAGCTGTTCCTTCTCTTCCTTGGTCATGCGGAAACGGTCGTAGGCCTCCAGGTCGAAGAACATCAGGTAGGCATCGTCTTCAGCTCCCCAGCTGCCATGACTGCGATAGCCTGCACGGTCACTGGTGAAGAGCATGGCCTTGCCGCCGATAGCCCATTTGGCGTTGGTGTCAGTATAGCCGCTGTTGGTCAGGTTGTAGGGAGCCTGCTTGCCTGAGGCATCGACCAGTGCCACGTCCTGGCTGTTCCATCCGCCAACACCTATGTAGCTGCTGAGCAGCCACCGGCTGTCGGGACTCCATTCAAACCACAGGTCACCGTCGGAATAGGAGTAGTTGTACTTGCCGTCAAGCACGGTACGGACCTCCTTGGTAGCCAGATTCATCACACGCAGGTCGGCACGGTTCTCAAAGAAAGCCAGCAGCTTGCCGTCGGGACTGTAGTCAGGCTGTTGTGACACGCGGTCGGTCTGTGTCAGCCGTTCCTCGGTCAGGCCTGAGGCATAGGTGAACAGCTTCTCGTCCTTGTTCTGGATGGTTGTCTGGTAAATCTGCCACACGCCGTTGCGCTCTGAGGAATAAGCCAGGCTGCGCCCGTCAGGGGCAAAGCTGAGGTTACGCTCCTGCTCAGGGGTATCGGTTATCTGGCGGGTGGTTTTGTAGTCAATGCTGGTCACATAGATGTCACCGTGCATGACGAAGGCAACCTCCTTGCCACTGGGTGACAGCGCAATACTGGTGGCTCCCGATGTCTTGATTTCACGTACGAGGTCACGGTCACTGCGGTCTGCCGTAATGCTGACACTGACCTTCTGCTCCTGTTCGTTGCACCAGATGTAGAGCTCACCGTCGTAGCCATAGCACAGTGTGCCGTCGTTGGCTGCTGTCAGAAAACGCACGGGATTGCCACTATGGTGTGTCAACTGTTGCTCCTGGCTGCCATCGATGTTGCGCTTCCAGATGTTGAAGGTTCCGTCGCGCTCAGAGAGCCAGTAGAACGACTTGCCGTCGCTGGACCATACAGGTGTGCGGTCTTCACCACGGAAGGTGGTCAGCTTGGAATACTGGGAAGTGAGTGGCGAGGGCTTCGCATTGCTACTCTTGCAGAGCCAGATGTCGCGGGTGATAGCACTTTGGTGGTGCTTGCGGAAAGCATCTTCGTAGCCCTTGTAGTCGTGGTATAGCACGTCACCGCTGGCATTGATGCTGATATCTTCCATGGGAATGACAGAGAAGAGGCGGGGACGGCCTCCACTGATGCCAACTTCATAGATCTGTGGGAAATCGTTAAGTACGGTCTGAACCGTAGGCATGCCGTAGCAGCTGAAGAGCACATGGCTGTTGTCGCTGAAAACGACAGGCATTTCCGGCCGGCTGCTGGTAGTCAGTCGGGTAGGGGTGCCGCCTGTGGCATTGATGACATAGACGTCGAACGCCCCCTCACGGTCGGAAGCAAAGGCTATCCGCTGTCCGTCAGGACTCCACAGGGGACGTGTGTCATAGGCAGCGTTGGTTGTCAGCTGGCGGGCCTCGCCGCCCTGACTGCTGACGGTGAAGAGGTCGCCTTTATAGGTGAATACAATCTGTTTTCCGTCAGGCGATATGGCTGGGAAACGCATCCATAGCGGAGTGTTCTGCGCAGCAGCCAAAGTGGTTGCCAGCAGCAAGGTGGCAAAAAGTGTCTTTTTCATACAATTAAGTCTATTTGTTTGGTATCCATGTGTCGTTGATGATGAACACGTTCTCAGGTGTGACAGCCTGGGCCTCTTTCTTCGTCAGCTGACGGCTCCATGTTACGCGTCCGTTGGTAGCAGCACCCTCGCCGTGGTTCTCATATTCCAGATAGCGTGCCGTCTGCTTGGCTTCCTCACGCCAGTGGTGCCATCCCTCAGGACGAATCTGTGCAGGCAGCTCACAGTGCATGAACAGCGTATAGCCATAGTTACGCCAGGGACGACCCAGATAGACCTTGTCGACTCCCTTGTCAGCCGTGATGCGGCACTGGTTGAAGATGTAGCCGAAGGGAACGTCCTGCGGTGTGGAGGCAGCTGTGATGTAGGAGTTGGCCTTGCAGAAGATGTCGCACTGCTCGAACCATGCCGTTGAGGGACCGAAGATGAAGTCGGTGGTGCCCTCGATGTAGCAGTTGCCGAAGTAGAGGCGTGTCTTGGCATTGCCTGTGTAGATGGTGTCCTGATGGCCGAGGAACCGGCAGTTCAGGAACGTCAGGCAGTCGCCTTCAGTATGCAGTGCCACAGCCTGTCCTAACCGTGCGGAGTTGTTCTCTACGGTCAGGTTCTTCAGGGTGATGTAGCTGCCTTGTATCTTTAATGTATATGTCCTGAAGGTTCCCATCCCCTTGCCTGTGCTGGGCAAGGTGATATTGGCATGGTCGTCCCACGTGATGATGGTCTGGTCACGGTCTTCGCCGCACAGCTCGATGTGGGTGAGCCACTGTGGGATGATGAGTTTTTCCTTATACGTACCTTTCTTGATATAGATGACTTTGTGGTAGTCCATAAAGGCACGGCACACCTCAATGGCTTCGCTGATGTTGCGGAACTCACCTGTTCCGTCGCGGGCCACCACCAGGGTGTCAGGGTTGTCATAGTTTTTGCCCACAGCAACAGCTGTGCAAAGATGAATGAATGATAAAATGAAAATCAGGCGCTTCATAATTCTTACGTTGTTACATAATCTGCGTTACATCCTGCAGTCCCTCGATTTCCTTGAGGGCAACAATAATCTTGCCCACATCTTCACGGTCATGGACGCGCAGCTCGATGCTACCGTCGAAGACGCCGTCTTCACTGCCGATGGTGAGCTTGTGGATATTGACACTCATCTGCGAGGTGATGACACGGGAGACATCGACGAGGATGCCCATACGGTCGATACCCTGTATGCGGATGGTAGCGTCGAAGAACAGCTGCTTGTGCATGTCCCATTTGGCATCGAGTATGCGGTTGCCGAAACTGGTCTTCAGCTTGTCGGCCACAGGACAGGCACGTTTGTGGATTTCTATCTGATGCTTGTTATCGATATAGCCCAGAATATCGTCGCCGGGAATAGGGTGACAACAGTGCTTGAACTTGTACTGTCCGATAGTGTCCTCGCTGATAAAGATAGGCTTTTTGCGGTTGAACTTCTCCGGCACGATAAAGAGTTCCTGCTGGTCGGTTCCCGTTTCCTTCTTCTGCTTGCCACGGTTGAGGAAGGGCACCAGTTTGCGCCATCCCTTCATGCCCGTGTTCTTGCCGTTCAGCTCATCAATATCCTTTTCTCCTAATAGGATGGTCTTCTTGCCTAATGCCATGAAGAAGTCCTCACGGCGGTTGACCTCATGGAACATGGCCAGCTGGTCGACGACGGCGGGGGTGTACTCTATCTCGTTCTTCTTCAGGAAGGCTTCCAGCAGTTCTTCGCCCTTCTTCTGCAGCTCTCGACCGTCGCGGCGCAGGATGGCCTGTATCTTACCCTTGGCCTTGGCAGTGCTGACAAAGTTAATCCAGCCGGGTTGTACGTGCTGTGACTTGGAACTCAGAATCTCCACCTGGTCGCCGCTCTGTAGCTTGTGACTCAGGGGCACGAGCTTGTGGTTGACCTTGGCACCGATACAGTGTGAACCGAGGAAGGTGTGGATGCTGAAAGCAAAGTCGAGGGCTGTACAGCCTGTGGGCATGGTCTTGATTTCACCTTTCGGCGTGAAGACAAATATCTCAGAGGCAAACAGGTTCAGCTTGATGGCATCGAGGAAGTCCATGGCGTCGGGCTGAGGGTCGTCCAGAATCTCCTTGATTGTGCGCAACCAGTCGTTCAACTCGGCCTCATCCTCGGTGTATTCCTCATCTTCCTCGCCTTCCTTGTATTTCCAGTGGGCAGCCAGTCCCTGTTCGGCAATCTCGTCCATGCGGTCGGAACGAATCTGCACCTCTATCCAGCGTCCCTGCTTTGACATCAGGGTGACGTGCAGAGCCTGGTAGCCGTTGGCCTTGGGGTGTGACAGCCAGTCACGCAGACGGTCAGGATGGCTCTTGTAGATTTTCGATATGGCTACGTAGATGTTGAAGCACTCGTTGATTTCCTCTTCACGGCTGTTGGGGATGAAGATGATGCGGACGGCAAGGATGTCATAGATTTCCTCGAACGTCACATGCTTGTTCTGCATCTTCGTCCAGATAGAGTAGGGGGTTTTTACGCGTTCCTTAATCTCGTAGCGGATGTTCATCTTCTTCAGCGCCTCCTCGATGGGTGCCGTAAACTGGTCGAACAATTCGCGGCGCTGTACCTCGGTGTTCTTGAGTTTGTCCTTGATGCTGTTGTACTCCTCGGGATGCTCGTACTGGAACGAGAGGTTCTCCAGCTCCGACTTCACCTTGTAGAGACCTAAGCGGTTGGCCAAGGGGGCATAGATGTAGAGCGTTTCGCCGGCAATCTTGTATTGTTTGTTGGCAGGCTGCGACTCCAATGTGCGCATGTTGTGCAGACGGTCGCAGATTTTGATGAGGATGACGCGGATGTCCTCGCTCATCGTCAGCAGCAGCTTCTTGAAGTTCTCGGCCTGTGCTGAGGCCTGCTCGCCGAAGATGCCTCCGCTGATTTTAGTCAGTCCGTCCACAATCTGGGCTATCTTCGGACCGAAGATGTTGGCCAGGTCCTCGGTTGTATAGTCGGTGTCTTCGACGACATCGTGAAGCAGGGCTGCACAGATGCTCGTAGAGCCGAGGCCTACCTCTTCGCAGGCAATCTGTGCTACGGCAATGGGGTGCATGATGTATGGCTCGCCACTCAGACGGCGTACACCCTTGTGTGCCTGTCGGGCGAAGTTGAATGCCTTGGTAATAATATCCACCTTCTTGCGGTGGCGTGATGATATGTAGGTGTCTAATAGCCGTTGAAACGCGTCATTGACGAGTTTCTCGTCGGCTTCTTCACGTCTGATGTCGTCGTCCATTGTCGTTGGCTTTTAGTTCTTTTTCTCTTTATCTCCTTCTTCTTCTCGATGTTGTCTTACGCTTCTTGGCCGTGGAGGTACGTTTCTTCGAAGCTGTAGAGCGTCTCTTCGAGGCAGTGGAACGCTGGCGTGCCGTCCTGCCACGCTGCCGTGAGTAGCGGCCTTTCTTGCCACGGGTATAGCGCTTGCTCTTATGATAGTAGGTGGGTACGTCGTCGTTGATTTCCACCTCAGTACGCTTGGTCAGCAGTTCGTCGGCCCTGAAGTTGTAGACCGAGTCTTCCATATCGATGAACTTGCCGACATCAGTCTGGGGAAGTCGCAGCGGCGATGGTGCCGATGCTCCAGGTACTACGTCGCGCCGATACATAGGATTCAGCGAGCGCAGCAGGTCGATGTTGGTGCCCACCACCTCGGCCACCTGTTCCAGATGCAGGTTGCGACTGACCATGACGGTATCGGTCTTGGCAGGCAGACGGGTACTCATGGGACAGATGTTGTGCAGCGAGTAGTAGGTCATGATGTAGTTGGCTGCGATGAATGCCGGCACGTAGCCACGGGTCTCCTTGGGCAGATAGGGATAGATGTTCCAGTAGTCCTTGATGGCGTTGGGATTGTCCAGCGTGTCCTTACGGGCTGCCTGTGCACGGCGGATGGCCTTGTTGATGTTTTCAGGGCCGCAGTTGTAGGCGGCAATGACAAGGTTCCAGTCGCCGAAAATCTTATACAGGTCTCTCAGGTAGCGGGCTGCGGCATTCGAGGCCTTGACAGGGTCGCGGCGTTCGTCGTAGAGTGAGTTCACCTGCAGGCCATACTGCTTGCCGGTTCCTATCATGAACTGCCAGAGACCGGTGGCTCCCACACGTGACACAGCTGTGGGGTTCAGGGCCGATTCGATGACGGGCAGATACTTCAGTTCCAAGGGCAATTGGTACATCTCAAGGGCTTCCTCGAAGATGGGCATGTAGAAGTTGGAAGCTCCCAGCATGTAGCTGATGCTGTGGCGCAGACGGCCGCTATAGCGGTCGATGAACTTCTGTACCACGTCGTTATAAGCTAACTCCATGACGGTAGGGATGCGGCTCAGTCGCTCAATATACTCCTCACGGCTGTAGGTGGGGTTCTCGTCACGCATATTACAGTCGTTGCCTCCTTCCAAATAGGTCTTCGACATGTAGAGGTTCAGCAGACTATCCAGGTCGTAGGTCATGGCCTCCGGGAACTCAATGACTTCCTCGTTACCCGTCTGGTCTGTCACAATGATTTCGTCCTCATCGTCCGTCTCGTCGTCATCGATTTCTATCTGTGCCATCGCATTGAAAGGCAAAAAGGTCAAAAGGCAAAAGGGTAAAAACCATTTCACCACCTTTTTCACCAGTCCATATCCATTGTCTTTTATCTTCATGTCTTATCCTTTATTCTTTACTGTTTTTACCTTATTTACTCTCTCATTAAGCCTTAAGCATTATATCAGAAGTTCACGCAGCAGTTGACACCTAATGACTGTGCGTGCAACGGACTGGAGCCGGAGTAATTGGGAATGACCGTTGGCTCCACCCTGATGCTGAGGTCTTTTGATATGTCGAACACAGAAAGCTCAGCATCCACATAGGCGTCAATCACCGAAATGGCATACACGCCTAACATCACGAAGAAACTCATGTCGCGCCAGCGACGGTACTTGTCCTTACGACTCTTGAATATCTTCTTATACCGTTCTTCGTTGCTGGACGTTACCGTCTTGCCTAAGTGCAGGAACTTGTTGAAGCTGGCGGTGCCAGGGTCGTCGTCCATGATGTCGAGATAGGCTTGCGAGTAGTCCTTGTACATCATGTTGTTCCATGTGAGGGCATAGATGCAGCCCATGAAACCACCATAGATAATAGGCAACTTCCAGTATTTCCGGTTATAGATCTGTCCTGCTCCAGGAATGACCAGTGCCAGCCATAGTGCCCGTTGCGGGTCAGGTGTCCATGTGTTCCAGTCACGCTTGGGGTTCAGCAGACGGGGTTGTTCTCCAAGGATACTTATGGAGTCGCCCTGCAGCATTTTCGAATTGGCACTGAGTGCCGAGTCCAAGGGGGCTATGATGAACCGTCCCAAGCTGTCGTCCAACTCAATGGTATGCGTCTGAGGCTCATCGCTCTGGGCATAGCCGTTCAGCCCTGCCATCATCAGGACCACCGTCAACAACCATATACGGTGAACGGTGAACGTTGAACGTTGAACGTTGAACGTTGAACGGTGAACTTCGTTATTAAGCATTAAGCATTAAGAATTAAGCATTGAGCATTAAGCATTCTCCTTTGTTCTTCCGTCCAGTGCGTTCATGATGTGCTCCAGTTCTTCTTCGTTATCAAACTGGATGGTGATTTTGCCTTTGCTCTTGGGCGAACAAGTCATCTGCACCTTCGTCTGGAAAAACTGGGCGAGACGGTCCTTCAGGATGTTGAACTCCTCGGGCAGCTGTGTCTTTGACACAATCTTACCCTTTGCCGTCTTCACGTCGTCGCCACTCTTCAGGGCCTGCACCATCTCCTCCACCTTGCGTACGGAGTAAGCCTGCTGCTGTACCTCCTTGAACAGTTTGATTTGCTGCGACGGGCTGTCAATGGCAAGCAGTGCACGGGCGTGTCCCATCTCTATTTCATGGTTCTTCAGGGCTATCTGCACCTGTGCAGGCAGTTTCAGCAGACGCATGTAGTTGGTGACGGCGGCACGGCTCTTGCCGACGCGCTCCGAAATCTTGGCCTGTGTCATGCCCGTGGTCTCTGCCAGATGCTGGTAGGCCAGTGCAATCTCTATCGCATTCAGGTCTTCGCGCTGGATGTTCTCCACCAAGGCCATCTCCATGGCGTTCTGGTCTTCCACGGTGACGATGTAGGCGGGAATTTTCGTCAGACCAGCTAACTGTGAGGCACGCCAGCGGCGCTCACCGGCAATAATCTGGTACTTGTTGCCCTCCATCTTGCGCAGGGTGATGGGCTGGATGATGCCTAACTCACGGATGCTGTTGGCCAGCTCCTGCAGGGCTTCCCCGTCAAACTCGCGGCGTGGCTGGTTGGGGTTCGGCTCAATGAGGGCGATGTCTATCTCGTTGAGGTTCGACGACCCTTCCGTCTTCACCTCACCGCTGGTGTCTATCAGAGCGTCTAACCCCCGTCCGGTGCCGATGTCGTCTAATCCCCGTCCCAAAACGTTCCTGTCGTATTTCTTTTTTACTGCCATATTTCCTGTCAACTATTAAGCATTAAGCATTTTTATTAATGATTTCCTTTGCCAGTGCCAGATGGTTCTTGGCACCCGTTGATTCTGCATCGTAGAGAATGACGGGCAGACCGTGCGAAGGACTCTCCGAGAGTTTGACGTTACGCTGGATGACGGTCTTGAACACCAGTTCCTGGAAGTGGCGCTTCACTTCGTCGTAGATCTGATTGGCTAAACGCAGGCGTGAGTCGTACATCGTCAGCAGGAAGCCCTCGATCTCCAGTTTCGGATTTAGTTTCTGCTTGATAATCTTGATGGTGTTCAGCAGTTTCGAGATACCCTCAAGGGCAAAATACTCACACTGCACGGGGATGATGACCGAGTCGGCAGCCGTCAGCGAGTTCACCGTGATGAGACCTAACGAGGGCGAGCAGTCGATGAGTATGTAGTCATATTCTTTGCGGATGGGTTCCAGTATCTGGCTGATGATTTTCTCGCGGTTGCTCAGTTCCAGCATCTCAATCTCGGCTCCCACCAGGTCTATGTGGCTTGGAATGATGTCCAGCCCCTCGATGTCAGTGGTATAGATGGCTTCATGAACGTCTTCCTTGTTGATGATGCATTCGTAGAGTGAACTCTCCACCTTCATTATATCGACACCCAAGCCGCTCGATGCGTTCGCCTGAGGGTCAGCATCCACGACGAGGACGGTTTTCTCCAAAGTAGCCAGCGATGCTGCCAAGTTAATCGTTGTAGTGGTCTTGCCGACACCGCCTTTTTGGTTAGCTAATGCTATTATTTTTCCCATAATCTATCGTATAAATATATGTAAATAGGCTGCAAAGGTACAAAAAAACAACGACATATTCAAAATAACACCCCTTTTGGGGATGAAATTTATTTCATTTCACAACATTTAACGTTGAACGGTGAACGGTGAACTTCGTTATTAAGCATTAAGCATTAAGCATTGTCGTGAACGTCATGGCCTGTCAGTGCGGCAAAGGGTGCAAACTGAGCAGCACGGTTCCACATCGGCATCCTTGGATGATGCTTGGGCTCGTAATGTGGCAGATTGATGATATCGTCGTAATTATCCATTATCCATTAAGCATTATCTAAGCCTTGTGTCCTCCTATCTGTTTGTTACGTTCCTTGGCCGTGGCACCCTCCTCGAAGTTCAGGCCTCTGAGGATGGCATTCTTGCCGAAACGCTTCTTGATTTTCAACTGCGCCTCCTGCATACGACGTTCCTTGTCAAGCTTAGCCTGCTCTTCCTGACGCTGCTTTTCCAGAGCCTCGTAGTCGGTGAAGAGATCAAGCTGCTGGGGGGCTTTCCCCTGTGCAGCTATCGACGCCTCTGATACCACATGATTCGTTGTCAAGTTCATCCTGCGGACTAGCAAGTCAGGATTCACGCAGCGGTCAAACAACGCCGTTGCCCCATCCATGATGAGCCGTGACGATGATGTCGGCTTGTCGAAGTTGAACGAGCCGTGAGCATGTTTCGGAACAGCCTTTCCGTAGTGGTTGGTGGTAATCTCACCATGATATTTTTCGCGGATTTCCGGACGGGTCAGATTCTCCGCATCATAGCTTACGGTCAGCACCAGCTGGTCGGTTACCAGACGCTTCGATACGAGGTTGAGAGCCATTCCCTCGGCCATTTCCTGTATCACCACGCGGGCTTTCCTGAAATCGTACGGTTCCTGCAGCACCTGTCCGCTGCTGAACGAGTTCGTTTCTGGACGATAAGCCTTCACAGCCTCCATCGTACACGGTTCCCAGCCCCAGGCATGGTCTATCAACAGCTCTGCATTGACACCAAAGAGATGATATAGCAAACCCTCGTTCTGTACAGACATCCTGGCCAGTTTTCCCATCGTGTCAACACCATAGACAGCCAGCTTCTCTGCGATGCCATGCCCCACGCGCCAAAACTTGGTCAGAGGCCGGTAGTCCCACAGCTCGTGACGATACGACATCTCATCCAGCTCTGCTATGCGTACCCCGTCCTTGTCAGCAGGCACCTTTTTTGCCACTATATCCATTGCCACCTTTGCTAAATACATGTTTGTGCCGATTCCCGCCGTTGCTGTGATGCCCGTCGTGGCCAGCACGTCACGAATCATCTTCATGGCCAGTTGATGTGCTGTCATCCTATACGTACGCAGATAAGCCGTCACATCCATGAAAACCTCGTCGACGCTATAGACGTGCATATCCTCAGGAGCAATGTATTTCAGGTAAGTTTGGCAGACCCTGGCACTCACCTCCATGTAGTGAGCCATGCGAGGCGGTGCTACTATGTAGTCGAGTTCTAGTTCCGGATGCGTTTGTAGCTCCAGGTCGTTCGACGATTTTCCCGCCATCCTCCAGCCGGCAGCCTTTCTGCGCTCGTTGTTGACATCGCGCACCCGCTGTACCACCTCAAACAGTCGTGCACGTCCACCTATGCCGTATGCTTTCAGCGACGGAGAAACCGCCAGACAAATGGTTTTCTCCGTCCTCGACACATCAGCCACCACGAGATTGGTGGTCAGCGGGTCAAGTCCCCTGTCCACACACTCCACTGAAGCGTAGAACGACTTCAGGTCAATGGCAATATATGCCCGAGGCATCATGGTCTTATATTTTTCATGCAAGATGTTACTGTCATATCTCATTAGCTTTAGGTGCTATATCGCTACAAAGTTACAAAAAGATTTTTATTTTTAAACACTTTTGCGCAAAAATCTCATCATTTTAATAAAAACTATTACTGTCCGCTAAACCTTGACATTCTCTCGCACGTATGCGCATGATAAAAAATTGGGCCGACTCTCGCACGAGAATCAGCCCTTTTGGCTATCTTTGCAGCTTCCACACTCAAA
>Ga0265298_10003645_pt1 | contig 20196 bp, 15 predicted proteins | sample AusTroGonzalo_MG_3_FD_193486 | JGI IMG/M metagenome (GOLD analysis project Ga0265298, IMG submission 193486) | Bovine rumen microbial communities from tropical cattle in Woodstock, Queensland, Australia - Gonzalo_01 | ecosystem: Host-associated > Mammals > Digestive system > Stomach > Rumen ... | reverse complement strand
GTCGCTGATATGGACGAGGCCGTCGACACCTTCTTCCAGTTCCACGAACACACCGAAATTGGTGAAGTTGCGGACGGTAGCGGTATGCTTCGAGTTGATGGGATATTTCTCGTTGATGGTAGCCCACGGATCCGGTTTCAGCTGCTTGATACCGAGGCTCATCTTGCGCTCCTCGCGGTCGAGGGTGAGGATCACGGCCTCTACCTCTTCGCCCACCTTGAGGAAATCCTGGGCGCTGCGCAGGTGCAGGCTCCAGCTCATTTCGGAAACGTGGATCAGGCCTTCGACACCCGGCTGCACTTCCACGAAGGCACCGTAGTCGGCGATGACCACCACTTTGCCCTTCACCTTGTCGCCCACCTTGAGGTTCGGGTCGAGGGCGTCCCAAGGATGCGGGTTGAGCTGCTTCAGACCGAGGGCGATGCGCTTCTTCGTATCGTCGAAGTCGAGGATCACCACGTTGATCTTCTGGTCGAGGGAAACCACCTCTTCCGGATGGCTGATACGGCCCCAGCTCAGGTCGGTGATGTGGATCAGACCGTCCACACCGCCCAGGTCGACGAACACACCGTAGGAGGTGATGTTCTTGACCGTGCCTTCCAGCACCTGGCCTTTCTCGAGCTTGCCGATGATGTCGGCCTTCTGGGCCTCGATCTCAGCCTCAATGAGGGCTTTGTGGGAAACAACCACGTTGCGGAATTCCTGGTTGATCTTGACGATCTTGAATTCCATGGTCTTGTTGACATATACGTCATAGTCACGGATGGGCTTGACATCGATCTGGCTGCCCGGCAGGAAGGCCTCGATGCCGAACACGTCGACGATCATGCCACCCTTCGTACGGCACTTGATGTAACCCTTGACGATTTCGTCTTTCTCGAAGGCTTCGTTGACACGGTCCCAGGACTTGACGGCGCGGGCGCGCTTGTGGGAGAGGATCAGCTGGCCTTTCTTGTCCTCAGCATTCTCCACATACACTTCCACGGTGTCGCCCACGGCGAGATCCGGGTTGTAGCGGAATTCGTTGATGCTGATGACACCTTCGCTCTTGTAACCGATGTTGACGATTACTTCGCGCTTGTTGATGGAGGTAACGGTACCTTCCACGACCTCATTCTCGTTGATACGGCTGAGGCTCTTGGTGTAACTCTCTTCATTGGCGGCTTTCTCGGCAGCATCGAAGCCGTCGTTTTCGAACGCATCCCAGTCGAACTTGTCATTGTCGACGGAGGCGTTGCTTTTTTTGGTTGCAGGTTTCACGATCACCTGCTCTTCGATCTCTTCTGCATTCTCGACTGCAGGGTTGATGATCTCTTCAGACATAGTTGGTTAATAAGTTGTTAAACAATAAGTAGTTAGACTTTATTTATAAACCGCTGTCCCCAGCGGGGCTGCAAATGTAGTGATTATTTTTCAAAAAACGCCACAAAATGCGATATTTCAATTATTTCAGTTGTCCCCGTTGCTGCAGGATCTGCTTCTTGAGGTCCAGGATCCGTGCGACGCGCTCGTCAAGCTGCGCCTGAGAGATCCTGCCCGATTCCACCGCCTTCACCACCGCCTCGAAAGCGATTGCATAATCGGCCGGGTCGAGCACGATGTCGACCCCGGCCTCGATGGCCGCGACTGCCGCATCAGCGGACGAGTATTCCTGCGTGATGGCACCCATGGCCATGCTGTCGGAGATGATGATGCCCTTGAAGCCCAGTTCACCCCGCAACTTATCCTGCAGGATGAGGGGCGACAGCGTCGCTGGCGTCTGGTCGCCCGTCACATTGGGCAGACAAATATGCGCCGTCATGACCATCCGGGCGCCGTCCTGAATGCACTTCCGGAATGGAACCATCTCGCAACCAGAGATTTCCGTCCAGGTCTTGAGCGACTCGGCATATCCGTAATGGGTATCGGCCTTCGTGTCACCGTGACCGGGGAAATGCTTCAGGCATCCTTCCACATGGTTGAACTGGAGTCCGGCCAGGAACCGGCTGGCCATGTCGGCCACCAGCTCGGGCGAGGAGCCGAACGCGCGGTCACCGATTACCACGTTCTGCGGGTTGGTGTTGACGTCGCTCACGGGCGCCAGATCCACGTCGAACCCGTATAGAGCCAGATAGCCCCCGATGTTGTCACCGGCCAGATAGGCATTCGACGGGTCGCCCGTATTGCCGATCGACAGCATACTGTCATATTTGGCTACATTGAAGTTGCCGTTGCAGGCGATGCGCGTCACCCGGCCTCCTTCCTCGTCGATGCACAGCAGCGGATAATTGCCCAAGCCGTGCAGGAATTTCGTAAACTCTTTGATCTGGCTGGGAGTCTTGATGTTCGCCGCATAAAGCGTGATGCCGCCGCAGGGATAGCGGTTGAATCCTTCCGTCAGGGCGGAAGAGCCAGTCGTCTGCATGGAGGCTGAGGTCGGGTCCAACGCTTCAGGGCGGATATTGAAAAGCTGACCCACCTTCTCGCGAAGGGTCATCTCGGCAAGCGGCTTGATGGTATAGAATACCTTTTCTTCGGGCTGAGGCTGGGGTTGGGGCGCAGGCCCGGGCTCCGGCTCCGGATCAACGTGTACGCATCCGAACAACAGCAAGGCAGCCAACAGATTAGCCACCGTCAAGGCAAAGAATCTCTTCATTCGTTGATTGATTTATTCCTCCAAATGTAGGAAATAAAGCCTTTCGGCTTCACAATCGGGGATTTCAATTTCATAAGACTTCCCCCTTCCCACCGGCAGTTGCATGTCGCGCAACCAGGGATTGGCCCGCCGCAACTGCGCATACGAAAGGCCGAATCTGCCGGCAAACTCGGCCAGGTCGTCAATGGAGCTGGTTACCACCACGGTACGTTTGGGAGGAATGTAGGGATAATACTCGGACGCATCCAGTTCAAACCCGAAAAGGGCCGGATTCTCGAACAGCATCTTGGCCACCAGGATCCGGAACATGTAGCGGGACGTCTCCTCCACCAGGTGGAGATTGAGCGCCAGGGGCTGCTTCTGCTGCTCACGCCGGCGCGTAATACCGTTGATGCCACCGTTGTAGCTGGCCGCCACCGTCATCCAGTCTCCGAACCGGGCATAGGACTTCTTCAGGTAATTGCAGGCGGCCAGAGTCTCCTTCTTGACGTTGTACCGTTCATCCACCGACATCGAAACCTCGAGGCCGAATTCACGGCCCACATCGCGCATAAATTGCCAGAGGCCGGCGGCACCAGCCACCGATACGGCGGTTTCGCTCAGGTTGCTCTCGATGGCCATGAGGTATTTCAAGTCATCGGGGACGCCATTGGCCGCCAGGATCGGCTCGATTTGCGGAAAAATCCGCGTGGAGCGCTTGAGCATCAACAAGGTGTTGGTATGGCTGTAGGTGAAGGCTATCAATTCCCGCTCCATCCGCTCTCGCAGGTCTCCCCTGTCAAACCGGATGGTATCACCCGCAAAGACGATGAGGTCAGGCACCTTGGGCGGCCGGACGGGATCGCGAAGGATGGTCCGCTCCACGATCAGCACCGAATCGGGTGTCGTACCGGCCACGGACAAGCCTTGGGAAGCCAGCCGGACAGAAGGCCGGGTCTCCCAGAAAAGATACCCCACCGCACCAGACAGAATCAGGAAAAGGATAACGATCAGCGCGCGTTTCATTTTTTGTCGTACTCCTCGAACTTGGAGTTGTTCGACTTGAACTCGGGCACAATCTCCTTCATGCGCTTGACCATCTCGGGAATCTCCACAGACCGTGAAAGCACTTCCAGTTCGTCAACGAACCGGCGGGCATCGTCATACTCATATTTACGGACGTGAGCGATTCGGATGCGGTCGTGGCTGGTCGGATCGGTGTTTTCCATGTCGGAAAGCACTTCCTCGTACAACTTCTCACCCGGGCGGAGGCCGGAATAGACGATCTTGATTTCCTTGTCAGGCTCGAAGCCCGCCAGCTCGATCATCCTGCGGGCAAGATTGTCGATCTTCACCGGTTCACCCATGTCGAACACGAAGATATCCTTGCCCGACGACAGGGTGGCCGCCTCCATCACGAGCCGGCAGGCTTCCGGAATCGTCATGAAGTAGCGGGTTATATCGGGATGCGTCACAGTCACAGGGCCGCCGCTCTCAATCTGCGTCCGAAAACGAGGAATGACGGAGCCATTGGAACCCAGCACGTTACCGAATCGCGTAGTGACGAACTTGGTCTTATCATCATTGATAGACTGGACATAGATTTCCGCCAGTCGCTTGGTGCAGCCCATGATGTTGGTGGGATTGACCGCCTTATCGGTGGAAATCATCACCATCATCTCGGTACCGTATTCCCGGCACTTGTCCGCCACGTTCCGGGAGCCGATGAGATTCACCAGCACGGCTTCGCAGGGGTTGTCCTCCATCAAGGGCACATGCTTGTAGGCGGCGGCATGGAATACGACTTCGGGATGCCAGGTGCGGAATACATAATCGAGGCGCGGCTCCTGGCGTACATCGCCGATCACGGGAACAAAATTGAGGTCTTTGTACTTGTCCTCCAGCTCCAGGCGCAGGTTGTGCATCGGGGTTTCCGCATTGTCAAACAGTACCAACTTCTTGACACCGACCTTGCTCAGCTGGCGGCAGAGTTCCGATCCGATAGAGCCGGCAGCACCCGTCACCAACACCACCTTCCCGGCAAAACGCTCCTTGATCTTGTCCATCGAAATGGCGATCTCGTCGCGGCCCAGCAGGTCTTCCACCTTGACATTGCGCACACTTTGCGCCGTGAGGTTGGAATACTCGTCAATCGTCGGAGCCACCAGCAGGCGCAGGTGGTTTTCGGTGGCGAAGGGAACCAACCTGCCGGATTCTTTCCGGATGTCCGTGTCACGGGCGAAGATAAAGCCGGAGATGTTCCGTTTCTTGATAAGCTCTGCCAAATCTGCTTTCGTTGCAAAAGAAAAAGCCGGAAGCTTGTGTGCCGTTAAATTCTCTTCCGAGGCGACATCCGTGAGAAATCCCACCACTTCATAGTGATTGGAATTGCGCAGACGCGTTTCCAGTGCAATGCACTTATCCCCCGTTCCATAGATCAGGACCCGGGTCATCTCATGTTTGCGGCTGCGGAAACGGCGCTGCAGTTCTTCATAGACGCGGATCATCGCCACCCGGAAGGAAATCAGCAGGAACAGGCACAATACGAAGTAACTGGCCAGAATGATCCAGGTGAAGGAATAAAACTTGCCGCACAGCCACAACACCAGTCCAGACAGGACGGTGGCGCAAAACACCGCCAGGCTGAACCGGTAGATGTCGGACATCGAGGAATGGCGGATGATGATGCGATAACTTTTGAAAAGCCAGAACATCAGCGCGGCAGAAAGCGTGGAGACCAGCAGCCACATCCACGAGAAGTGCCCGGGAGGCGGAATGCTGCCCGAATCGGCCATGTACTGAACCGCCTCATTGACCAGCAACGCCGAGACGAAAGACAGCGCCACGTCCATCAGAAAAATGAACCCTGTGCTGACATAGCGGGACACCAGCCTGTTAAACAAATCGAGTATCTTATTTCTCATAAAAAGGCCTATATAAGTAAAATACGGTGTTTTAGTTCATACTTGAAGCTAATAACCCATGCAAATTTAACAATTATTTAGATATCTACCCCCCCCCTATAATTTTTTTTGCGAAAAATAGTATATATTTGCGTCCCAATTACATAAAAGATGGCAGAGAACAACTTGCTGGAAAAACTGGACGGCCTGAAGGCGAAGTATGAATCTATCGGCAGCCAGCTCGGTGACCCCGAGGTGATTGCCGACATGAAGCGCTACGTCCAACTCAATAAGGACTACAAGGAACTCGAACCAATCATCCAGGCGGGCGATCGCTACCGCAAGATGGTTTCCGACCTGGCAGACGCGAAGAACATCCTCCTCAACGAGAAGGACGAAGACCTGCGCGAGATGGCCAAGGAAGAAGCCACTGCACTCGAAGAGGCCTTGCCCAGGATGGAGGAAGAGATCCGCATCCTGCTCATACCTGCCGACCCGCAGGACAGCAAGAACGCCATCCTGGAGATTCGCGGCGGCACGGGCGGCGACGAGGCAGCCATCTTCGCAGGCGACCTTTTCCGTATGTATTCCAAGTATTTCGAGCGCAAAGGCTGGAAATGCGAGGTCACGAACGTGAGCGAGGGCGCCGCGGGCGGATACAAGGAAATCGTCTGCAAGGTATCGGGCGAGAAGGTCTACGGCACGCTGAAATATGAAAGTGGCGTGCATCGCGTGCAGCGTGTGCCCCAGACGGAGACGCAGGGGCGCGTCCACACCTCCGCCGCTTCAGTGGCCGTGCTGCCGGAAGCCGATGAGTTCGACGTGGAGATTGACATGAAGGACGTCCGCAAAGACCTCTTCTGCTCCTCCGGCCCGGGCGGTCAGGGCGTGAACACCACCTACTCCGCCGTCCGTCTGACCCATATCCCTTCGGGCATCGTGGTCCAGTGCCAGGACGAGCGTTCGCAGCTCAAGAATTTGGACAAGGCCATGGCGGAACTCCGCACACGCCTCTACAACCTCGAATACGAGAAGTATCTCAACGACATCACAGCCAAGCGCAAGACGATGGTCTCGACGGGCGACCGCTCCGCAAAGATCCGCACGTACAACTACCCGCAGTCGCGCGTGACTGACCACCGCATCGGCTACACGATGTACAACCTCCCCGTTTTCATGGACGGTGACATCCAGGAAGTCATTGACCAGCTACAGATCGCCGAAAACGCCGAACGCCTGAAAGCCGCCGGCGAGTAAAGCTATCGCATTTCCTCCAGCGAAACTCTTAATCAACAATAGTTCCGCGTCTGGACGCGGATAGAGGGATTGATGCGGGTCAAGTGGGCGATCAGCTCGTCGGCCCGGGAGGGCCGCAGGCGGACGTCGACAAAACGGACTCCAGTTTCATGGTATTCAGGTACCGAAGCTTGCCACGGCGGTTGGTCACCCGGGTAGATAATCAAATAAATTAACGCTACTGGATGACTGTTCAGATACGAAAAAGACCTCCTGTTGTCGGCAGGAGGTCTTTTTCGTTCGTGCAGTGCCCCGTTACACCATATGGTAATGCGGGCCGAAGCGCTCGAAGGCGGCACGGTCGAGGGACTCGCGGGCATTGGGATGGGCGACGCTGATAATGAGTTTCGCGCGCTCCTGGAGGCTCTTGCCGTAGAGGTCGACGGCACCGTATTCGGTGACGAGCCAGTGGATATGGTTGCGGGTCGTCACGACGCCGGCACCTTCGGTCAGCACCGGAGCAATCTTGCTCACGCCCTTGTTGGTGGCAGAAGGCATCGCAATGATGGCTTTGCCGCCTTCGGAGAGCGAGGCGCCGTAAGTGAAGTCGATCTGGCCGCCCACACCACTGTAGAACTTCGTGCCGAGGGAGTCGGCACAGACCTGGCCGGTGAGGTCCACCTGGAGAGCGGAGTTGATGGCGCAGACCTTCGGGTTCTTGGCGATGATGTACGGGTCATTGGTGTAACCGACATCCATCATGGCCACCATAGGGTTGTCATCGATGAAGTCATAGACTTCCTGCGAACCCATCAGGAACGTGGATACCATCTTGCCCTTGTCAATCTTCTTGTTCATGCCGTTGATGACACCCTTGCGCACGAGCGGCAGCACACCGTCGGCGAACATCTCGGTGTGGATACCGAGGTTCTTGTGGTTGCCCAGCTGGGCCAGCACGGCGTTCGGAATGGCGCCGATGCCCATCTGCAGGCAAGCGCCATCTTCCACGAGGTTGGCGCAGTTGATGCCGATCTTTGTTTCGATCTCGGAAGGCTCGGAGAAATGGGCCGGCATCAAAGGGGTATTGTCCTCGACGAACAGGTCGATCATGCTGGCCGGGATCACGGCGTCGCCCCAGGCACGGGGGACATATTTGTTGACCACGGCGATCACCGTCTTGGCGCACTCGATGGCAGCCAGGGTGGCATCCACGGAGGTACCCAGCGACACATAACCATGCTTGTCCACAGGCGAGACCTGGATCATGGCCACGTCGCAGGGAAGTACGCCGCTGCGATAGAGTTTCTGCGTCTCGCTCAGGAAAATGGGAATGTAGTCGGCCCAGCCGGCCTGCACGTTCTTGCGGACGTTGCCGCCCACGAAGAAGGCCTGGTGGAAGAAGGTACCCTGGAAACGCTCCTCCGTGTAGGGAGCCTCTCCTTCGGTGTGGAGGTGATGGATGCGGACATCCTTCAGTTCGCCGGCCTCGCCGCGGCGGCAGAGGGCCTGGATGAGAACCTGCGGCGCGCTGGCCACGCTGCTCAGGTGGATGTGGTCACCGCTCTTGACGACCTTGACGGCTTCGTCGGCGGAGATGAATTTGATATTCTGCATATCTGAAATGGTTAGATTGGATTCTTTAATCCTACAAAGTTAAGAAAATTAGTAAATTTGCGACCATGAACAGAGAAAAAGAACTGCAGGCGTTCGAGCGATTGCTGAATATCATGGACGACTTGCGCGAGAAATGTCCCTGGGACCGGAAGCAGACCCTTGATTCCCTGCGCCCCAACACCATCGAAGAAACTTACGAACTGGCCGACGCCATCCTGGCGCACGACATGCACAATATCGCCAAGGAACTGGGCGACCTGCTCCTGCACATCGTCTTCTATGCCAAAATCGGCTCCGAGACGGGTGACTTCGACATAACCGACGTATGCAACATGCTCTGTGACAAGCTGGTGTATCGGCATCCCCACGTTTATGGCGACGTGCAGGCCGAGACGGCAGGCCAGGTGGTCCAGAACTGGGAGCAGCTCAAACGCAAGGAAAAGGACGGCAACAAGACCGTACTCTCCGGCGTGCCGAACAGCCTCCCCTCCCTCATCAAGGCGTACCGCATGCAGGACAAGGCCCGCGCCGTGGGCTTTGATTGGGAGAACAAAGAAGATGTCTGGGACAAGGTGCAGGAAGAACTCGGGGAACTGCGTGCAGAATTGCAGAATGGCACGAAAGAAAGCCAGGAAGCCGAACTGGGAGACTTCATTTTCTCCGTGGTCAATGCCGCACGGCTCTACCATCTGAATCCGGACACGGCCCTCGAGCGCACAAACGGCAAGTTCAAACGCCGCTTCACCTATGTGGAACTTCGTGCCAAGGAAATGGGACGCGACCTGAACGCCATGACCCTGGCGGAGATGGATGCGCTCTGGAATGAAGCCAAAACCCAGGAATAGCGCCATGGAGTACACGGTCCGAGAAGTGAGCAACGCCCACGAATTCAAGCAGTTCTACCAATTCCAAAACAAGCTGTACCGCCATTGTGCCACCTACGTGCCTTCGCTCGACTTCGACCAGAAGCATACCCTCTCGCACAGCCCCTGCCTGGACTACTGCCAACAAAAATTGCTGTTGTGCTTCGACGAGGCGGGCCGGGTGGCCGGACGTTGCAACGCCATCATCAATCCACGCTACAACGAACTGTACGGCACGCATCGGATGCGCTTCGGCTGGACCGACTTCATTGAAGACTTTGACGCCGCGAAGGCACTGCTCGATGCCGCAGCCGACTGGGGCCGCAGCCAGGGCATGACCGAAATCCACGGTCCGCTGGGCTACAACTCCATGTACAAGCAAGGAATGGTCGTGGAGGGATTTGACAGCGTTCCACAATCCAACAATCTGTACAACTTCTCGTATTATCCCGAATTCCTCGAGCGCCTGGGCTTCGAAAAAGAGGCTGACTGGTTGCAGTATCGCCTGACCATCGACCAACCCCTGTCCGAGAGGCTGCACCGCATCGCCGGCATGTTGCAGAAGCGGTATCGGCTCGAGATTGCGGACATCGAACAGCTCAAAAAGCGCAAAGACCTCGTCGCCAAGTTCTTCAAGGAATACAACGACAGCTTCCGCGTCGTGCGGAACTTCGTTCCCTTCACCGAAAAGGAGATTGCCGAGGAAGGCGCCAGCTATATCAACCTGCTCACCAATGAACTCTGCTGCATCGTCATGGACGCAGACGAGGACATCGCCGCGTTCGGCATCTGCTTCCCCAGCCTGTCAAAAGCCCTGCAGAAAGCCGGCGGCAAGCTGCTGCCCCTGGGCTGGTGGCACCTGCTGCACGCCCGAAAGCGCTATGATACAGTCGATTCCGTGCTGGTGGGTGTCAGCCCGAAATGGGTAGACAAAGGCCTTACGGCCATCATCCATGGCTATCTCCACGACAGCTTCCGGCGCAACGGCGCAAAATGGTGCATCACCAACCCCCAGTACGAAGACAACAACGCTCTCAAGGTCTGGGACGCCTACGAACAAAAGGAATTCTTCATCCGCCGCCGCGTCTATATCAAGCATCTATAAGACGCCTCTCGACGAAGTCGGGCGGTATTATTTAAACCACTCCGTCAGGTGGTTCTTGGCGTAGAGATAATAGACGATCAGGCCAAGCCAGCTGGTAGCCAAGACGATAACGGCAGTAATGATCTTGCCGGCCGTGGAAATGGGCTTCTTGAAGATGTCGACGACAGCCATGACGGCCAGTACCAGGCCAATGAGATAGATGATAGTTCCCATAGAGCGTATAGATTATTAGTTTTTTCAATAAAGGAAGGAGCCCAGGACCGGCCAGTGGTCGGAGATAAACGGCGCGCCGTAGTCTTCTGTCAGCACCTCATACTTCACCGGCTTGGCACCCCGGTAGAAAATATGGTCGATGATATCGGCACCCGGCGGGACATCCTTCTTGCCCCATGCATTGAAGGTGTTCGCATCGGTCGTCACCGGTGCCGTCTCGCGGCACTCCTGCAGCATTCCGCGGATGGGGTCCAGGATCGGATTGTCCCAATTCGCGTTGAAATCGCCCGTCAGGAAGATGGGATCACCTTCCGGCACCACCGCCTTCATCCGTTCCACGATCAACTTGCCGGCTTCCTCGCGGGCCACTTTGCCCACATGGTCGAAATGCGTGTTGAAGAACCACACGTCACGTTTGGTCTGCTTGTCGCGCAATTGCGCCCAGGTGACGATGCGCCGGCAGGCGCCATCCCACCCCAGCGACACCTCTTCCGGCGTCTCGCTCAGCCAGAAAGTATTGCACTGAATCATGTCGAAACGGTCCATGTTCCAGAAGATGGCATTGGCCTCTCCCCGCTCCAGTCCATCGTCGCGGCACACGCCATAACGACCGTACCGGGGCAGGTTCTCATCCATATAATTAACCTGCACGATATAGCCTTCCTGGATGCCGAACAGGTCCGGCTTCTTTTCGTTGATCATGCGGATCACCGCTTCGCGACGGTTGTTCCAGCAGTTCTCTCCATCGAAGTCTTCATTGGGCGACAGGCGGATGTTGAAAGTCATTACGCTGATCTCCCGCTGCGGAGAGCAGGATACCGGCAACAACCCCATCAGGGCCAGCGCCAACAGGCTGATTGCCAACAAGGTCTTTTTCATGGGTTTCAGTTTCAGGTTTTTGCAAATATAGGAATAATTCGTTATTTTTGAAAAGACTATGAAAAGCATCCGCCATACGATGACTGCGGTATGGCACTTCTACCGCGACGCCTACCGGAACATGACCTGGGGCCGTACACTGGTATGGCTGCTCTTGCTCAAGGTATTCATCCTTTTCGCCATCCTGCGTGTCTTTTTCTTCAAACCCGCCATGGCTGGGCTCAGCGATGAAGAACGCAGCCGCGTGGTGGGCGAGCGCATCGCCGGTTCTCCCGCGGAACCCGCATCTGAAAACACATATAACCTTTAATATCTTAGAATTATGGACGTGATCGTTTGGTCCAGGATCCAATTCGCGATGACTGCCGCATACCATTGGTTGTTCGTGCCGCTCACTCTCGGGCTGGCACTTGTCATGGCCATCATGGAAACGCTGTCCGTCATCAAGAAAGATGAATTCTGGAAGAAAACCGCTCAGTTCTGGATGAAGATATTCGCCATCAACTTTGCCGTGGGCATCGCGACGGGCATCATCCTGGAATTCGAGTTCGGCACGAACTGGAGCAATTACTCCTGGTTCGTCGGTGACATGTTCGGCGCACCGCTCGCCATCGAGGGCATCCTCGCCTTCTTCATGGAAGCCACTTTCTTCGCTGTGATGTTCTTTGGATGGGGCAAGGTCAGCCCGCGCTTCCACCTGATATCCACCTGGCTCACCGGCATCGGTGCCACCATTTCCGCCTATTGGATCCTGGTGGCCAACGGCTGGATGCAGAACCCCGTGGGTACCACCTTCAATCCCGAGACGGTCCGCAGCGAGATGGCCTCCGCCCAGGCATTCTGGGAAGTGGTCACCAATCCCGTGGCCGTGAGCAAGTTTTTCCACGCAGTCACAAGCGGCTGGGTCACCGGTGGCGTATTCGTGGTGGGCGTCAGCTGCTGGTATCTGCTCCGCAAGCGACAACAGAGATTCGCGAAGGCCAGCATCCTGATTGGCAGCATCGTAGGCATCGTCGGGTCCTTTGCCGTGATGCTCTCGGGCGACGCCTCCGGCATCCATGCGGCCGAATTCCAGCCCATGAAGCTGGCGGCCGCGGAGGGTCTCGAAGACGGCGGCAGGAAAGCCGCTTTCACCATCGTTCCGGGCATCCGGATTCCCGGCATGCTCTCCATCCTGGCCACGCACGACCTCAACGGCTATGTGCCCGGCATCAACGACATCCTGAACGGGTATACCGACAACGACGGCAACGTCATTCCGTCGGTGGCCGAAAAGATGCAGCGCGGCCGCGTCGCGCTCGACGCGCTGGCTCGTTACCGTGCCTTGAAGGACACTGACCCCGAAGCTGCCGCGCAAGCCAGGGCGCTGCTCGATGCCAACGTGCAGTACATGGGCTACGGGCACCTTGAGAAGCCCGAAGACGTGATTCCTCCTGTAGGCATGGTGTTCTGGGCCTTCCGCCTGATGGTCGGCCTCGGCATGCTGCTGCTCCTCGAACTGCTGGTCGTGGGCTTCCTCGCCTGGAAAGACAAGCTCTCCGGCAAAAAGTGGCTGCTGGTCGCGGCGCTATGCTGCATCCCGCTGGTGTACATCTGCGGCCAGGCAGGCTGGATCGTGGCGGAAGTGGGCCGTCAGCCCTGGACCATCCAGGGCCTCCTCCCCGTGAACGTAGCCATCTCCAGTTTGAGTGCCGCCGCCGTCAAGACCACCTTCTTCCTCTTCCTGGCCATCTTCACGCTTTTCCTGGTCATCGAGATCCGGATCATGGTCGGCGCCATCAAGAAAGGTCCCCAAACCCCTAACGAATAACAGCCATGACCTATACTTTCCTACAGAATTACTGGTGGTTCCTCGTCTCCCTGCTGGGCGGCCTGCTGGTGTTCCTGATGTTTGTGCAGGGTGCCAATCTCCACCTGGGCAACCGTTCCCTGTCCGACCTCCAGAAACGGATCATCCTCAACTCTACGGGGCGGAAATGGGAACTGACCTTCACCACCCTGGTCACGTTCGGCGGCGCCTTCTTCGCCTCCTTCCCCCTCTTTTACAGCACCAGCTTCGGCGGCGCTTACTGGGTCTGGGTGCTGATCCTGGTCACGTTCGTGTTCCAAGCGGTATCCTATGAATTCCAGAACAAGAAGGAAAACCTGATCGGTGTCAAGCCTTTCCGGGTGTTCCTGATGATCAACGGCGTCCTTGCCCCGTTCCTGGTGGGGACGGCCGTCGGCACCTTCTTCACGGGTTCTGACTTTACCGTCAACAAGCTGGCCATTGCCGATCCTTCTGCGCCTGTCATCAGCACCTGGGGCAACAACTGGCATGGCCTGGAAGCCCTGGGACAGTACCATGCGGTACTGCTGGGCTGCGCGCTCATTTTCCTGACATCCTTTCTCGGCGCGCTCTACATCCTCAACAACGTGGAGGATGCCCATATCCATGCCCAGATGCGCCGCAGCGTCAAAATGGGAATCATGCCATTCCTGATCTTCTTCCTTCCCTGGCTGCTGATTCTGCTCGTGAGTCCCGGCTATGCCGTGGACGAAGCGGGCGTGGTCTCGCTGGAAAAATACAAATACCTGCACAACTTCCTGCAGATGCCAGTTGTTTTGGTGATGTTCCTGACCGGCGTCGTGCTGGTGCTCTGGGGTGTCTATCAGGGCGCATTCACGAAGTCGCGCAAGGGCATCTGGCCCGCAGGCATCGGCACGGTGCTGGTGGTCATGGCCGTATTCTTCATAGCCGGCTACAATGGAACAGCCTACTACCCGTCCTGCACCGACCTGCAGAGCTCCCTCACCATCCGCAACAGTTCATCCAGTCCATTCACCCTTCAGGTGATGTTCTGGGTGTCCCTGCTGATTCCCTTCGTGGTGGCCTACATCGCCTATGCCTGGCACCAGATGGACCGCCACAAGATAACCGGCGGCGAGATTTCCGATACGGAACACAAGTATTGACCTTTCCTTTCACCCACATGAAAAACACTGCCCGAAAAGCAGTGTTTTTTTTAGTTTTTTCTAAATTTGCAGGTGTTATGAGCAGGATCCGACAGGTCTGGAAAGGTTTCATGACGGTGTCTTTCATCGCCATATTCCTTTTTAACTATGTCAATTCCACGATGTTCTGGCATGGTCACCTGGTGGGCGAATCCCTGATCGTGCACTCTCACATTTACGGAAAGACCCACCAGACCGGATCGGCAGCCTGCGGGCACACTTCGGCAGAAATCCTTCTTCTTTCGATTGTCAACCAGACGGTTCCGCTGGAGAAAGCCGTTCCCGCCATCCATTTCCAGCCGCTGTGTCCGTTGGTGGCGCTTTTCCTCGACACCCCTGCCTTACCGCTCCAGACAACAGACCTCCCCCACGCTTCCTTGCGCGGGCCGCCCATGCTTGACCGATGACGTTCCTTCCGGATTGCCCCGCATCCGGAACTTCCACACATTCATCCATCAAGCCATCTTTCAACCATGAAATATCATATTTCGGCGCTGGTGCTGCTGGCGTCGGTCCTAATGGGATGCGGGACGCGTGAACAAGCGCAGGCATCCCTCCCTGAATCGGGCTTTACCATTGAAAACGAGACCGTTTCCGTCCTCCCCGGTTCACCCCTTTCTGCCAAGCTCGTGCTTGAGACGATCGCTCCGACACCCTTGAAAACCACAATGAAGACCACTGCGTCGGTGTCACCGAAAGCAGGATGCGTCGCCGAAGTGGGCGCTCCATTCGGCGGCAGGGTCACCCGGTCCTTCGTCCGGCTGGGAGATGCTGTCCGTCGTGGTCAGCCTGTCTTCGAAATCAGTTCCATCGACTATATGGAAGCGGTCAAAACCTATTTTGAGTGCGAAAATGCGGCCCGGCTGGCAGAGGCCAACCGCCAGCGCAAAGAAGCCCTGCACGAAGCAGGACTGCTGGCCGACCGGGAATGGGAAGAGGTATGCGCCGAAACCCGGAATGCAGGCAATGCACTCGAAATCGCGCGACAGTCCCTCGCGGTCTTCCGCGTCAATCCTTCCGATATCCAGGTTGGAGAGCCCTTGCGCGTCACCGCCCCCATCTCGGGACGAATTGTCCAAAGCGACATCGTCATCGGGGCCTATCTGGAAGCCGACGCAGCGGCACCCGTTACCGTAGCCGACCTCTCCCAGGTCTGGGTTACCGCCCATGTCAAGGAAAACCAGCTGTCCGGACTCGCCAAGGGTGGCCAGGCCGTCATCGAGACGGATGAGGCCAAAAGAAAGGAAGGAACCATCTTCTATATCGGGGAACTCCTTGACGAGAAAACCCGCTCCGTTCCCGTCGTCATGGAATTTGACAATGCCGACCGCATGCTGAAACCGGGCATGTTCGTGACCGCGCTCTTTGACCTGGAAATCAACGAGGCATTGCTGATTCCCGCTTCGGCCGTCTTCCAGGGAGAAGGGACCAAATATGTCTACGTCCGCCTGGACGACGGGAAGTACGCCAAGCGCCCCGTCCGGGTGGAAAGCCTGGAAGGGGGACGTCAACGGGTGCTGTCCGGCCTCTCCGGCGGAGAAACCATCATCGCCGACGGCGGCATCTATCTGAGCAAATAGCCCTATGGAGAAGTTCTTTACCTACGCCCTCAAGCGACGGGGGCTCATTGCCGTCATATTCCTGGTGGTTTCTTTCTTCGGCATCTATGCATGGACCCGCCTGTCCATCGACGCATACCCCGACATCGCCGACGTCACCGTCCAGGTGGTCACCCAGGTCCCGGGACTGGCCGCAGAAGAGATTGAACAGCAGATCACCATCCCGCTCGAACGGGCGCTCAACGGAATCCCTTCGCTCGACATGATGCGGAGCAAGAATTCTTTCGGCCTTTCCATCATCGTCCTGGTGTTCCAGGACGGGACTGAAGACTATTGGGCCCGCCAGCGGGTGAAGGAGTGCATCGGAGATGTGGATCTTCCCTATGACGCGGTTCCAGAGCTCAATCCCCTCACCTCTCCCACAGGCGAAATCTATCGCTACGTGCTGGTCGGAGAAGGTTATTCCCTCCGAGAACTGACGGAAATCAACAAATGGACCGTCATTCCTGCCCTGCAACGGATCCAGGGTGTAGCGGCCGTCAGCAACTACGGCGGCCTGACCACCCAGTACCAGCTGGAAATCGATCCGCAACGGCTTCTGGAATACGACCTGACCCTCACCGATATTGAAGAAGCTCTGCAAAACAACAACGCCAATGCCGGCGGCAGCATGATCAGCATCGGCGATGTAAGCTACGTCGTGCGGGGTGTCGGCCTTGTCCACGACCTGGAAGAGATGGGTGGCATCGTTATCAAGAACGAAGACGGAGTCCCCGTGTTCCTGAAGGACGTCGGCCTGCTCCGGTACGGTAACCTGGAGCGCAAGGGCATCCTGGGCTATGTCGATGACCAGATCAGCTTCGACGACGGCGTGGAAGGCATCGTACAGATGCTCCGTTACCAGAATCCCTCCCATGTTCTCGAGAAAGTCCACAAGACCGTGGATGACCTCAACCGCGAGGGCCTGCCCGAAGGTGTGGAAATCCGCCCCTTCATGGACCGTACCGAACTGGTGGGGACGACGCTCCATACGGTCGAACACACCCTGCTGTTCGGCATGCTGCTGGTCGTCGGCATCCTGCTCATCTTCCTGGGCAGTTTCCGCAGCGCATTGATTGTGGCGGCGACCATCCCGGTATCATTGCTGATCGCCTTCATCCTGATGCGCCTGACCGGCATCCCGGCCAACCTGCTCAGCCTGGGCGCCATCGACTTCGGCATCCTGGTGGATGGAGCCATCGTGATGACCGAGATGCTGCTCAAATACCGGGAAGAGGACACGTCCCGTCCTTTGTCCGGACGGGAAACCGTCTCGCGCATCAAGGACGTAGCCAAGCCCATCTTTTTCTCCACACTCATCATCATCGTCGCCTACACGCCGCTCTTCGCCTTCGAAAGGATTGAGAAAAAGCTGTTTACCCCGATGGCCTTTACGGTCGGTTATGCCCTGGTCGGAGCATTGGCCGTTGCCCTGGTCCTGATTCCCGGCCTGGCTTACGCCATCTATCGGAAACCGCAGAAAGTCTATCACAACCGGGTACTGACCCGCCTGACGGGCGATTATCGCAAACGGACGGACAAGTTGCTCGACAGCCCGAAGCAGATCCTGGCGGGCATGGCTGCCGTGCTGGCGTCCGTCATCATCCTCGTAACGCTCGTCGGCAAAGATTTCCTTCCCAACCTGGATGAAGGCGGCATCTGGATCCAGGTGCAGACGCCGCCGGGGATTTCGCTCGAGAAATCGACCGAAATGGCCAACACGTTCAGGAACAAGCTCAAGGAATTCGACGAAGTGACCTACGTCATGACGCAGGTCGGTCGCGACGACGAAGGTGCCGAAGCCTTCACTTCCTCCCATATCGAGGTCAGTGTCGGACTTAAACCTTATTCCCAATGGAAGTTGGGCAAAAGCAAGGATGACCTCATCGCACAGATGGCCGACACCATCGCCCGGATGCCCGGCTACCGCGTCGGCTTTTCCCAGCCCATCATCGATATGGTGATGGATCAGATCGCCGGTTCCCACAGTGACCTTGCGCTCAAGATCTATGGGGATGACCTTACCAAAGTGCGCGGCATCGCCGAACGGGTGGAACGCATCCTGGCCGGCATTCCGGGCGCGACCGACGTCATCATCGACCAGGAGCCGCCCCTGCCGCAGCTGCAGATTACCGTTGACCGGGAAAAGGCCGCATATTACGGCGTGAACATCTCGGATGTGGCTCAACTCATTGAAACGGCGCTGGGCGGACGGGCCGTTTCCCAAGTATTCATCGGAGACCGTATCTACGATGTTACCTGCCGCTTCCGGGAGGACGTGCGCGACACCCCCGAAAAGATTGCCGCCCTCACGCTGGTGTCCGCATCCGGATCGCGGATTCCGTTGTCCGCGCTGGCTGACATCTCGACGCGCCTGGGTGCCAGTTTCATCTCCCGCGAGATGGGGCGCCGGCATCTGACCGTACGCGTGAACCTTCGCGGCAAGGACCTGACCACCTTCCTCAATGAAGCGGATGCGCTCATCCACAAGGAAGTGGACTATGACCACACCCGCTATTCCATGAAATGGGACGGGCAGTTTGAAAACCAGCGGCGCGCCTACACCCGCCTGGCTGTACTCATCCCCTTCGTGCTGGCCATCATGTTCATCCTGCTCTACGGCGCATTCCGGGATTTCCGGCAGGCCGGCCTGCTCATCGCCCTGCTGCCTCTAGCCCTTTTCGGCGGCCTGCTCGCCCTCAATGTGCGCGGGATGACCTTCAACGTCTCGTCGGCGGTGGGTTTCATCGCCCTCTTCGGCCTGACCATCCAGAATGGCGTCATCATGATTTCGCACATCAACAACCTGCGGTCCCGCGGCATGCAGTTGCGGGAGGCTGTCATCGAAGGCGCTTCGCACCGGCTTCGCCCGGTCCTGATGACCGCCACCGTCGCCATCCTCGGCCTGCTGCCCGCGTCGCTGGCCACCGGCATCGGTTCCGACGTGCAGCGCCCGCTTTCGACGGTTATCGTCTACGGGCTTCTGTTCTCCACCCTGATCACCCTTTTCATCCTTCCGTCGCTCTATTACCGGCTGGAAAGCCGGAGAGCGCAAAAGCCTTCCACGCAAGATGAAGAAGATTTCTAGCCTGTTGCTGTCCCTGGCCGTCTGCGCCGCGCTGCTTCCCCGCCTCCATGCCCAGGGCTTTGCCGAGTACATTCAATCCGTGGAGCAGCACAACGCCGCCTGGCTGGCCGAGAAATACAACCTCGACATCGCCATGGCTCAGACCGAGGCGGCCCGTGTCTTCAACGATCCGGAATTGTCCGTTTCGTATGGCAACAACCAGGACTGGTCGCTGCAGATGGGCCAGTCGGTGGAAGCCGGACTTTCCTACATTTTCAGCCTGGGCAATGTCCGCAAGGCACGGATGGGGGTCGCACGGAGCGAAGAAGACATCACTCGCGCCCTGCTGGACGACTGGTTCCGGAACCTGAAGGCCGATGCGACGATCGCCTGGGTGGAGGCCCTGCAAGCACGTTCCATGCTCGAACTCAAACGGTCTTCTTACCAGAGTATGTTGTCTGTCGCCCAGGCCGACAGCCTGCGTGCCGCCATGGGAGACTTGGGACGGGTCGATGCGATGCAGTCGCGCCTGGAAGCACAGGCCATGCGAGCGGAAATGCTATCGGCCGAGGCAGATTACCGGAACGCCCTTTCCACGCTTTCCCTCTATGCCGGAGGAATGCAGTTCGCTCAAATGCAGGAAGATAACTATCCTGCTTCGATACCCGGCCTCTCGTGCCGGGAGATGGTGGATTACGCCGTCGCCCATCGTGCCGACCTGCTGGCAGCGGAACAATCCCGCACCTTGTCTCAGCGCAACTTGGCGCTCGTCAAGGCGATGCGCGCGCCGGAAATCGGGTTGAACGCCGGGTATTCCTACAATACGGAAGTCCGCAATGAAATTGCGCCGGCACCGGCTTTCAATGGTCTATCGGTAGGCTTGTCCATCCCCTTGAAGTTCTCCAGCCTCAACAAAGGGGAGCGGCGGGCGGCAGAACGCGCAGTCCAGCAGGCAGATGCAGCTTATGAGGCAGCCGTCCGGCAGATTGAGACGGACGTGCTGCAGGCCTATGCCACCTGGCAAGCTGCTGTCCAAATCGCGGAGGAGTGCTCCGGACAGATGATGGAAGAAAGTGCTTCCATCCTGGAAAGCCGCCGGCTCTCGTATCT
>Ga0265298_10003644_pt1 | contig 20199 bp, 18 predicted proteins | sample AusTroGonzalo_MG_3_FD_193486 | JGI IMG/M metagenome (GOLD analysis project Ga0265298, IMG submission 193486) | Bovine rumen microbial communities from tropical cattle in Woodstock, Queensland, Australia - Gonzalo_01 | ecosystem: Host-associated > Mammals > Digestive system > Stomach > Rumen ... | reverse complement strand
CTGCGGCGCCGAGCTCACGGAGGCGGCCGGCAAGGCCAACCCTGGCTGCCGTGTCGTCGTGACGAGCTTCTACAACGACAATATCTATTATCTGATCGTCTATCGAACCTATACCGACATCCGCTTCGTGGGCGCTCCGCCGGCCACGATGGGCAAGTTCGGTGGTGAGACCGACAACTGGATGTGGCCCCGCCATACCTGCGACTTCTCCATGTTCCGTGTTTATGCCGGCAAGGACAACATGCCTGCTGAATACAGCCTGGAGAATGTACCGTACCGTCCTGCACAGAGCCTGAAGATTTCGCTCAAGGGCCCTCAGGAGAATGACTACGCCATGATCATGGGCTATCCGGGCCGCACGCAGCGCTACCAGACCGCCGCGCAGCTCGAACAGATGATCGCCACCAACCGCATCCGCATCGACGCCCGTACGGTGCGCCAGGACCTGATGTGGGAAGCCATGTGCGCAGACCCTTCGGTCCAGCTGAAGTATGCCAACAAGTACGCCGGCAGTGCCAATGGCTGGAAGAAGTGGCAGGGTGAGGAACTTGCGTTCAAGAACCTGAACATCATCGGCCGTGAGGAAGAAAAGGAAGCTGCCCTGAAGGCGTGGATTGCCGCCGACCCGGCCCGTGCCGAACGTTACGGTACGCCGATCGAAGACATCGCCGCCTATGTGGCCAAGAATGATGCCGACACGCGCGCCGTCACCCTTATCTCCGAGGCTCCGAGCCAGATCGAACTGCTATCGCTGTTCACGAGCCTGTCTACCGCCTATACCCGTGCCAACCAGCAGGACAACTCGGTCTCCATCACGGATATCGTTCCTCGTATCCAGGGCCGTTACCGCGACTATGTGGAAGCACTCGACCGTAAGGAAGCAGTCGCCTTGCTGGATTTCTACCGCAAGCATGCCAAACCGGAAGATTATCTCGAAATCCCCGATGAGGACTTTGCCACGATGGACATTCCTGCCTATGTCGACAAACTCTTCGACGCCAGCGTGTTTACTTCGTATGAAAAGCTTTCCAAGGCTACCGAAGAGCAGATCATGTCGGATCCTGCCGGCACGCTTTCCATGGCCGTTACCACGCCGCTGATGAAGCATTACATGGCTCTCTACGGCAGTGCTATGCGCCCTGGCCGCGGCGGACGTCCCGCTCCCGGTGCCGCTTCTGATGATGAAGCCGTGTATAACAAGGCCCGCAAGAATTTCGCTGCGGCCCTCATGGAATGGCAGAAAGGCCAGGCCATGTATCCCGACGCCAACTCCACGATGCGCCTGACCTACGGCCACGTGCTGCCGTATTCACCGAAGGACGGCCTCAAATACCTGCACTACACCACGCTCAAGGGTGTGATGGAGAAAGAGGACCCCACCAATCCGGAATTCATCGTTCCGGCCAAGGTGAAGTCGCTGTATGAGGCTGGCGACTTCGGCCGCTGGGCCGATGCCGACGGAACGCTGCATACCTGCTTCCTGACCAACAACGATATCACGGGCGGCAACTCCGGTTCGCCGGTGCTCGATGCCAAGGGCAACCTGATCGGCCTGGCCTTCGACGGTAACTGGGAAAGCATGAGCTCGGATGTGATGTTCGAACCCGAACTCCAGCGCTGCATCTGCGTGGATATCCGCTACGTCCTCTGGATGGTGGAGAAGTTCGGCGGCGCCACCAACATCATCAATGAACTGACCTTCGTCAAATAAACTTCCATTCCATGGAACCGCTCACCCTCGTCATCCTCATCGCCGCTGTGGTCGTCGTCGCGCTGGTCGTGGCTTGGATTGTCACGGCGGGCAACGCACGCAACCGTTACCTGCGGGATCTTTCCCTGAAGGAAGCGGCGGTGAAGACGGCGGAGGCGCTCCGGGAGAATGAAAGGAAGCAGCATGAACAGGCACTCGCCGAGCTGAAAGAAGGGCAGGAGAAGGCGCTGCAGGCGCTCAAGGCCGGACAGGAGAAGGCCATCGAGGCCGCCCGCACCGCGCTGGCCCTGGAGAATGAAAAGACCCTGAAAGCCCGCGAGGAAGCCCTCAAGAAAGAAGCTGCCGAGACCATGAAGGTCATCACCGGCAGCCTGAACAAGGATATCCGCGACATGAAAGACGCCTTCGATGCACAGAAGAAGACGCAAGCCGCGGAGAGTTCCTCCATCAAGACACAATTTGAAGAAACGGTGAAGCATCTCCGCCAGCAGACCGAATCCATCGGCTCGAAGGCGGAGAGCCTCGCCAACGCGCTCAAAGGCAAGAACAAGATGCAAGGTATCTTCGGCGAGACCATCCTCGAGAACATCCTCAAGGCGGAAGGTCTGCGCGAAGGACACGACTATGATACCGAGTTCTGGCTGCGCGACAAGCAGGGGAACATCATCGCCAACGAAGAGACCGGACGGCGCATGCGGCCGGACTTTGCCCTGCATTTCCCCGACGACACCGAGATTCTCATCGATTCGAAAGTGTCGCTGACGGCCCTGGCCGATTATTTCGAGGCGGAGAGTGACGAGGCTCGCGCCGACGCCTCCCGCCGTAACCTGGAATCGGTCAAGGCCCACATCGATGAGCTCACGGGCAAGGACTACCAGCGATACGTAACGTCCCGCAAGACGCTGGACTACGTCATCATGTTCATCCCGAACTACGGCGCCTATCAGCTCGCCAAGCAGGAAGACCCGGAGATCTTTGCCGAGGCTTTCGCGAAGAACGTGCTCATCACCACCGAAGAGACTCTGATACCCTTCCTGCGCATCATCCGCACGGCGTGGATCCAGCGCGAGCGGATGGAAAACATCGCGGAGATCGTGGAGAGCGCACAGAAGATGGTCGACCGCGTCGCGCTCTTCTGTGCGGAGAACGCCCGCGTCGAGCAGTCCCTGGAAGGGGTGCTGGAAGATTTCAAGCGCAATTCAGCGCGCCTGGTCGACGGCCGCCAGAGCATCGTCAAAGCGGCCCAGGAAGTGGCCGAACTGGGCATCAAGCCCTCAAAGCGGGAGTTGCCTCCTCTCGGTCCGTCCCTGCTGGAGAATTAACGATACGAAAGAGATTGCAAGGCATCGGAACTGCCTCCGTAGAGGAGTTCCCAGCCGCCCTTCATCGGCACGAGGTCGCCGGCTTCCGGTGACCAGTACAGGAATGTGTCGTCGTTGAGGGGGAAGCTGACGTTGACGGTCTTGCCGGCCGGAATCTCAACGCGCTGGAACCCGCGCAGCGTCTTGGAAGGCCCCTCCGGATCGTCATTCCGGCGAACATAGAGCTGGACCACTTCCGTGCCGTCGCGCCGCCCGGTGTTGGTGACGGGGATTACCAGCGTCTTGCCGCGGACCGTTGCCTTTCCATACGAGAAGGAGGTGTAGCTCAAGCCATAGCCGAACGCGAAGAGGGGATCGCCCTTGAAATAGCGGTAGGTGCGGTCCTTCATGCTATATTCTTCGAAATCCGGGATTTGATGTATCCCACGATAGAAGGTGACAGGCAACTTCCCGGACGGATTGTAATCGCCGAAGAGGACGTCGGCGATGGCGGTACCGCCTTCCTGGCCGGGATACCAGGCCTGCAGGATGGCCTCGCAGTGCTGGGTTTCCGGTTCCAGGCCGACAGCGGAGCCGGAGAAGTTCACCATGATGATCTTCTTGCCGGCTTCGTGCAGATAGGCCAGGAGATTCCGCTGCACTTCAGGCAACTGGATATCGGTGCGGTCGCCACCCCGGAATCCCGGGAAATCCACGGGCATTTCTTCTCCTTCGAGGCGGGGCGATATGCCGCCAGCAAAGATAACCAGGTCGATGCCTTCCAACTGCTCCAGCAGTGTCTTCCGGTCGAAATCCGTGGCCACGAGTTCGCAGCCGCGCAGCAGCACCAGGTCAGGGATGCGGGCCTTCAAGGCGTCTGCCAGGGTAACGGTTTTATCGGGGATGGCGTTGTAGTTGCCCCAGAGCAGCTCCCGGTCGTCCGCGTTGGGCCCGATCAGGGCGATGCGCGCATTGGTGGACAGGGGCAGGATGCCGTTGCGGTTCTGCAGCAGGACCAGCGATTCGTGCGCCATCTTCAAGGACAGGGCGCGATGTGCGGGGCCCTCCACGATGGCGTCGTCCAGGTCGTCCCACGGGCTGATGTTGCCGTCGAGTTCGCCCAGCATAATGCGGGCCGTCAGCAGGCGCACCAGCGAACGGTCCACGTCCTTTTCGTCGAGCAGGCCGGACTTGACGGCTTCCTGGAGATACAGATAGGAATCGCCGCATTCGGTGTCGGTGCCGGCTTTGACGGCGGCTGCTACGGCGTGCGCGGCGTCTTCGCTATAGCCGTGGCAATCCGGGGCATAGAAGTCGCGAACCGCCCAGCAGTCCGAAGTGACGAGACCCTGATAGTCCCATTCTCCGCGGAGGAGGGTATCGATGAGGAAGGTGTTGGCGGCACAGGGGACGCCACGGAAGCGGTTGTATGCCACCATGACTTCCTGGACGTTCGCCTTGGTCACCAGGTCTTTGAAAGCAGGGAGGTAGGTTTCGCGAAGGTCGCGGTCAGAGACTTGGGCGTCGTAGGAGTGCCGGTTCCATTCCGGTCCGGAATGGACGGCGAAATGCTTGGCGCAAGCGTGGGCCTTCAGCACGGGGGCGTCAGCGGGCCCTTGCAGGCCACGGACCACGGCCATGCCGAGCTGGCCGGTGAGGTAGGGATCCTCACCATAGGTTTCCATGCCGCGTCCCCAGCGGGGGTCGCGGAAGATGTTGATATTGGGCGTCCAGAAAGTGACGCCCTGGTACCAGCCGGCTGCACCGTTCTGCTGCAGGGCCTGGCGATTCTTGACGCGTCCTTCATCGCTCACGGCCGTGAATACTTCATAGACAAGGGGTTCGTCGAAGGAGGCCGCCATGCCGATGGGCTGCGGAAAGACCGTGGCCTTGCCGTTACGGGCGACGCCATGCAACGCCTCGTTCCACCAGTTGTAGGCGGGAATGCCGAGCGCTTCCACGGGCTCGGAAATGTATCGCATCAGGGATGCTTTCTGTGCGAGGTCCATGCGGGCGACAAGTGCTTCTGCGCGTTGCCGGGCCTTTTGCTGCATGTCAACGTGCTGTGCGGACAAGGTCCACGAACCCAGGATCAGAAGCAGCAGGGAGGGGAGGAGGCGGTACTGTCTCATAAGATAATTATTAAAGGGTCAAACCGGTTACCAGGGCATTTGCGGCATCGCTTCCACGGCGGGATAGACGGGAATGCGGCCGGGGTCGTTGGCGGCGCAGGCCACGAGCCAGGCCACGATCGTGGCATCGACCTTCAAGTCGCTCAGGGAGAGGCGTTCGTACGTATCCATGATGGTATGGTAGGTCCGGCCGTATTCGAGTTCATCCTGGATGAACTGATAGGCGGGCAGGCCAATGCGGGAGAACGTCTGGTGGTCGGTTCCGCCCGTGGTGCGGGGCGACAGGTACTGGAAGCCCAGCGATTCGATGGGTTTCATCCATGCCTCGAAGAACGGGAACGCGGCGTCATTTCGCTCCAGATAGATGCCGCGGAAACGGCCGGAGCCATTGTCCATATTGAGATAGAGGGCAAACTTGTCAAAGCCCGGGAGCTTCTTCTGGCCCTTCATCAGATACTGTTCCATGTAGCCGCGGGAACCGTATAGACCCTGCTCCTCGCCGCCCCACAAAGCCAGGCGGATGGTGCGTTTGGGCTTGAAACCCAGTTCTTTGAGGATACGCATGGCTTCAATCATGACGATGCAGCCGGAGGCGTTGTCGGCAGCGCCGGTGCCGCCGTGCCAGGAATCGAAGTGGCCGCCGATCAGGATGACCTCATCCTTGAGTTTCGGGTCGGTGCCGGGGATTTCCGCATAGATGTTGCGGACCTCGCAGTCGTCGGTGAACTGGTTGATGAGCTCGAGTTCCATCTCGACTTTTTGTCCGACCTGCAGGAGGCGGATCATGCGCGCGTGGTCTTCCACGGGCATCGTGATTTCAGGCACCGGTTCGGGATCGCCATACTTGTAGTTGACACCCGTGCCGCTCGGCACGTTGAATGAGCCGCTGCCGGTCACGACGCAGAGCGGTTTCTCCGTCGCATAGAACGCGCTGGTCAACTGGCGGAGTTCCATCATGGCGCGGAAATCCATCCGGCCGGGGCCGCCCGGACCGCGGCCGAATCGGCCACGTGCGGTGGCGCGGTTGTCCATGGTGAGGTTCTCCAGCTCCGCTTCGTCATAGCGGCTGGCAAGCGGATTGAAGTTGATCTCGTATGACTGCGTGGAAGGCAGCAGCAGGATTTTGCCGGCCACCTGTCCGCGATACTGCTCCAGGTCTTCCTTGGACTGGACGTTGAACAGCATGCATTCGCCCTTTACCAGGCCGTCCGTGCTGCCAGACCAGGCTTTGGGGTTCACGGTAAAGGCGCAGTAATAGGGGTTCGTCATGGCTACGTACGTCTTGACCACGTCCCATCCGCCGCGGGGAAACTCCATGGCGAATTCAGAGCGGGGGTTGGAGAGGCCCAGCTCCTGGAGTCTTGCGACGACGAGCTTGTCGGCGCGGCGTTTCTGCTGGGAAGCCGTCAGGCGCGATCCGAGAAAGTCTGTCATGAACTGGGACAGGGTTTCGATCTGGGAGTGACCCAGGCCTTCGGCCTTGATCTTGGTCGCCCATTCAGCGGATTCCGCCACCTGGGCCGTCGCGGTGGTTCCGCCCAGTGTCAGGGCGAGCAGCGAGACGATTACGAGAACTTTTTTCATGGTATGAGGGTTTTGTTGTTGTCTGGAAAGGGATTATAGGTTATCACCGTTCCATTCTCCCCGGGCTACGATGGCGCAAGGCCCCCCGACACGGATGTCGGGCTGGCTACCGTGCAAGCTAAGCCGGGTGAGGATGGTGGAGGGGCGGCCCATGGCTTCCCCCTGGATGAACGTACACGTGGCGCCGTCGCCGAAGCAGCCGTTCAGGTAGAGATATCCGGTGAGCGCGGCGTTGGCTGTGCCGGTGGCGGATTCCTCGGGGATGCCGTAGCGTGGTGCGAAGTTGCGCACGTGGATGGGACATCCGGCAGGACTGTCGGAGGCAAAGGCGTGGACGCCCACGACGTCGAGCTGTTCGCTCAGGCGGGTAAGCGCTTCCATGTCGGGCTGCAGCGCCTGCAGGGTGGCATTGTCCCGCACGGGCAGGATGATGTCGGGCAGTCCGGTCGAGATGGTCTCGACGGGCAGGGAGCCCAGGTCTTCCGGCCGGAGACTGCCCATGGCCTGCAGGAGAGCTGCGTGCAAGTCGGGGTCCTCGAAGCTGCCTGTCCGCTGCGGCGCGTTCATCTGCATCATTACCGTTTCTCCCGGGACGATCTCCAGGTCACCGGCTTTGGTGTGGTTGACGCAAGCCGTGCCTTCCGGCACGATGCCTTGCTGGAAAAGCGTACCGAACGCAGCGATGGTGGCGTGGCCGCAAAGGTCGATTTCTGCTCGGGGCGTGAAGTAGCGCACGGTGAATTCCGCCGGGCCGTCCTGCCGGACAAACGCGGTTTCGGAATAGCGCAGTTCCGCAGCGACCAGTCGCATCCATTCATCAGCAGGGAAATCCGCCCTGGAGGACAGGAGCACCACGCCGGCGGTATTTCCTCCGAACGGATGGGTGGTGAAAGCGTCGACGATGAAGAATCTCATGTAAGATTAATTTTGAGCAGGGCAAGGAAAAATACGACGACACCAACCAGGACGATGGCCATGGCGAAAATGACGCCGTAATTGATTCCGGTCAGGAGGGCACGGCGTAAACTCTTTTTCCAGGGCAGTTCGAGCCATTGGTGGTAGTCCACGGTGAGCAGGAACAACATCAGGAAGACGTTGATGGAGGTGCTTTCCCCCCATGTGAGCAGGACAGCGAACAGCATGAAGAAACTGAACTGGCATAGCACGTAGGCTGCTGCGGCGGCACAGGCGGATTTGGAGATTTGGAAGCGGCGCAGGGTCAGGCACATGGCCAGCCACAGGAAGAGGAACTCGCTGAGGAACAAAGGGATTCCCTGGCTTCTCAAGGTTGTTTCCAGCGCGGCCAAAGCGGCTTGATGTCGCGTTTGGACAGCCTCCGGGTGTTGGTCCAAATGCAGGTAAAGATAGCCGTCGTGGATGATTTCAGTGAATCTCACGGAGACCGGAATGGCGACGCCACTCTCGCGGAAGGTTGTATCCTGAAGGACTTTCTTCGTGAAGTCAAACGCGGATTCATTCTTGTGCTGGATGGGTTGCAGCACGGATGAAACGAGTGCGAAGAAAGCGTAGAAGACGATGAGTGCTGTCAAAGGCGCCAGGTACTTCTCATGTTCTCCCCGGATGTAATCCCGTATCATGTACCCGGGCCGGAGCAGCAGATGCTGGAAGGTGCGCTTGGCATCCTGATTCAAGAAAGGGATGGTATCGAAAGCGCCTTTATAGAAGTCACTGGACTTTCGCTTCTTGTCTCCTTGCTTGGCGGGATGCGGGTTGTACCCCAGGTGCTGCCACATGGTGAATGCGCGCTTGCGCACTTCAAAGGAATGCTTTTTGCGTTTCAAAGCCGGGTCGTGTAGTTTTCACAAAGGTAACAACAAAATTTTCTAATTTTGTGCCCTTGGTTTATTAAATGAAGGAACGATGAGTCGATTCAAGTTGAAATGGATTGGGGGAGTCCTCGGCTGGGTGGCATGGGGACCGATCGGCGCGTTGATGGGATTCATCTTCGGCGCTTTGATGGACAGCGAAGTCGAGTCTTGGCGACAGATCAAAAGTGGTCAGGAAGGAGGAGAAAGCGGGCAGTGGCAACGCACCACTAGAACGCAAAGCTATACTTCAGATGAACAACGTAATAGTTTCATTATAAGCTTACTCGTTCTTTCTTCTGCTGTCATTAGGGCGGATGGTCGCACCCACCAGGCGGAGCTCAACCATGTGCGCAGTTTCATCCGGCAGAATTTCGGTGAAGCCGCCGTGAACGATGCCATGCGCATCCTCGATGAACTGAATTCCCGGCAGGTCAACATCTACGAAGTCGGCGCCCAGATTGCCGCCAACATGAACTATTCCCAGCGTCTGCAGCTCTTTCATTACCTGGTTCAGATTGCCAATGCCGACGGGGATTTCAATCCTTCGGAGAAGAGCGTCCTCGAAGCCATCGCCGGCGCTATCCGGCTGAGTCAGTCGGATGCCGCTTCCATCTTTGCCATGTATTCCCAGTCTTCCCGGTCTTCCGGGTCCTCCCTCGAGGCTGCCTATGCCATTCTGGAAATATCCTCTTCCGCCAGTGACGAAGAAGTGAAAAGTGCCTACCGGCGCATGGCGATGAAACACCATCCCGACAAGGTCGCTACCCTTGGTGCCGATGTCCAGAAAGCGGCGGAAGAAAAGTTTCGCAAGATACTGGAAGCGTACGAAACCATCAAGAAGCAGCGCGGCATATCGTAGCGCCGCTATCGCTGCAGGTCCTGGATCAGGATTTCAGTGGTTTCCAGGCGCATTTTCCGGTCATACTCGTCGTGACGGACATAGCCGATGCCCCGGGCATACCAGGTGTCTGACCATACATCCACATGGTGCATCGGGCCCTTCTCGACCTTGTGCTCGTGGGCCACGACACAATCGAAGGTGCCGGCAGGCGTGGTGATCTGCTCTTCGCGCAGCACCGTGCGTTCCGTAACGTCCACGGTAATCTTGAAAATGCCGACGGTCACCACGCAGTGGGAATCCGGCAGGATGTCTCCCGGCTTCATATCCGCAGGCATGGCGACCGCATCTCCTTCATGGGATATCCGGAAAGAGGGGAACATGTTTTTCAGGACGCTGCTGACCGTAGCGCCGAAATCCATCCATACATCGCCATTGGGATCGATGATCGTGGTCTGCTCTGCTTCTCCGCCGAAAATGTTCCTTCCATTGGCCTCCTGGAGCAACATGCTGTAGTGTACCTTCCGGGTATCAACCTCCGTTTCAATCTCTCCAATCTCCAGGGTGGTGGTTTGCACGAGCTTGGTGGTTCCGTACTTATAGCGTTCGTAGCGCAGGGTGCGGTTGCCGAATGTGCAGAAATAGGGTTCCCCGGCCTGGGCCGCCAGGCAGGCTGCCAGGAAAAACAACAGGAGGGAGGTATAGCGGAATGCTCTCATCAATATCCGGGACAAAGATAAACATTCTCAACCATCCTGTATACCCGGATTTGGCAAAACCGTTTTTTTTCTATAACTTGCCTTTTTAAATTATGAGCATTATGGATTCGTTTCTGGAAAAGGAAATTGTCCAACTCGCCATCAGGCTGTTGTCTGCGGCGCTGATGGGCGCTGTCATCGGTTATGAACGTGAGTTTCGTGGCAAGGGAGCGGGGGTTCGTACCCACATGCTGGTCTGCATGGGTGCCTGCCTGTTCATGTTGATTTCGAAATATGGTTTCGGCGACTCAGCCCGTTTCGACGCGGCCCGTGTCGCTGCGGGCGTGGTGTCCGGCATCGGTTTCCTCGGTGGTGGTCTCATCATCAAGACCAAGTCGAATGTCATCACCGGCCTCACCACGGCGGCAGGTCTTTGGGTCACCGGTGCCATCGGCCTGGGTGCAGGCAGCGGCATGGTGATCATGGCAGCCATCGGAACGTTCCTGGTGCTCCTTTGCATGGAAATCCTCAACGCCTGGCGCTTCAAGCTGGGGGATCGTGTCGTGACCGTCGTCCTCTCCTCGAAAGACAGCAAAAACCTCGTTGATGTCATCCAGGATATGCATGATCATGTCGACAAGTTTTTCCTGAGCAAGAAAGAGGATTCCTTCAAGGTGGAAATCCTCCTTCGCGTTCCCAAGAAGGAAAAAACCCTCGACGTGGTGAGCCGCCTGAATTCGATTGAAGGTGTCCAGCTCGAGAGCGTGGAATAAGTATTTTTACGTTCAGAATTACATTTCGCTTTGCTATGGTTTTAAAGAAACTATTCCGTTGGGCCGGTTCCGTAGCGTTGGCCATGGCCGGGACATTGCTGGTTCAATCCTGTAACGAAGTCCTTCCCGTCAACCGGGGTGCTGTCTACCTGAACACCGCTTCGCTTTACGAGGAACTGGGGATCACCGACCTGATGACCGAGGAACTGGAAAACAGTGAGTGCTTTGTCCTTGCTGATCTGCTTATATACGACAAGTCGGGGAAGCTCGTTTTCGGACAAGAGATAGAAACCGCCATGCTCACGGCCCTTCCCCTGGAAGTCTCCGGCCTGGCTGAAGGAGAGTACACCATCGTGGCATTTCAAACCACCGTTACTCCTGCGAGAGAGGAAGCGGTCGACTGGAAACTCGAGGGGGTAGAGGATATCCGGACCGCTGCCGTCCTGGCTATCGATGAGGCTCCGCTCACATTCACCTCAGCCATCGGCTATGCTTCAACCACCGTTTCCATCCATGGCGATTACTTCGAAGCCTTCCTGACGCCCAAGGCGATGGGTGGCATTGTCGAGATTCAGATTGACAACTTTACCTACGATTCGGGCTATTCTTTCATGACACTGGGCTTTAAGCCGGAGAATTATTGCTACGGCTTCTACCTTGACCCGGCGCGCAGCGATGAGGATCGTTGGGTTGTGATCGAAGAGACGGTCAAATACAGCAAGATTATCGGTTTTGCCTACCCCGACAAGCCTGCCGGCAGGTACTTTACCATGACCCATGGCGAGAATATCCCCCTTACCTTGATCGGATTCTTCGGGGAGGCTGGTGAAGTGATTGCTGAAGGCAACTACACACTCGCTCTTGGCGGGAACTTTCTCTATTACTTCGATCTGGACAATTAACCATCCACTTTCCGTTTGAAGTGCATGGTTTCGTCGCCCGGAGTGGTCAACTCGAGCCGGTTGCCGGAGAGATCGATGTTCGTGGCGCGGGCGCGTCGTGTACCGCGTTCCTCGAAATGATCCTTAATCGACTGCAGTTGCTCTTCTCCGCTAAGATAATCCAGAAATTCCTGCACCTGGTCCCGCATCTCCTCCCGATACGTGATTTGGTCAGAATCGACCGTAATCGTGCAACTGGCGGGATCAATAAACAGGATGAGGGAATCTTTCTGCACCTGCCAGGTGCCGCCGAGCGATACCGTCATGATCACCTTTCCCGTGTAGATTAGCTGCGGGACCTGATAGACCTCCTGTTGGGTGAAAGTATGGTCGCTCAGGAATTCATGTTCCTGGGGGTGATCGTCGGCGGAAACCAGCTCCCATTTCCCGATAAGATCCTTTGCTTTGGCTGGCCGGATCTGACGGGATGTCGCCTGGACGAATGCTTCCATCTCACTGTCAGTGATGTTCATCAGGAATCTGTTCTCTTCGTTCAGGTTCGTCCAATCGTCAATAACGCTGGTATAGATACTCATCCGCTGCGGATAGCGCTGGAGATATACCTTTCCCGCATTGCTCTGCAGGATGTCCTTCAAATAGCGGCGGAAACCCTCGACAGACAGGACGATGTTGGAGTCGAGCATCGCAGAAACTGTTTCCGCTTCGGATACCGGCTTGACCCAGAAGGCGAACGATTCCTGGAGGTCTTTCATCACTGCACGGGATTTATAGAACTCCTCCACATTGTGCGCAAAGGGCACGTCACTCAGGTTCATTCGGATATCCTGCGTACCGAGGTACATTTTTTCCACGGATTCGTCGAATTCCAGGTCCGAACTCACGGCCCCTCCTTCACAAAGGTAGGCGAACACCTTGTTGAGCAGCGTGTCGGGCAGGCTCTCCAGATGATCGATATTCTCCAGCGCCAGCTGGGTGGCTTGGAAATATTCTTCCTCGAATTGCTGGATCGTCTTGAGCGTGGAGATGCTCTTGTCCAGGTCGTCGATGACCATCATGGCCGCCTGGCGCTGTGCTTGCTGCTTGTGCCGGTTCTCGAGCATTCCGCTCACCATAAAGGTAAGACCCACGCCGATGGATGTTCCCAGTACGCCGATCCAGAATTGCATCCACCAGGGATTTGAGGTTATTTTCTTTTTATCCATTATTTTCTTCATGCCTTCAATCGTAACGCAAAGATAATGCAAACAACCCGGATTTCTTGCCAGACCGGCAATAATTAGATTTTCTTTGCGTAAATTTGTCTTTGATAGGGCCTCAAACAGCTAACGACAGGAATATGTATAAATGGTTATTACCCCTTCTGGCCGCCGTGGTGGCTGTCAGCTGCAAGGACAGGACGCCTGGTCCTGTGCCATCTCCGGAAGAGATTTCCTGCAAGGTGGTGTGCAATGAGTTTCTGTATGATACGGCTTCGTTCCCTTCCTGTCATGCCGCTACCATTGCCGCAGTTCCCGGAGGCGATCTGGTCGCTGCTTTTTTCGGCGGATCCTGGGAGGGCTGCAATGATGTCTGCATCTGGATGTGCCGTAAGGAAAAGGGGGCTGCGGGTTGGTCTGAACCGGTAGCCGTTGCTACAGGCCAAGTCGGCGACAGCATTCCGCATCCCTGCTGGAATCCCGTGCTTTATCAAGTGCCCGGCCGCAAAGGTGAGCTCCTGTTGTTCTACAAGACCGGCATCTACATCAAAGATTGGGTCGGTCATCTGATGCGAAGCGGTGACGGAGGGCGTTCCTGGACCGAGCCCGAACCGTTGGGACGGTATGTGTGCGACCAGGGCGATTTCGCCTTTCTGGGGGCTATCAAGAACAAGCCGGTCAAGGCGGGCCGGCGCATCATTGCGCCGTCGAGCGATGAGAGTGTCCGGTGGCAGATCCATTTCGAAGTATCGGAGGATGGGGGAGAGCATTGGACCTATGTCCGCGTCCCGTCGGCCGATACGATCGTTTCCATCCAGCCTGCCATCCTGAAGTATCGGGATGGTTTGCTGCAAGCGCTTTGCCGCACAAAGAATGGCTATCTATCAACGACTTACAGCTATGATGGCGGCCTTTCCTGGGAGCCGGAACAGCTGACGGATATTCCCAACAACAATTCGGGCATCGACTGTGAGACCCTGTCGAACGGCCTTTTCGCCATGGTGTACAACCCGGCCGGAAAAGAGCGCGGGAAAGAGTTCGGCCCCCGGACTCCGCTTGTGCTGGCTTTCTCCAGTGACGGCCTGCACTGGCACGACGCCCTTACGCTCGAGGAAGGTGAAGGAGAGTTTTCCTATCCTTCTGTCATCGAGGCCGACGGTGTGCTCCACATTATCTACACCTGGAACCGGAAACGGATCAAATACGTCCGGGTTGAGGTTGTTTAGCATTATTAATCACTTGAAATCCACCAAAAACGATATGCTGATGATCACCGCTTCAAAAAGACTTTACACAACAGTCCTCCTCTTTCTCCTTCTTCTCGCATCCTGCACGAAACCGACGGATCCGCTGCCGTGCGGAAAGGCGTCCGTTGCGCTGGATGAGGCATTCGCCTCGTATCTACAGGCCGTTGCAGACAGCTCCGAGCAGTTGCACAGCATCATGGTGGTCCAGCACGGAAAGGTGCTGGAAGAGAAGTTTTTCGTACCGGATACGGCGCACATCCTGAACTCAGTGTCCAAGACGTTCACGTCCACGGCGGTAGGCTTCGCCATCCAGGAAGGCCTGCTGTCACTGGACGACCGTATCGTGGACCTCTTCCCGGAAAGCCTGCCGGACCAGGTGTCCGACACGCTGGCCCGCATGACTCTGCGGCATCTCCTGACGATGAACTCCGGTCACGGGACCGACCCCACCTACGCGGTCCGCAGCGGGGAAGGGGACTGGATCAGAAAGTTCATGGAGTGGCCCATCGCTTATGAACCAGGTACTTGCTATTGCTACAACAGCCTGGGTACGTATGTGCTCTCGGCCGCCGTACAGAAGGTGACGGGGGAGCGGGTGGTGGACTACCTGGAACCGCGCCTCTGGCAGCCGCTGGGCATCGCCAAGCCTTACTGGCTGGAGAGCCCTGCGGGTATCAATACGGGCGGCTGGGGACTCTTCCTTCATACGGAAGACCTGGCCCGGATGGGCTTATGCCTGTTGCAAGGCGGAAAGTTCCGTGGCAGGCAGGTGATTCCTGCCGATTGGGTGCGGGAGATGTCTGCTGCACAGGTCCCTTCTGTCAGTGCCGGCGTGAACGAGAAGCAGGTCGAGGAGATCCGCACCGATCCGTCAAATCCTTTCTATGCGTATTTCGATCCTGAGCTGAGCGACTGGCAGCAGGGCTACGGCTATCAGATGTGGCGCTGCCGCCACGGCGCTTTCCGTGCCGACGGGGCCAATGGCCAGTATATTCTGGTGCTTCCGGAGCAAGATGCCGTCATCGTCACCACGGCGCACATTCCCAACATGCGCCAGGAACTGAATCTTATCTGGGACTATCTGCTGCCGGCGTTGTAACCGGAGCTGTCCGTTGACGACTATCGGTTGTTGTCGATGAGGGCCTGGACCAGGTCCTCTCCATGGACCGTGGTGCTACGGCTGGTGTCCGTACCGGCAAAGTCCATCATCACGACACCCGCAGGGGTATGGTTCCGGCGGATATATGCGACTGCCTTGGCGTTGATGGCGTTGGCATTCTTCCGATAATTGGGGAGTCTGCCATAATAACCCGATACATGGTTGATGACCAGTGGACGACGCGTTGCCATGGCTGTCGCATCAAGCATATCCTGTACTTCCGCCCACTTGCTCTCAGCGTCATCAGGATCGTACCAATCCTGCACCCATAGCGGGAAGGTCGCTCCCGCCGTATTCTCGATAGTCGCGGCCTGCTGCCGCTTCAGGTCGGTGCCGGAATACCATCCTGAGATGTATCCGCCGAATGGGCCGTCCTCATATCTGTCACGGCTCAGTACCAGCAATTTCCCGCGCAATTCTTCCACCGTGATGCCATCGTGATAATCGGCCAGCTGGTCGTCGTGGGCGGAAAGGATGTCGCGCATTTCGTCCTCCCAGGCCGGAGATCCGCCGTCTGCCTCGACTTCGTGGCGGATCAGCAGGATGGCAAATTCCGTGGGATGTCGGTCGAGTGCCTTGATCAATGTCGCATAGATATCCGCGAATGCGATTCCGGCGGAATACTTGTCGTGATACACGCCGGTAATGCCGTTGACGTAAGCGGGCCGCACGTCAAAAGCCCGGACGCCGGCATTCCAGAGTTGCGCCACATTCAGTTCTTGCGTGCGGGTCCACGCGGAAAAGGCCCAGATAGTGGACGAGGCTGCATCGTGCGCGCCGGGAATCGATACGTCGGCCAGTGGCGTAGCGTCATCCAACGCCGCCATCCACGCGGCGTTCGGTCCTCCCTTCCCAAGGTCTTCGTCCAGGTCGTCCAACGGAACACATGCCGCCAGGAAAACAGCAAGTATGAAGAGGATATTCTTTTTCATTGATGGTTCAGTAATACGCATAGCAAATATAGTTTATTATTGATATATTTGCATTATCTGCAAAAGATAGGGCTATGAAAGAGATCAGTTACAAAGACTTGCAAATCAATCCCTTCAACCTGATAGGGGATGTCTGGATGCTGGTGACGGCGGGCAATCCGGAAACGGGCTGCAACACCATGACGGCTTCCTGGGGACATCTGGGCTGCATCTGGGGGCACAATGCTCCGACGGCGGTCATTTATCTGCGCCCGTCGCGTTATACCAAGGAATTTGTCGACAGGGAAGACTATTTCACGCTTTGCTTCATGGATCCTTCTTTCAAGAAGCAGATGGCGTATCTGGGCAGTGCTTCCGGTCGGGACGAGGACAAGATTGCCAGGACCGGCCTCACGCCGGTCTATGCAGACAATACCGTCTATTTCGCTGAAGCCAAATTGGTGTTGGTCTGCAAGAAGGTTTACCGGTCGGAGCTGCGCGAGGACGGTTTCCTGGATCAGGCAATCATCGAAGAGCATTATCCCTTGCGCGATTATCATACGATGTATGTCGGCCGTATTGAGAAAGTGTTGACCGACGGGGACGCTTTCTCTGCTGAACGGTGTTAATAGCTACTTGCCACTATGAATGTGTTTCAGAAATATCTGCGTCAGATTCTCTATTTGGAGAATGACATTGACCGGGTGGCGGCGGCAGCAGCCATCAAGAAGAACATTTCTTTCAAGGGACCTAACGTCATCATCCTGGCCTGCGCCATTATCATCGCATCGGTCGGTCTGAACGTCAACTCCATACCCGTCATCATCGGCGCGATGCTCATCTCTCCGGTGATGGGACCGATCATCGGCTTCGGCCTGGGACTGGGTACCAACGACACGGAGTTGATGAAAAGTGCTTTGAAGAACTTTTTCGTCATGGTGGCCATCAGTATCGTCGTGGCCAGCGTTTATTTCCTGATCTCTCCGTTGAAGCTGAACAATCCCACGGAACTGCTGGCGCGTACCCGGCCTACCATCTACGATGTGCTGATTGCGCTGTTCGGCGGTGTGGCCGGTATGATGGAGCATGCGCGGAAAGAGCGGGGCAACGTGCTTTCGGGCGTGGCCATCGCCACGGCGCTGATGCCGCCGCTCTGCACCCTGGGGTACGGTATCTCACGGCTCAGCCTGACCTACATTATGGGCGCGTCCTATCTTTTCCTGATCAACAGTTTCTTCATCGCACTGGCTACCTTCTTCATGTCCAAGTTCATGGGATTCGATAGCGTTACGACCGATGTCTCCACCCTCCGTCGCAGCCGGCGTGTCGTTACGGCCGTCCTGCTGGTGATGATCGTTCCGAGTATCATCACGGCCATATATACCATCCGCGACAACAACTTCGAAACCAACGCCGAGCGATTTGTCCAAAACAACAAAACCATCGGATCCAGCTATATTTTCGACCATCAGGTCAACCTGAGCGGCCGGAACCAGACCCTCGACATCTATCTGGCCGGAGAGTCCCTCGACTATACCGCCAAGCAGATGTTGCTCAAGAATGCCCAAAGCTATGGTCTGCACAGCGACCAGATTGTCTTCCACGAAGAAGCCTCTGTCCAGAGCATCGACAAGAATGAAGTCATCCGGGACCTCAATGAGCATTATCTGAAGAAGATCCAGGAACTCAACCAGACCATTACGGAGCTGCAGATCGAGCTGGCCGGCTATAAAAAAGCGGCAAAAGAAAAAGAGGGTCTTTGATGACAGGACACAAACATGTTGCACTGAAAACACCATGAATAGAATCATCACAATTACTATCCTGCTGCTGGCCTTCACTGTGTCAGCGCAGGCCCAGCCGCTGAAACAGAGCGAAATCACCACCCACAGCATGAAGAGCTCCATCCTGGGAGAAGAGGTGGCGTACAACCTTTATCTGCCGAAAGGATACGACGCATCCTCGCCCGAGCGCTATCCCGTGATCTATCTCCTGCACGGGCTTTCTGACGATTATGACTCCTGGAAGACGAAAGGCCACATGAAAGAAGTGGTCGATGAGCTCATCGCTTCCGGAGAGTGCTGTCCGGTGGTCATCGTAATGCCGAATGCTGGCGATCCGGACGTGCACAACAAGTGGAACGGCTACTTCAACATGCCGGGGCGCAGCTACGAAGATTTCTTCTTTCAGGAATTCATGCCGACCGTGGAGAGCACATATAAGATTCTGGGCGACAAGCAGCACCGCGCTATCATGGGCTTGTCGATGGGTGGGGGAGGCTCCACTGTCTATGCCCAGCGCCATCCCGACCTCTTTTCCAGCTGCTACTGCATGAGCGGCTGGCTCGATAACTCCGAGCCGGAGGAAAACATGCCGAAGGACAAGTTCTATCTGGTCAGCAAAGCGGTCCACGATTATTCCGCCATCGATTTTGTGGCGAATGCCGACGATGCCACGCTGGATCGGTTGCGCACGGTCAAATGGTTCTTTGACTGCGGCGATGACGACTTTATTTTCGACCTGACGATACGCATGTATGAAGTGATGCGTTGGAAGCGTGTGCCCGCCGAACTTCGCGTCCGCGACGGCTGGCACTGCTGGGAATACTGGCACACGGCCCTGCGTCTATCCCTTCCGTTCGCTTCCCGGAACTTTCTGGCTCCGGTTATACTGTAATAATTAAATATTTGCATTATGATACTTACTACCACACCCACCATCGAAGGGCGCCAGATCACAGAATACAAAGGCGTCGTGTTCGGCGAAGTGATCGCCGGTGTTGATTTCCTGCGCGACATCGCAGCCAGCATCCGTAATTTTGTCGGCGGCCGCAGCGGCTCTTATGAAGAAGAACTTGTCAGGGCGCGGACTGACGCGATGAACGAGATGAGCCAGCGTGCCCAGGCGATGGGCGCCGACGCTGTCGTGGGCATTGACATCGATTACGAGGTCCTCGGCGCCAATAATGGCATGCTGATGGTTACTGCCTCCGGCACAGCCGTGAAATTGGGATAACGATGGAAACGCGAAAGCATCTGGCTGCCGAGAAGAATCGGCAGAGGACCCATAATTGCGCACAGGCGGTGCTGTGCACGTATTGCGACCTGTGCGGCCTGGATCCCAAGACCGCTGAAGACATGGCGGGATCCTTCGGCCTGGGTATGGGCAATATGGAGGGCACTTGCGGCTCGCTGGTGGGTGCCGGTATGGCGCTCGGCCTGGTGACAAAAGACCGGGACCTGGCCCGCAAGCGGATGAGACAGATTATGGAGAAGTTCCGGGAGCGCAACGGTGCGACGCAATGCCGCCAGCTGAAGGGTGTTGATACGGGCCGCGTGTTGCGTGAATGTCCGGACTGCGTGGCTGATGCCGCCGAGTTCCTGGAGGAGTTCCTGCCGTAATTTGTTCAGACTGAAGAATCAGATACTGTTTAAAACAGGAATTATCGATTGACCCGCTGGAAAACGACAGGGGTCTGGCTCATATCGGCAGCCAGGTTGGTGTAGCCTTCCATCTCCATGCTGTTTCCGTTGTCGTAGATCTTAGCCTTGATCACTTTACCTTTGGGTGTAGGCTGAGAGACATAACTGTACGTCCAGTCGCCTTCTTTCCAGAAGCCGTCCTGGATATAGAACCCCGTGTCGTATTTATAGATGGTCAACTGGAGTGCTTCGTCTTTTCCCTCCACTGTATAGGCGAAAGACTGGTAGAATTGCCTTCCCAATAACTCATACCCGGTTCCGTCACTGCGGAACACCCAGGTGTAGGGGTTGATACCAAAGGAATTGGCGGCACTCAGTCCAATGCCTGTCCAGCGTCCCACGATCGACGATTTCTTGTCCTTCCCAGGATTGCCGTACTTCGGGTCGCCTTTCTTGCTCGAGAACGGATCGGACTTTTGCTTGTACCAGGGATAGG
>Ga0265298_10003643_pt1 | contig 20203 bp, 12 predicted proteins | sample AusTroGonzalo_MG_3_FD_193486 | JGI IMG/M metagenome (GOLD analysis project Ga0265298, IMG submission 193486) | Bovine rumen microbial communities from tropical cattle in Woodstock, Queensland, Australia - Gonzalo_01 | ecosystem: Host-associated > Mammals > Digestive system > Stomach > Rumen ... | reverse complement strand
CCAGATTTCCTATGCCCAGAGCCCTGAATTCCAGGCCCTACTATCCGTACTCAACACGAAAGAGCAGAACATCTGCCTGCTTACCCGCCATAACTTCCAACCTACGGAAATCGCCACACTCACCATCTCAACACCACAAACCATCACTAACACCCGTGTCCGTCTCCTGAAGAAACTCTTCGGCGAAACAGGCGGTGCCAAGGACTTTGATGCCGCCATCAAGAACAAAATCAGCGAAAACTCTTGGTAGTTTCAATGATTTGCACTATCTTTGCAGACGATTATGACACAAGAAGAGAAGACTCAGATAGAAGAGCGGATCGTCGATGTGCTGAAAACCGTCTACGACCCCGAGATTCCCGTCAACATATATGACCTGGGAATGATCTATAAGATCGACGTGCAGGAAGACTTTACGGTGGAATTGGAGATGACATTTACGGCTCCTAACTGCCCTGCCGCTGACTATATATTAGAAGATGTACGCACGAAGGTGGAGAGCGTCGAAGGCATCAAGGGTGCCAATGTCAACCTCGTCTTCGAGCCCGCGTGGGACCAGAGCATGATGAGCGAAGAAGCGAGAGTCGAACTGGGGTTTGACTAGTGGATAGTGAATAGTGAATAGTGGATAGTGATGAAGCCGATTTATTTTTTATCTGATGCCCATCTTGGGTCGTTGGCCATTCCTCACGGAAGGATGCAGGAGCGAAGGCTGGTACGTTTCCTTGACAGTATCAAGGAGAAGGCCGCTGCCGTCTACCTGCTGGGAGATATGTTCGACTTTTGGTACGAATACAAATACGTCGTGCCGAAGGGCTTCACCCGATTCCTCGGCAAACTCTCGGAACTGACGGACATGGGCGTCGAGGTGCACTACTTCACGGGCAACCATGACATTTGGGCCTACGAGTACCTGGAGAAGGAGTGCGGTGTCATCCTGCACAAGAAGCCCGAGACCACCGAAATCTACGGTAAGATATTCTTCCTGGCCCATGGCGACGGCCTCGGCGATCCCAATAAGAGCTTCAAACTCATCAAGAGCATATTCCACAACAAGACCTGCCAATGGGCCTTCTCTGCCCTGCATCCCCGCTGGGGCATGTGGTTTGGCCTCCACTGGGCCAAACACAGCCGTCTGAAGCGCCCCAACAACGAGGAACCAGCCTACATGGGGGAAGAACGCGAGCACCTCGTCCTCTACACCAAGAAATACATCCAGTATCACTCCAACGTCGACTATTTCATCTACGGCCACCGCCATATCGAGGTGGATCTCCAACTGACAAAAAAGGCACGTATGATTATTCTCGGCGACTGGATTACACAGTTCAGCTACGTCGTCTGGGACGGCGAGCACCTGCTGATGTCACAATACATTGAGGGCGAAAGCCAACCGTAGAAGTTAATAGTGAATAGTTAATAGTGAATAACTAGACATAAATGAACAAGCATAAGATTGTAACGTTCGGAGAGTTACTGCTCCGCTTCTCGAAGCCAGGTACACTGCGGCTGACGCAGGGCGACATGTTTACCAGCAAGTATGGTGGCAGTGAGGCCAATGTGGCCGTTTCGCTGGCCTGCCAAGGTGAGGATGTGACCTATATCACTCGCCTGCCGGATACCCCTGTAGGTCATGCGGGCGCCATGAATCTGGCGCAGTTGGGTGTTGACACCAGCCGGGTTCTCTACGGCGGACAGCGCATCGGCACCTATTATTTTGAGCCACCCGCAGGCATGCGTGCTGCAAAGGTCATCTACGACCGTAGCGGCTCAGCCTATTATGACCTGAAGCCAGGTATGATTCCCTGGCGCGAGATATTGAAGGATTGTACCTACTTCTGCGTGTCGGGTATTACGGCTGCCATCTCGCAGCAGGCTGCAGAGGCCACCTTCGAGGCTCTCGACATTGCCGACGAACTGGGTATAATAGTTTGCTTTGACATCAACTACCGCAAGAACCTGTGGAAGTACGAGGGGGCTGACCCCCGCAAGACGCTGAGCCGTATGCTGTCGCGCTGCGACATGATGTTCGGCGACGCCATCGAGTTTGAATGGCTCAGCCAGCACCCGCAGCCGCCCTTCACGGCCACGGACTCCAACTTCCAGATGCAGATGAAGGAATATGGCGAATGGTTCGACGAGCTCCACGCCGAGTATCCACGTCTGAAGCACTGGATGATGGGCATGCGCAACATCGTAGACTCCAAGCACCACACGCTGACTGGTCTGCTGTGGACTGACGGAAAGCTGCTACAGTCGCCCATCATAGACATCCCCGATGTGGTGGACCCTGTCGGCGTGGGCGATGCCTTCATGGGCGGATGGCTGCATGCTATCAGGATCTTCCCCGATGACAGACAGAAGCAGCTGAACTATTCGCTCGCTGCCGCAGCCTTGAAGAACACCATCCCAGGCGACTTCAACCTGTCGTCGGAAGATGAGATCATAGACGTGATGGAGGGCCGTCACAATGCAACGACCCTCTACAAGACGATAGAATAAAAGGAAGCCGCCCCAATGGAGCGGCTTCTTTATGTTACTTGTTCTTCATTGCCGGATTCACAAAGCGGACGGGCCTCTCCGTAGCCTGGCTGCTATCGGCATCACCGCGGGTACGAGAATAGTAGTAGCTATCCCAATAGTCGTAGCCCCAACTGTAGTTGTTGTAATAGTTCGCCGGATGGCTGACGTTATACATGTCAAAGTCTACATAGTTACCATTGTCGTAGAGCGTACCGCTGAAGTGATTATCATTGAGATGATAGTCACGGATCTCAATCCGAGTGCCTTCCTCGATAAACCTGATGTAGATGTTACCGTTGTCAACGGTCCAGTTGATATGGTTGGCCACATAGTCGCGCGGTGCATTGCTATAATAGTCCACCCAATATCCAGTGCCGCTGGAGTACGAATTGTAATCCCTGATAAACGTTATCTCAGTATAGGTGGAATAATATGTTCTTCCGCTATGACTTGTAGAGATATACATTTCGCCCTTCCAGGTTCCTTCCAGTGTCCTGGCGATTTCTTCGTCCTCGCAGGAGGTGAATGCCAAGGCCATCATGGCCATTGCAAATAATGTGAAAAACTTCTTCATAATTGTACCCTTTCCTAATTAATTGGTTATTATTGATGGTGCAAAGATACGAAGAATTATTGAAATAACAAAGGGAAATCCCGAATAGAGCATCGGGATTTCCCTAAAAGTTACTTCAGCAAATTCATTGTGTCGGTAGCGATCATCAGCTCCTCATCGGTGGGTATGACAACCACCTTCACCTTTGAGTCGTCAGCAGAGATGATGCACTCCTCGCCACGGGCCTTGTTCTTCTCCTCGTCGAACTTGATGCCAAGGAACTCCATGTCCTTGCAGACCTCGGAGCGCATGCTGATCTGGTTCTCGCCTACGCCAGCGGTGAAGACCACCACGTCGAGGCCACCCATGGCAGCAGCATAGGCACCGATGTACTTCTTGATACGATAGAAATACATGTCCTGGGCCAGCTTCGCACGGGCATCGCCACTCTTGGCAGCACTCTCCACGTCGCGCATATCACTGCTGCCGCCAGTGAGGCCAGCTACACCACTCTTCTTGTTGAGCAGGTTGCTCATGCCATCGGCATCAAGGCCGAGTTTCTTCTCAATGAAGGTGATGGCACCACCGTCGATATCGCCGGCACGGGTACCCATCATCAGACCCTCCAAGGGTGTCAGACCCATTGAGGTGTCGATACACTTACCATCGACCACGGCAGCAATAGAACCACCGTTACCCACATGGCAGGTCACCATCTTCGTGCCCTCGGCAGGAATGCCCAGGAACTCACAGGCACGGGCCGACACATAACGGTGGGAGGTGCCATGGAAGCCATAACGGCGAATACCATACTTCTCATACAATTCATAGGGGATGGCATACATATAAGCCTTCGGAGGCATCGTCTGATGGAAGGCGGTATCGAAGACACCCACCTGCGGCAGACCTGGCATCAGTTCTTTCACGGCATTCACACCCTTCAGGTTGGCAGGGTTGTGCAACGGAGCCAGTTCTGAGCACTCCTCAAAGGTCTTCAGCACCTCGTCGGTCAGAATCACCGACTTGTTGAATTTCTCGCCGCCATGCACCATACGGTGGCCTACGGCATCAATCTCATCGAGGCTCTTGATGACACCAATCTCAGGATCGGTAAGCAAGGAGAAAATGAACTTCACGCCCTCGGTATGCTCGGGAATATCATGCATGATCTGACGTTTCTCGCCATTGGCGAGCTTCACCTTCACAAAGGCACCTTCGAGGCCGACGCGCTCGGCACCGCCACTGGTCATCACACTCTTATCGTCCATGTTGTACAAAGCGTACTTAATCGACGATGAACCACAATTCAGTACAAGAATCTTCATATTTTCTTTACTCTTAATTCTTAACTCTTAATTACTTTTTCGCGTCCATTGCCTGGCAGGCCGTGATAGCTACCATATAGTAGATATCATCGACAGAGCAGCCACGGGAAAGGTCGTTAACGGGACGGGCGATACCCTGGAGTACCGGGCCGATAGCGATGGCATCGCCAAGGCGCTGTACCATCTTATAGCCGATATTACCCACTTCGAGGTTGGGGAATACGAGCACGTTGGCCTTACCGGCAATGTCAGAGCCAGGAGCCTTCTTGGCACCTACGCTGGGCACCAGTGCAGCATCAGCCTGCAGCTCACCGTCGATCTTCAGAGTAGGATCGAGTTCCTTTGCCAGACGTGTTGCCTCGATCACCTTGTCGCAAACCTCATGCTTGGCGCTGCCCTTCGTCGAGAAGCTCAGCATAGCCACGCGGGGCTCTTCGAAGCCAGCCACAGCCTTAGCCATCTGGGCCGTACAAACGGCAATCTGCGAGAGCTGGGCAGCATCGGGCATCGGGGTCACAGCCACGTCGGCCACCACGAGCACACCATTCTCACCATACTGCTTCTGCTTGGAGATGAGCAGCAGACCACCGCTGACACAGGTGATACCAGGCTGGCACTTGATGATCTGCAGGGCAGGACGCAGCGTGTCGCCTGTCGTTGACAATGCACCTGAGATCTGACCATCTGCACCCTCGGTCTTGATAATCATACAACCATAGTACAGCGGATTCTTCACCAGCTTGCGGGCCTCCTCGATGGTCATGCCCTTGCTCTTGCGGAGCTCTGCCAGTTTCTCAGCATATTCCTCAGCCTTCGGACTGTTCTCCGGATCGATGATGGTGGCCTTACTGATGTTCGTGAGTCCCCACTCTTCGGCCAGTTTGTTGATCTCGTCGGGATTACCCAGCAGAATGATGTCTGCTACCTCGTCAGCCAGTACCCTGTCGGCTGCACGAAGTGTGCGCTCCTCCGTAGCCTCGGGGAGCACGATGCGCTGCTTATTACTCTTGGCACGCGCTACAATTTGACTTAATAAATCCATAGTTTGTTTTATATTAACGTTAATAATGAATTATGCATTATATATTATGAATTATGCACTGTTCTATGTGAGCTTGCTCAGCTCCTTGGTGAGGATGCTCTCCAACTCCTCAGCCGAAAGTCTCAAGCGGAATTCACCCCTTGCAGCAATAGAGATGCCACCCGTCTCCTCAGAAACGACAATGGCTATGGCATCGCTCTCCTGCGAGATACCCATGGCCGCACGGTGACGGAGTCCCAGTTCCTTCGGGATGTTCAGGTCGTGGCTGACGGGGAGTATACAGCCAGCAGCCTTGATGCGGTGATTCGAGATGACCACTGCCCCATCGTGCAGCGGTGAGTTCTTGAAGAAAATATTCTCAATCAGGCGCTGGTTGATGTTGGCATCGATGGTGTCGCCCGTCATGACGATATCATCAAGCGGTGTGTTCCCCTCCACCACGATGAGTGCGCCCACCTTACCACGGCTCATATTGATCGATGCCATCACAATCGGCATGATAATGGACTTGATCTCCTTCTGGTTCTTCTCCTTGGTCTTCTGCGTGGTAAATAACCGTGAGATAGCTCGCATCCTACGGTGGGCACCCACGTTATAGAGGAACTTACGGATGTCCTCTTGGAAAATGACAATCAACGCTATCACACCTACCGACACCAGTTTGTCGAGGATAGATCCCAGCAGCCGCATCTCAAGGATCTGAGTCACAATGAGCCACACCACGACGAACACCATAATGCCGATGAACACGTTCAGCGAACGCGACTCACGCATCAGCCGGTAGATATAGAACAGCATCATGGCAACCATGAAGATGTCTATAATGTCTTTTATGCCAAAGGTGAAGAACATCTGTGCAATTTACTATTTGACAATTCTCGATTTCTTGGACGAGCCAAGCGCTTCGCGAGTCCAATTTAACTGACTCACAATCTTCACGCACTCCACCGCCTCACGCACATCGTGGACACGGAGGATGCTCGCACCTTTCATCAGTGACACGGTATTCAGCACTGTCGTGCCGTTGAGAGATTCGTTGGCCGTATAGCCGAACTTCTTGTATATCATCGACTTGCGGGAAATGCCTACCAGCAGAGGCAGTTCCATCACCAGCAGTTTCTCCAGTTCATTCATCACCTCGTAGTTCTGTTCCAGCGTCTTGCCGAAACCGAAGCCCGGGTCGATGATGATGTCCTTTGCCCCGAAGTCACGCAACTGCTGCACCTGCTTTGAGAAGGTCAGCAAAATCTCGCGCAGTGTGGGCTGCTGCGACATTAATATATAAGGTACGCGAAGACGGGCCACCATACGGTACATCTCGATGTCGCCGCCGCTGATGTCATTGATGATGTCGGCCCCAAACTCCTCGACGGCCATGCGGGCCACATCCGGACGGAAGGTATCAACGGAGATCACAGAATATGGCAATTCACGGCGAACGATGTCGAGTGCAAAGCGCAGCCGCTTCATCTCTTCGGCCTCCGTTGCCACAGTAGCACCAGGACGCGTCGAGCAGCCACCAATGTCAATCATCGTAGCGCCATCGGTCATTATCTGGTTGCAGCGCACGACGATCTCCTCCTCCGTCTGCTTGCGGCTGTCGGCATAGAAGGAGTCGGGCGTCACGTTCAGAATACCCATCACCTGAGGCTCTGAAAGGTCCATCAGTCGGCCTTGTACATTAATAGTATAGTCCATTTGGATGCAAAGTTACAAAAAAAGCCACAGATTACACAGATTATCACCGATTTTTTATATCTTTGCAGCAAAATTTACGAAGTTTATGGAAATTAAGGAACTATACGACCTCTATCTGCAACATCCCTGCATCACAACCGACAGCCGCGACTGCCCCGAGGGGAGCATCTTTCTCGCCCTGAAAGGCGAAACGTTTGACGGCAATAAATTTGCCTTGTCAGCCCTTGAGAAAGGCTGCGCCTATGCAATTGTGGACGATAAATCTATCATCCCTGGCGGGGATGATAGATTCATCCTTGTCGACGACTGCCTTCAGACCTTCAAGGACCTGGCCCGCGAGCATCGCCGGCAGTTCGACATCCCCGTCATCGGCATCACTGGCACCAACGGCAAGACAACCACCAAGGAACTCGTCGCCGCCGTCCTGTCGCAGAAATACAACGTGCTCTACACCCAGGGCAACTTCAATAACGACGTGGGGGTTCCCAAGACGCTCTTCCGCCTGACTGCGGAACACGAGATAGCCGTCATCGAGATGGGAGCCAGTCATCCTGGCGACATCAAGACCCTCGCCGAGACAGCTGAGCCCACCTGTGGCCTCATCACCAATGTGGGACGTGCCCATCTGCAAGGCTTCGGCTCCTTCGAGGGCGTCATCAAGACCAAGTGCGAACTCTACGATTTCCTCCGTACCCGTGAGGACGGCCTCATCTTCATCAATGCCGACAACGACTATCTGATGGACCAGATCGGCGACGAGGAAGAAATCTGGCTCTCCCCCTACTCCACCGACCCAGAGAAGCAGTACACCTGCATCAGCGGAGAGGTGCTGGCCTGCGATCCCTTCCTGAAGTTCCGCTGGCGCGAGCCGTTGATGACCCTCGAAGAAGAAGGACGCTCTACGAAATGGCACAAGGTGCAGACCCACCTCATCGGCGCCTACAACATCGACAACCTGCTGGCCGCCATCGCCGTCGGCATCAACTTCGGTGTAGACCGCAAGAAGATCTGTGCAGCCCTCGAGGAATATGTGCCCAGCAACAACCGTTCGCAGATGACCATCACGGAGAAGAACCACCTCATCGTGGATGCCTACAATGCCAATCCTTCCTCCATGATGGCCGCCCTTGAGAACTTCAGCCTGATGCAGGCCGACCACAAGATGGCCATCCTCGGACAGATGGGTGAACTGGGTGAAGAAAGCGACATGGAGCATCGACAGCTGGTAAGCTATCTGGAGTCAGCCGGCTACGACGACGTGTGGCTCGTGGGCGACAACTTCAAGGACATCGAATGCCCCTTCCGTAAGTTCCACGATGTGGAAGAAGTGAAAGCCGCCATCAGGGAGCACAGTCCCGAAGGCCGCTATATCCTCATCAAGGGCTCCAACAGCAACAAGCTATTCCAACTCCCCGAGTTACTGTAACAACAGACGTATATAACTAAAATCCTTACAACATAATGAAACGACTAACCAACACTTTTCTATTTCTGCTTCTTGCCTTAATGGCTGAGGCACAGGACTTTCAGCTCTTCTATGCCAAAAATGTGACCGACGTTACCGACTTCAGGAATCTGGCGGAACTGGACAAACAGCTCAATTGGCGCGAGGTCAGCAATGGGGCTATTGACGGCAACCTGAACGACGTGAGACAAGTGAAGGACATGCTGGCCGAAACCCGCATGAAGGGACTGGAGGACCAACAGCTGTTCTGGAAGATGAGAGACGAGATGCTGCTGTGCTTCCGCATCGACGACACGAGCAACACCGGCGGCAGCTTCCGTGTGGAGGTTGTCTATGGTAAGGACGAGGACGGCAAAGACATCAAGAAGACGCTGACCACGCGCAAATACTTCTTCGCCAATATGCCGTTGGCGTGCGACGAGATATCCATCAATGTCTGGCGCGTCAAGGATCCTACGCAACGCATCAACTTCCGCTATTGGGTGTATGACTGGGACGATGACAATGTTTATATCTTCCAGCTCGACCAGAAACGACAGGCAACGGGTGACACTTACAAGATGGAGTACGTCACGTCGTATATGGACTCGGAGGGTGATATGCATTCTCAGTCGAACGTTCTGGAACTGAAGGAGACCAAGTTCCAGAGCTTCTATGTTCCCGAGGGCCAGTCGCTGACCGACGTTTATTTTCTGACTGGCAACAAGGGGGAGGGCGACGTCAAGCTGCGCATGGATATGGACGAGATTCACCCCAACATTGATATCGACCACCAGTTGGAGGTGCCAAGTCTGTTGGCCACCTTCAAGCTCTCGAAGCACGAGAACCGCGAACTGATGAACTTCAACTGGGTAGGTACGGGACTCTTCGAGAAGTACGACACCCTCTACATCAAGCTGTTCAACGAGAAAGGCAAGCCAGTGACTGGTGCCAGCATGAAAGTCTATCGCGTGGACGAGGACGGCAACAAGGTGGAACCCCTGAAATACATAGGCTACGACAGCCACGACCACCAGTACAAGGTGCTCACCATGGGGCACCCCGCCTACGTGGAGATTCTGCACAAGGACTACCTGCCGCTGATCTACCGCTACAAGGGCGCAGCCGATGCCACCTCGAAGATAGTCAGCGCCGACCTTTGCTCGGCTAAGATCACTCTGAAGAGTGGCACTGCGGACAAGAGCAGCATCGCCGTCAGCGACCTGTACTTCCGCTTCATGAAGGACGAGTCGATAGTCATCACCCGCGATGACAAGGAATACGCGCTGATGACCCTTGACGAGCAGAACATCTCGGGCAAGGCCGCTTCCGACCTGGTGACGTTCATGGATAACGGCGGCAACGACTACCTGAAGTTGCTCGATGGCCAGCCAGTTGAAAAGTTCGCCCAGCTCGAGGTGGCGTTCTCGGCTCCACCCGGCGGCGAAAACCCGCAATGCAAACTGGTGGCCAAGGAGAAGAAGAACCAGAAGACCCATGAGGCCACGGCCATAGAGACCCGTGTCATCTCGGCGGCAGAGTTCCCCGCCTTCTCCCGCGACTACTACTTTGCCCGCTACGACATGGCCGATGCACTGCCCCGCAACGAGCAGTGCAACGTGACTCTCAACACGTCGAAAGCCTCCTACGACAAGTTCCCCTCGTTCCTCAACAGATATATAGACAACGAGAAGGAAAAGGAAGAGGCCGAGAAGAAAGCCACGGAGATGACCTCGCCCCCTGACGGTCGTAAGAACAGCGCTGGTCTGCTGGGCGATACAGACATGGGTATCAAGATTCCCTTGGACTTAAAGTTCTCGGGCGGTATATTTACCATCCAGGCTGGTGCCACCTTCGACTTCCTGAAACAGACGAATAACATTTACATTAACGGCTACGTTGGAAAGAATTTCAAAGAGGGTAGCAATGCGAACAAGGAAAGGCTGAAGGGTGTCCGCGACAATGCGAAGCAGTTGCAGAACTGGCGATATGCCGAAAAGACGTGGGGATCTGATGAGCAGAACAACAAGAAGACGCTCAACACATCGGTGTCCAATCCTTCACTCAAGTTCGAAGAGTGGGTAGTGAACGAGTTGGAAGACGTCTTCAAGGTGCAGTCCAAACACGTGGGATGGTACATCCAGGGGGGACTGAAGGTGGCATTCAAGACACCCCTCACCTTGACCGATTTCCAGTTGACCGAGGTAACTGGGTGGGCGCAGATTGGATATGGTATGTTCTTCTCTCCCGACATGGGAACGGGCAAGCTGAAGGAAATCAACGACTTTATCAAAAAATATACAGCCTTCGAACTCGACCTCGGTGCACAGTTTGACCTCAGCGGTCGTCTCGATGTCGGTATGAAGTCGTACGGAAAGAAGAACGAGTACGAGTGGAGCACGGAGGACAAAGGCTTCTATTGCAATTTAACCTTTACGGGATTGGTTGCAGCATGGCTGAACGTCAAGTCGCCTTCATTCCCCATATTCAACATTGACGCCGGCCTGCGCGCCGGAGTGAAGCTCCAGGCTGTCGGGGGTATCGTCAAGTCGTTCAGCGACTATCCACTATGCTTGGGAGCGCGCCTGATGGGTGTTCTCGGCATACAGGCACACCTTGACGTCAACTCGTTCCTCTTCGATATGTCGTGTCGCTGGGGATTCCACGCAGGCATACAGGGCCTGTTTCCCAACGACAACACCAATCCCTTCCACAAGAAGTTCCCCTATTGGCTGCCCGACAAAGCCAAGAGTAGGAGCGACATCATCGCGGGCACCTTCAGCGCACAGCCCGTCCCCGTGGCCAATAGCTTAGGACGTCCGTTGGCCAGCAACGTCTTCTACAATGCCAACCCACACTTCCTGGGCGAACGTCACGTGGTGTACAATGACCGGGGCAATGCCGCCGACCATAATGACGACAACGTCGTGCTGGCCACCTTCAACGAGGATACCGTAACCAGCAGCGAGACACTCTCCATGCCCGGCACCTCTGCCGGCCAGCATGCACGCTCACAGCGCGGTGACAAGGAGGTGGTGGTCTACCAGCAGACCACAAAGGCCATCGACAATGCCGCCGTCACCGCAGAGACAACCCTGGCGTTGGATGCCGCCATGCAGGAGCATTCGCAGATCAAGGCCGCCTTCCGTCAGGATGACGGCACATGGAGACAGACTGTGGTGACACCCGATGACGGGTTCATCGACAAGAATCCTTTGGTCTCCGTTCAGGAAGACGGCAAGGCTGCTGTTCTCTACCAGCATGGCAAGACAAAGGTTATTGACCCGTCGGTCCCCGCCGACTCCATCAGCAACCAGAAGTTTGAGGGTGAGCTGCTGCTGCGCACCTACGACCCCGCCACCGGCTGGAGTGAGCCGAAGAATATGTGGTATTACAGTGACATCTCCTGGCCCTTGAAGTACGACCTCATCATGCGCAACGACTCGGTGCTGGTAGCAGCTATGTTGGAGGAACCCGGCAACCCCCTCATCGGTGCCTTTGCCGGCAAGTACACCCGTTACGGCTGGACTACCACGAAAATGGATCAGGTGTTCTATTCCCATGAAGACCTACATGCCGTTGACTTCTGCCTGAGCCGCGTCGGCGAACACGGGGTCATGACAGTACTCTACGAGCGCCCTGACTCCACCCGCGAGATATACGTCAAGACCCTGAACATGGACGGCAGCGACGATGGTCTGGCAGGCAGCGACCTGGGCATTGGCCGTTGCATGCCCAACAAGGTGAAGATTATCAGTGACCGTGACGATAACAACACCGACGACTTTGCCGTGCTATGGACCGAGGCCAGCACTACTGTTCGCGATGCTGAGAACGGCAACACCACATTGAAGGACTATGCCACCGTCATCAATGCCTCGCGCATACGCCTGTCAGACGCTCCACAGATCACCTATCCCCTCACGGTGGGTGCCGAACGCGACAGTCTGCAACTGGGCGATTTCGACGGCTACTTAGACGATGCCAGTATCAATGTCGTCTACGTGCTGACAGACAAAAACACCCATGCCTCCTTTATCATGCACAACGAGAAGGAGTTCACCAACAGCTTCGAGAGTGATGTCACCTACAGTCGTGAAGCACTGCTCGGCAGCAGTACCCTGCCCGTCAACGTAGACATCATCAACACGGGTACATCGGCCATCAAGGCGGCTACGGTGACCATCAACGGTGAGCCCATAGCCATCCCCAATGTCCTCGTGCAACCCCTGCAACAGGAGCGCTACGTGGTGCAATACCCCGTCCCAGATGATTTCGACGGCTACATGCAGAGCAGCGTGGAAGTGGAATATGCCAATGTCTTCAAGGCCCGCCAGCAGCTTGGCCGTCGTGCTGCCCCGCGCAACCTGCTGCGTCAGAGCAGGGCCTTCGGACGTAACCGTGTCGCTGCTGGCAACATCGACTGTAACGTCATCAACCATAGCGTGGAGGATGGTGTCAACAAGTTTGTCGTCGAGGTCATCGACCGCTCGTCACGCGGCCTGACACCCGGTACTGCCGTACAGGTGGGTGCCTACGTACACCCCAGTGCCATGGAGACCGTCAGCAGCGAGTCGAATACGCTGGTGCAGGCTGAGGACTTCACCTGGATGGGTGGTGTGCGCAAGGCATACGCAGAAGTCACCGTCTCTGGCATTACGGAAGAGATAGACGGCTACATTGCCGCCCACATCGTTGACCTGAATGTCGATGATGAAGCCGACGAAGAGGACAAGCGCATCACCAATACCTGTCCCACCTCGGGACCCTCGTATGTCGTATTCCATCCTACGGGTGAGGCTACAAATATCTATGACCCGAAAGTCGAACGTCCCAAGGACCACCGTATCAATGTCACCGTCCAGGACAACGGCGTGCTGCTTGGCAATCTGGAGCCTGGCGAGGACATCCGACTCTTCTCATCTGCCGGATGGACCGTCTATATGAATCATGCTGTCTCTACGACACACTTTGTTCCCTTGAAGCGCCACGATGTCTATATCATCAGTGCCGGCCATGAAGTGTTTAAATTCACCTACTAAAAAGTGAAGAGTGAAGAGTGAAAAGTGAAGAATGAAAAGTGAAATAATATGAAGACGATAAAATCACAATGGGTACGAAGGATGGTTATGGGTGTTTTGCCTTTTTACCTTTTTATCTTGTTACCTTTAAATGTTTGTGCAGAGACTCCCAACGGATTCTCAGGGCCTACATGGTATGACTATCGCGACCAGACGTTCAGCGTCGACGGCAAGGGCACTTTCGATAACCCCGTTATCATCAACACCCCCGAGCAGTTAGCACAGCTGTCGTGGCTCGTCAACGAGCAGGGCATCCATTTCAGCGAGAAGGTGGTCATGCTGGGTGCCGACATCGACCTTGGGAAGACGGTTGATGGTAAACCTGTGTCATGGGTACCCATCGGCAAAAGTTCTGAGCGCAGTTTCTATGGTCTGTTCTTCGGGGTAAATCCTCAGGAAGAAGGCTGGGAGCAACGTCAACCCCACAAGATTTCCAACATGTATCTGTCGGCCACGAAATCCACCTATACCGACTTCTATGGCCTGTTTGGCTACTGCCGCGGTTCATTATGCTATCTTGTCATGGATCATGTAACCATCAATGTCACCGGCAGGAACTCAGGGACTGTCGGCAGTCTGTGTGGCACTATGAGTTCATGGGATTATATTATGTATGCATACGAATCATGGAAATCTTTCAAAGTGCCTACAGCCATCTTTTCCGTTTCTGTGACCGACGCTAAACTGACTATAAACTCCCTGGCCGAGGTTGGCGGCCTTGTGGGCTGGAACAGCTCCCGGGGCGTGTCCCGCAGCTCGTTTGAGGGCGACATCACCGCCACTTCCGTCACCTGCGCAGGAGGTATCGCCGGAAATATAAACACAGACATCACCGACTGTGCCGCGAAAGTCAACATCAAGGGTGGCGCGATTATAGGCGGCATCGTAGGTCATACGAATGAAAGAAATAAAATCAACACTTGCGTGTCGACGGGCTCCTTGACGGGCGGCTCCAATGTGGGCGGCATCTGTGGACAAATCATAAGGAACGCGAAGATTATATGTTGCAGCAGTGCCGCGAACGTTTCGGGTAGCGCCCGCGTCGGCGGCATCGTCGGGTGGGTTGGCGATTCCGATACAGAGGCCCCCCTCACATACGCCGAGGTAAACCGTTGCATCTTCACCGGCCACGTGCGCCCAACGGGCAGCAACTACTGCGCCGGCGGCATCTGCGGCGTCCTGCAATGGATTGAAAACGAACACATCAGCCGCTGTCTCTTCGCAGGCCGAATCGACGACCCGGCCGACAGGAAGAAGACGGAAAACTTCGGCCTCATATTAGGCAAGAACAGCAAGCCCAACAATGTTGTCGGACCGTGCTACATCGACAAGTCCATCGCAGGCACCGGCAAGATGTCAGGTACAGTAGAAACCCTCGTCGACACCGAGTTCCTGACTACACGGCAGCTGATTACCGGCGACCCGAAGGAAGCCCCGTATCTCTCTACACAATATGACGGCAGAATAGGATTCCACTATCAGGCAGGCTTCTATCCGAGGCCCTTTGACCTGGACAAATGGTCGGGGGAATCGGATTTCAGTGCCTACAACTGTAGCGAGAGCTGCCAGAAACTCTTCGACTACGACAGTCTGCTAAAGGGCGACTGCGTCAGTTTGGCCCAGTCGTGGCTCTGCAGCGTACCCATCGTCATCCGCAAGGGCGACTGCGCCACAGATTTCGTTTCGACCGCCGAGGTCAAGCGAGCCAGTACCACCTTTGAACTGGGTAACAACAAGCTGAAACTGAGAATTAACTGCCTGTACCCTGAGACCCCGTGTATTGATGTCAAGGACGATGTCGTTTCAGCCCGCCAGAGCGGCCAGTGCATGATTACTCTTACCACTTCGCAAGATGTGGCGTCGCGCTTCGACATCCCGAGGGTTCCACAGGCCGTCAACCAGCTTCAGCTCAACGTCAACCTCAATCCGTGGAACGGCACCATTGCCACCGCTTGCGCAGCCGGCACGGGTACTGTAGACGACCCCTACATCATCAAGAACGGTGGGCAGCTGGCCTACGCCGTACAGAACAACAATGCGTATGAGTTCTATGAGCAGATCTGCGACATCACGCTTGTCGAGGACCTCCAAGCCAACCCCACTATGCCATACGACCCCAATGACCGTTTATGGATTGCGTCCAACTGGAAAAACAAGAATCCGATATGGAAAGCCAATTACGACGGTACGGGACATTACATCAAGGGAGCCTACGTCGAAAAGGATGGTTGCGGATTCTTTGGCCAGATCTCTGCTACGGGCAGCGTAGCCAACCTCGCCATCATCGACTCCCGCGGTCCCTATCAGGGCGGTCTGTTTGCAGGCGTCATGGAGGGTACCATCACCAACTGCATTGCCCAAGGCCAGGTGAGCGGCATGAACCTCACCAAACAGCCATATTTCAAGGCCGGCGGCTTCTGTTCCATAGTAGGACGGGATAACCCCGCCGCCCTTATCGAAGACTGCATCACAGCCGTCAGCAGTGGTTATTTCACCTACGCCGACTATACCCCCTTCGTCATGCTCTCCAACGAGAACAAGGGTACGGTGCGCAATTGTCTGGCCGTCACGCCTATCACTCATCTGGATGCCAACTACAAGAACAGCGGCATCACTGCTTCGGGCAAGAGCTACATCAAGGACTGCTACTGGCTGAAGGGCTACGAGGAGGTCCCCAGCGGCTACACCCTGGAGCAAATCACCGAGAAGTTAGGCAAGCGCGAGCGGTGGCAGACCACCTTAGGCTACTTCCCCACGCTGAAGACCTTTGCCGAGACCGACATAGCCAAGCTGCTGATGGTGCCCTTCCGTACCGATGTCGACTACTCGTACGACAGCGACAAAGAGGAGTCCTTCAACTACCTCCTCGCCATCGGCCGTCAGATACTGTTCGAACCGGGTTCAGCCGTCTGGACCAACAGCGACGTCGCAGGCGCTTACCTTGAGGTCGATACTGACATGGGCGTTGTCGTGCCATTGCGTGAGGGCTATGACCCGAAAACAAAGGATGAGTTTGATCGCATCATGCCTGGAATGGTATTTCTCACCGGCCGTCTGGGTAATGCCAAGATTCATGTCCCCGTCAGGGCGCGCAGGGGTGCCGTCAATGCCGGCTTCACCTTTGAGGACGAGAACGCCCGCCAGGCCTGTCTCGATGCCTTCGATACGGACGGGGATAATGTGCTGATACTGTCTGAGCTGAAGGCAGCCACCAACGAACTGACGCTCACCGCCTTCCAGACGGAGACCGCCCGCAAGATCAAGAAGTTCCCTGAGTTCCGATTCTTCAAGAACGTCACCGAGCTCACCTCGCAGCTCAACGGACTCAGCCACTTGGAGAAGGTCAGTCTGCCATACGCCCTGCAGACCCTTAACACCGAGGCCTTCGCGGGTTGCTCAGTGTTGAAGGAAGTTACCCTTCCTTCCAAGCTGACCACGGTCACGCCGGGTGCCTTCTACCGTTCGTCGGTAAAGGACATCCTCGTCGACCCCTTCAACGAGAGCTTCACGTCACGCGACGGCGTGCTGTTCACCAAGGGAAATAGCCTCGTGGTCTATCCCAACGGGCGTACTGGCGAGGAGGCCACCGTAGCAGGTACCATCAGCAGCATTGCCCCTGGCGCCTTCTACAAAGTGCCTGGCCTTCATAAACTCTTCTTCGACACCACCGACTACACCACCGTGCCCCAACCGGCAGAGGGGGCGCTGATAACTGAAGACGGTACGCTCATGGATGTCTATGTCAGCGACGCCACCTACGACCACGTGCTGCTCGACGGATACTTGAACGAGCCGTCGTGGACGCCATACGTCAAGGCCAAGAAACTGCATCAGTATTTCCCGCTGAAGATTACTGCCGATGTCGTCGTGTCCGATGCATCTCCATCGGGAAAGCGCTTCTTCGGAACCTTCTACATCGGGTTCCCCACACAGCTGCCACAGGAGCTGACACCCTTCGTTGTCAACAGCATCAAGGAGTACGAATACAAGGCCTACTACCACGATAAAAGCCGACTGGTGCCCGCCTTGCAACCAGTCATTGTGATAGCTAAGGAGCCAGGCACCTATCGGCTGACTCCTGTCGAGGGTGATCTGGAACGCTGGCCCGCCTTCGCCAACCAGCTCATCGGGGTCGGGCGCGACGGTATGCCTGTCAACCAGGGCAACTCGGCGCAGGGTAGCATTATGACGCTCCAGATGGATGCCGACGGCAATGCCGCCTTCCTCTACGAGAAGAAGAGCGAGATAGAACCCTACCACTGCTACCTGCCCTTCCCCACCATCGACCGCCCTGCCGAACTCGTCAAGAATGCCCACTACGACCTGGTGTATGCCGAGACGAACGTCCACCAGACGCAGCAGGGCGACTTCACCTTCACCGTCAGCACACTGCTGCCCGACAACGAGTCCTACGCCATACTGACCGGCTACAACGGCTCTGGCGGCAATGTCCAGGTGCCTGGCACGCTTGATGACGGCACTCCCGTGACACAGATAGGCCCCAGCGCCTTCAAGAACAGGCAAGGCAACATTCTCAGCATTGACATGACCGCTATGGACAACCTCGAAGCCTTCGACAGCGACCGCAGCAACGCCGACAGCCCCTTGGGCGCCCTCGACGAGCGCACCTACGTCTTCCTACAGGAAGGCAAGGCCACCTCCGGCATCAACACCATACTGGGCGACCAATGCACCCACCTGCAGCTTAACGAGCGCTGGGACTTCTATGCACCCACCGACTTCCATGCCGACAAGATCACATACGACCGCGTGCTGCGTGCCACCCAGAATGCCGACGGCTCCTGGACCAGCCGCGCCTATACCATCTGCCTGCCCTATGACATCAGGCTCGTCAAGACTGTCGAGGAGACCGACGATGTGTCCCTCTTCCAACTGAATGCAGTCACCGATGACTACGAGTTCGTCTTCCGCAACAGCTTCAATTTCATCAGTGCCGGCATCCCCGCTGTGATAGTCATCAACAAGGGCGAGTACCACCTGAATGCGACAGACGTTGATGTATTAGCTGAACCGATAGCAGAGGAAGACTTCAACGTCGTCTACGACACCTTCGAGGGCTCGCTGAATCTGACAGGCACCCAGGTAGGCTGGTGGCAAGGCACCTACCGTACCATCACCAACGAGGAAGGGTCAGAGATGCACTGCTTCGCCATGGGAAACGACGGCAACTGGAGAATCATCCGCAACGACACAGAAGCCTACCGTACTGGCTACATAGGCCCGTTCCGCTGTTATTACCTGCCCTTGGAGCACAAGAACAATAACCGCTACACGCCCAAGTACATCTACACCGAGAACGGGCCGAATGACAACCTCTTTATGCAAGACTTCCCCTCCAACACATTCGACGGCGACGTGCCCGACTATGGTGATGACTCCACGGACATCCGCCCCGTTATCCACACCATCGACAGCGACGGCACTGACCGCTACTTCGACCTGCTGGGGCATCCTCTCAACGGCAAGCCCGACAAGGGTATCTATATAAACAATGGAAAGAAAATCATTAAGAAATAAGACTATGAGCAAGAAACATCCATATCAAAAGCCAGCCATAAAGGTTATCCTTATGAGGAACCGGTCATGCATACTTGCAGGATCAGATGGTCATAAAGATGAGGCGAATGCCCGCACCCGCGGCTTCAGCGATGACTATGATAACCCATGATATGCCAGTTCAGGATAAGAATGCTTATGAAACGATTATTGACGATACTGGCTCTTTATTTATCTGTCATGTCTATCATGTTTGCACAAACATGTCCAGACTCCAACCATCCCCATGCCATCGACCTGGGCATTGGTGTGAAGTTTGCCTGTTGCAACATAGGTGCTTCCTCACCCGAAAAGTACGGCCACTATTACGCTTGGGGCGAGACAGATGAAAAGGCGGTTTATGATGAACTTTCTTATAGATACGGTGGAAACAAGCAACACAAAAGATATACTGATATTGGCAATGATATTGCGGGGAGTCAGTATGATGTGGCTCATGTGAAGTGGGAAGGCAACTGGCAAATGCCGACAAAGGAACAGATGGAACTGCTTAAGGATAGATGCAAAAAAGAGTGGATCACCTATAAACGTGTAGAGGGATGCAGGTTTACGGGTCCTAATGGTAATTCAATCTTTCTGCCCGCTGCCGGCAGCCGCTGGTACGATACGATGAGTTACGAAGGCTACATTGGCAAATATTGGTCTTCCACGTCTTCAACGCAGACTTCTAACAGCACGGGCGACTCGTTCTTTCTCCACTTCGACAGCGACTTTGTGGGGATTGGCCAAAAAGACCGTGCCAGCGGGAGCCCCGTCCGTCCAGTATTGTTACCATCATCTCATTGCTCATAATTTGATACACATCATGGTCAGGTCGTCGTTGGGTTCGGCTCCGTCGCGGTGCTTTTCCACTTCGGCCTCTATGGCCTCAATGAGCTGGCGGGCATTTTCGTAATGGATGGCACGTAGAATCTCCAACAGATGGTCGTCACCGAACTGCTCCTGCTGCCGGTTCTCGGC